>Ga0334888_1004138_pt1 | contig 13460 bp, 12 predicted proteins | sample GraSluR1_MG_FD_207227 | JGI IMG/M metagenome (GOLD analysis project Ga0334888, IMG submission 207227) | Sludge microbial communities from methane-producing bioreactor in Wageningen University, Netherlands - Granular Sludge_3_08-R1 | ecosystem: Engineered > Bioreactor > Anaerobic > Unclassified ...
ATTTTGCAGTGAACGCGGGGAGACTCGAACTCCCAACCAATGGCTTAAAAGGCCACTGCTCTGCCATTGAGCTACGCGTCCGTACTGCGGAGCTTATTTTATCACTATGCGGGAGGAGCGTCAACAGCTACAGCAAGTTAATCACAAGAAAAACGCCCGCGGGGTTACTTCTGGCGGGCGAAAATTGTGTTTAGCGGTTCCAGCGGCCGCCGCGGTTGTCGCCGGCGGCACCGGTGCCGTCCTGAACATTCAGGTTCTGGGGAGCAGGGACGCCGTCGTTCAGGCATTCGCCGTCTTCCAGCAAGGTCTGGTCCTGAAGCTGGAGCTGTGCCTGATAGCGCAGCGCATTTGCGGCGCCAGCGCGGCCCAGGCCCTGGCCCTGACGGGCGGCCTGCATGCCGTATCCGCCCGTGGGCAGGATGGCATAAAAGTCTTCAGAGATCACATCGACGGAGATGGCGATATCGTAAGCGGTCTCGCCAGCGGCGATACGGGCTTCCACTTCTTCTGCGGGCAGCCCGGTCATTTCAACCAGGGCTGCAACCATATTGTCGTGGTTGAGGTAGCGCGGTTCATAGGTGGCCGGGGTTTCCGGGGGCCCCTCTGTCTGGGCGAAAACGCTGCCAGTGAATGCGAACATGCTCACCAATACCGCTGCCAATGTCAGACCGATCATTGTCTTTTTCATTTGAAACTCCTTTTTACAAATAGGTTTGTACTGTATGTTACTGATGCAATCATAGCTGGCGGGTATGAAGAATTTGTGAACAATGTATGCAGATTTGATAAAAAACCTGGGGGAAACCAAATATTTTGAAGAATATGCCTTCCAACGGGGAAGTTTTTCCGTTTCGGAATTTATGAAGGGCAATTCGGCTATTTATGCGGTAAAAACCGGGAACGGGTTATTGACAATTGATTGAGGACTGCTACAATTAAAATTGTAAATATCGGAACCATATTATTCCGAATCGGAACGATTATGCCAAAAACAAACCCGTTTATGCCATTTGATGATCTGGATTACCGGATCGTATGTGCGCTGCGCAAGGATGCCCGTGCTTCGGCTTCGGTGATCGCGCGTGAGATGGATGCCAACGAGCGCACAGTGCGCAAACGCATTGACAGGCTGGTGGATCTGGGTGCGGTGCGCCTGACCGCTGTGGTAGACCCCAAGGTGTTTGGATATGGCATTTCGGTAGATATCTTCCTTGAAATTGCCCCCGATCTTGAAAAAGAAATCCTGTCTGTTTTGATGGGGATGACCCAGATCACGTATCTGGCATACGGTGAAGGCACCAGTCATATTTCCATTGAAAGCCGCTTCAAAACAAGTGAAGAGATGCATACCTTTCTCCGGCAGACTTTGCCTGCCATCCCCGGGGTGCGGGTAACCGGGTATGCGCTTGTCCCTGGTATCCTTCGCAATATTGACGAATGGATGCCCCCGCCGGAAGATTTTGGTGTTTTCAGAGATTCAGATTGAATCTCTGTTTTTGTTTATTAGCCATCGGACAGTCTAGCATTTCAGGTAAACGCTTTTCCTTCAATCCAAAGCGGATTGTTAGGTGTGTTACGTGCGCCTGCTGCCAAACTGAAGATGGAGATTAACACCTTATTTTGGAGGTTTGCAATATGCAACTGAAACATTTTATTGAGACGCAGGATTTTACCAAAGAAGAATTGCTCGACATGATCGAAACCACGCGGGCGATCAAGGAAGCAGACAAGCAGGGCTGCACGCCAAAACTGCTGAAAGACGCTTCGCTGGCGATGATCTTCGAAGAACCTTCCACCCGCACCCGTGTGTCCTTTGAGGTCGCCATGACAGAATTGGGCGGGCATGCCCTGTATCTGAAACCGGGTGAGATTCATCTGGGTGTGCGCGAGTCCCTGGCCGACACCGCTCAGGTGTTGTCCCGTATGGTGGATGTGGTCATGATCCGGGCACTGGAACACAAGACGGTCACCGGCTTTGTGGAACACGCTCAGGTACCGGTGATCAATGGTCTGACCGACTATAACCACCCCACCCAGGTGGTGTGCGATGTGTTCACAATGATGGAGCACATGCCCGCCGGCAAGAAGCTGGAAGACCTGCACGTGACCTTTGTGGGCGACGCCACCAACGTGCTCAGTTCGCTGATGTTCATCTGCACCCGCATGGGCATGCACTTCACCCATGCCGCCCCGAAGAAATACCAGGCCCGGCCGGAATGGATCGAGATCGCCGAAGCGAACTGCAAGGTTTCCGGCGGTTCTTTCCGCGTGACGGAAGATCCGATTGACGCAGTCAAGGATGCTGACTTCATTTACACGGATCTGTGGTGGTGGGTCGGCCAGGAAGCCGAAATCCCCGAACGCGAGAAAGCCTTCATGCCCAAATATCAGGTCAATATGGACTTGTTGAAAAAAGCCCCGGCCACCTGCAAGGTAATGCACTGTCTGCCCGCTTCCCGCGGGGTGGAAGCCACCGATGAAGTACTCGATTCCCCGCAATCCATCATTTATGATCAGTCAGAGAACCGCCTGCACACCGAGAAAGGGCTGCTGGTGTGGTTTGTTTATCCCCACCTGAAGCGGCCTTCGGAAGAATTGAAAGCTTTCCATAAAGGCAAGATCGAGGCTTTTCTGTCAGAAAAGCTCGGCAAGTGACCCACATTGTTTTTCTAACTATTTTTTTGAAGGGAGCATTTCATGTCTGAATCAAATGCAGTAGAAAAAAAAGGAAAAGGTTTCAAGAAGGTGATGCGAGGTCTGGATATGACCCTGTTCACCGTGTGCGCCATTCTGGTAATCGACACCCTGGCGCCTTCGGCTGCCATCGGCCCCTCCAGCATTTCCTGGTGGCTGATCACGCTGGTGCTGTTCTTCATTCCCTACGGGCTGATCACGGCTGAACTGGGCACGGCTTATCCTGACCAGGGCGGTTTGTATATCTGGGTCAAGAAAGCCTTCGGCGAAAAATGGGCGGCGCGCACGACCTGGCTGTACTGGATCAATGTGGCCCTGTGGATGCCGGCGGTATATGTGCTCTTCGCCGGGATGTTCGCCCAATTGTTTGCCCCTGACCTGGGCCTGTGGGGACAAATCCTGATTGGCGTGGTGATGACCTGGGTGACGGTGTGGATCGGCGTCAAGACTCTGGAAACCTCCAAGTGGGTGCCCAATATCGGCGCGATCTTCAAGGCTTTGATCATGGTGGTGATCGGCGTGGCGGCGTTCATTTTTGCTGGCAAGAACGGCGTAGCCAATGACCTTTCTTTTGGTAACCTGCTGCCCACCTGGGATGCTGGTTTGTTCTTCCTGCCAGTGATCGTGTACAACTTCATGGGCTTTGAATTGATGTCTGGCGCAGGGGATGAAATCAAGAACCCCGGTAAGGACATTCCGCGGGCGATCATCATCTCCGGTCTGCTGATCACTGTCTTTTATATGCTGGGCACGATCGGCATGTTGATGGCTTTGCCAGTGGAAGATCTGGGTCTGGTGGACGGGATCATCGATACCCTGCGCATCCTGCTCGGCGAGACAGGCTTTGGCGGTTTGATGGTAACCGTGCTGGGGATTGGGGCGTTGTACAGCTTCCTGGCCAACATGGTCACCTGGACGACGGGCGCCAACAAGACAGCAGCTGAAGCCGCTGATGAAGGCGAATTGCCGGCTTTCTTCGGCAGGCTGCACCCGGTCAACAAATCGCCGGTGGGCGCATTTGTTTTGACGGGAATCATCTCCAGCATTGTGATCGTGGCGTATGGCCTCATGGCCGGCAGCAACGAGGACCTGTTCTGGACGCTGTTCGCATTCAGCTCGATGGTTTTCCTGCTGCCCTATCTGGCGCTGTTCCCGGCTTTTCTGAAGCTGCGCAAGATTGATCCCGACCGCGAGCGCCCCTACCGGGTGCCGGGTGGAAATGGTCTGGCATGGGTAATGGTCGTCGTATGCATGTTGTTCATTGTTCAGGCGATCGTGTTCTTCATCTGGGTGCCGGGCGAGCCGATTGACTGGGCTTATGCCGCCCCGGTGTTGATCGGCGTGGCCTTGACGCTGGTGGCCGGTGAAATTTTGCTGATAGCCGCCAAGAAGAACAAGAAAAGCTAAACTTTCATCACAACGAGGGTGGAGTTGGAAAGTCTGGCCCCATCCTCGTTATCAATCGGTACAGGAGGATGATCGTGTCTGAATTATTGAAAGGAACACCGCGGCAAGATGGATATCGCATGCCGGGTGAATTTGAACCGCACGTCCAGACCTGGATGCTGTGGCCGGAGCGTACCGACAACTGGCGGCTGGGGGCGAAACCTGCCCAGGCAGCCTTCACTGCCGTGGCGAAAGCCATCGCCCAGTTCGAGCCGGTCAGCATGGGCGTCTCGGCTGGTCAGTTTTTGAATGCACGCTATCACCTGCCCAAAGAAGTGCGGGTAGTAGAAATGTCTTATAACGATTCCTGGATCCGTGACTGTGGGCCGACCTTTGTGACCGATGACAAAGGCGGGGTGCGCGGCGTGGACTGGGGTTTCAATGCCTGGGGCGGTCTGGATGAAGGGCTGTACTTCCCCTGGGACCTGGACGACCTTGTGCCGCAAAAAGTATTAAACGCAGAATGTAAGGACCGCTATCGGGCACCCCTGGTGTTGGAGGGCGGCTCGATCCATGTCGACGGCGAGGGAACTTTGCTGGCCACTGAAGAGTGCCTGTTGAACGCCAACCGTAATCCACAGCTCAGTAAAGAAGAGATAGAAGGATATCTTAAGGAATACCTCAACATCGAAAAGATCATCTGGATTGGCAAGGGCGTGTTCAACGACGAAACCAACGGCCACGTGGATAACCTGTGCTGCTTCCTGCGTCCCGGCGAAGTGGCGCTGTCCTGGACAGACGACGAGAACGACCCGCAGTATGAGATCTCGCTGGATGCCTATACCCGGTTGAGCCAGGCTACGGATGCCAAAGGCCGCAAGCTGATCGTTCACAAGATCCACCAGCCGGAGCCGATCCTGATCACGGCCGAGGAAAGCGGCGGGGTGGATTCGGTGGACGGCACCATGCCGCGCCTGGAAGGTGACCGTCTGGCGGCTTCCTACATCAATTTCCTGCTGGTGAATGGCGGGGCAATCATGCCATTTTTTGGCGACCCACATGATGAAATGGCTCGGGCAAAATTGCAGGAATTGCTGCCGGAGAGAAAAGTGGTGGGCGTGTATGCCCGCGAGATCCTGCTCGGTGGCGGGAATATCCACTGCATCACCCAGCAGCAGCCGCGCGGTTGATCTTTTAGATCCTCAAACGAAAGAATGGTGTGCCGCAGGAGGTGATCCCGCGGCACACCCCTTATTGCTGCAAAAAACATCGCAGATGACAAGGAAGGGTAGCCCCGATGAAATTGCATGACTTGACAGAGATCCAGGCGATACTGCGAGGGCAGGAGCCGATCGAAACGCCATTCTTGTGGATGGACGCGGATGTACTGCGCGAAAATAGCCGTTTGTTCGCCCGCGAGTTTGGGGCGGAAAATGTGTATTTTGCGGTTAAAGCCAATAACACACCGGATGTGCTGGCGATCCTCGCTGAAGAAGGGCTGCATTTTGACGTGGCTTCTTCTGGCGAGTTTGAAATCCTGAAATCTTTGGGGGTGGCACCGGAGCGGTTGGTTTTCAGCGCACCGACCAAGCTGCCTAAAGATATTGCCCTGGCGTACCAGTACGGGATCCGTACGTTTGCGTTTGATTCGCCCATGGAACTGGAGAAATTGGCCGAACTGGCCCCCGGCTGCCAGGTGAATGCGCGGATGGTGGTGTCCAACGCAGGCAGTGAGTGGCCGCTGGAGCATAAATTTGGCCTCACCGGTGCAGAAGCGCTGGATTTGATGGTGTATGCGGTCTCACTGGGCTTGAAACCCTATGGACTGGCGTTCCATGTTGGTTCGCAAAATTCCCGCCCACAAACCTGGGTGGAGGCATTGCAGCACATGGCGGAGGTGGATGCGGGGTTGGTGCAGCGCGGTATTCATTTGCAAGTGATTGATATGGGCGGGGGATTCCCGATGGCCTATGCCAATCATGTCCCGGACGTGGGGGAGATTGCGGCCGTTGTGCGGCAGTTCCAGCAGGCACATTTAAGACCCGGCCTGCGCATCTGGGTGGAACCGGGGCGGCGTATGGTGGCCGATGCCGGGGTGATGGTTACGACTGTGATTAACCGCGCCCAGCGCAATCACCAGACCTGGTTGTATGTGGATATCAGCACCTATCACGGTTTGATCGAAGCGCAAGCTGGCTTTCGCTTTCCGGTTTTGACAGATCGTACTGGCGGTTTGCGGCCTTTCACCCTGGCCGGGCCAACCTGCGACAGCACCGACAAGATCATGGAAGATGTGCTCCTGCCAGAGGAGATGACCCTGGGCGATCGGTTGTATTTGCTGCGCATGGGGGCGTATACCAACTTCGATGGAACGGTATAACGGGATCGGATTCCCGTCTGCGCTGGTGCAGTAAACGCAGCATGGACGGGATTATGGTAAAGGGATTTTTTTTAAAGGCAATAACTGTCAAGGCAATAACTTGACGATATTTTGGAACAGTGCTATACTAATCGCCGCTGGGGAAAAGAATATTTTAACAATGCGGGCATAGTTCAATTGGTAGAACATCTCCTTGCCAAGGAGAAGGTTACGGGTTCGAGACCCGTTGCCCGCTCAAGTTTTATATGGCGACGTGGCCAAGCTGGATAAGGCATGGGTCTGCAAAACCCTGATCATGGGTTCGAATCCCATCGTCGCCTCTGTAAAAAAAGAAACGCCTGATAAGGGCGTTTTGTGTTTTTAAACGATCATGGGTAGCGTTAAGCTGCTATGTAAATCCCATCGCCACCTCAAAAATATTAAGAAAACGCTTTGACAGGCGTCTTTGTTCTTAAATCAATCATGGAAATGGTTTTAGTATCGTAAGGGGGCATGCCATGCACGCATCACCAATTTTATCCTTTGGAAAACGGAGCACGCCATCCAACAAACCATTGGAGCTGTGCACTGCGCCGCTACACACAAATCAGGAATTTTGCAGCGGGGTTCCGAAGAACATCGTGGGGGATAATTTCTGGTGCGTAAAAATTCGCGTACATCCTGAAATGACACAAATGTCTGTCGAAAAATTGTGCAAATCTCGTCAGGGGGAGTCTATGGCTCAAGGCGTACGAATTTTTTGTTGATTGGATGATATTTAAGGAAGACTGCGGTTTTTTCCTAATAAATGTGTTGGGTTGTCCAGCCTGTTGGGGGAAAAAGATGCATTTGTTTTCATTTTGTGCTAGTATAAGGGTAAGAACCCTGCGCCGGGTATTGAATCAAAGGAGAGCTTATGGCTGATAAAACTGATGGATGCGTAACACCATCCACTGGCCCTATTCTGGATCATCCGGAAAGTCCCGAGGCCAGTCCTGTAGCCAAGAAGGAGGTGTCTATGACATTAGCACGCGTAGGAAAACCAGCCCCTGATTTTGAATTAGGTGCATTTCATGAGGGTGGTTTCAAAAATGTAAAATTGTCTGATCATAAAGGGAAATGGATCGTTGTCTGCTTCTATCCGGGCGACTTCACATTTGTCTGACCGACTGAACTAACGGCAGTTGCCGTCAAATATGATGAATTGCAGTCCCTGGGGGTCGAGGTTTTCGCGATCAGTACAGACAGTCGTTTCTCGCACAAGATCTGGCAGGAAACAGAATTATCCAAGATGATTGAAGGCGGGGTGCCTTTCCCGATGCTATCCGATGCAGGCGGCCGGGTAGGTACGGTCTATGGTGTCTATGATGAAGAGGCCGGTGTAGACATTCGCGGCCGCTTCCTGATTGATCCGGATTTCAACATCCGCGCCATGGAAGTGATGACGCCTGAAGTCGGGCGTAACGTCAAGGAATTGATCCGTCAGGTGAAAGCCTTCCAGCATGTTCGGGAAACCGGCGAGGTTACTCCTGCTGCCTGGGAACCTGGCAAACCCACCCTGACGCCTGGACCTGATCTGGCTGGCAATGTTTGGAAAGTTTGGAAACCAGACGAACAGGTTTAGGATGATGTAAAAACGTACCCTGGCGCTTAAGTTTATTCATACAAGAAACCTGCCCTGAATTTTCAGGGCAGGTTTTGTTATTGGTTCAATTCCGGAACAGGGCAGCGGCGGCGCAGCTTTCGATTGGGTACAGCCCAATGGCGGCTTCGTCCGAGAGGACGAAACCCTGGTAACCCCGCTGCAGGGTTTCATACAGGTAGCACACTTCTGACCGTGTTGGTGCTGGCTGGCGGGTCATGTGTTCCAGCACCTGCCCGGCCATGATGACGGGTACCTTGATTCGGGGCAGGAAAGCGGCAAAATCCAGCACGATTTCGGCAAGGGCTTTCAGGCCCACCTCGGCACCCAGGTCGCCGCGGCAGACCCACAGCTCGTCGGCTGATGCGGCGATTTCCACGGCTTCCTGCATGGCCTGACGGCGTTCGAGTTTGGCGATCAGATACGCTGTGCTGCCCAGTTGACTGCGGTAGGCAGTCATTTCAGCAGCGTCTTTGATGTAGGAGATGGCGTAGCGCACAAAGCCAAAAGAGCGGGTCTGCTCGAAGATGGCCGCGTCTTTCTGGCTGAGGCCTTCGTGGCGGTAGTCACTGGCCGCCAGGGTGATGCCCTTGTTGGCGGCGATCGGCCCGGCCTGGGTAACGCGGGCGGTGATGTTTTCCTCGTTGACCGACTCAATTTGCAGGCGCAGTTTGGCATCGTTGAGGATGATCTCGCCGTTTGAAGCGGCTGCGGCGAGAAAGAAGTCTTTGTGAGGCACGGGGAAGATGGCGCTTTGGTCACTGCTGGCGGCCTGGCGCAGTTCAATTTGCTGGCCGGATTTTAAGTCGGCAGCGGGCAGCTTGCCCAGCCGCCATTTGCTGCCTTGCAGGTCAAGTACAACAGGGATGGTTCTGCCCGTGGCTTGAAACAGCTTCTCCAGCTTCTCTAGCCAGGCCAGGGTTTGGGGCAGAGTGAGATGCGAGGTGTTCAGCCGGAAGGCGGTTGCCCCTGCAGCGAGCATGTCTTCCCAAAGGGCTGGTTCACTGCTGCCGGGGCCGAGGGTGGCGATAATGTCATAGTTCATCAGGATGATAAGTCGCTTTCAAGTTTTCTGGCAAAGATGCATGGTTTGTTTGACATAATTGTCGTGACGACTTTTGCTGTTACAGCTTGGAAGGAATAACCACTGAAGTGGTTACTACGATGTTTGAATGGCATGCCGAGTTATTTAAATAATTCTGCTGCCATGTCATCCATTTCCTGCAGATATTTTGGGAAGTCAGAGGGGATGACGTAGGGCTGGTAGACCTGCCAGGTGAGGTCTTCGAGCATGCGGCGCACGATGCGCCATTCGGCGGCACGCGGGACAGGCCGGGAGCCTTCGATCCAATCCAGAGACGCGGCCCACTGCGGGAATCGCCGTTGATATTGGTCGAGCATCTGGATGGCGGTCTGGCTGACGGGCAGCGCGTCTGTGCTTTCTACCAGGTCAACCTGGTTGCGCGGCACGGCCAGCCAGCGGATGAAGAGCCACGCGGCCAGTTGCTCTTCAGGACTGGCGGCCAGAATGCCAAACGAAGGGCCATAGGTAAGAACGGTCTGGCTGCCTTTGGGGCCAGGGAAGGGCAGGATACTCCACTGATCGGGGTTGCCCAGCCGCCGGCTGGTTTGAGCCTGGGTTGTGAGGTCCTGCAGGGTGCCGCTGTAGAAGAGGGCCTGGCGGTTGGCAAAATAATCATAAGGCTCTGGCAGACGGCTGTTCCAGGCGCAGCCTTCGTCGAACAGGCTGCGCTGGAAGGTGAACATATCGATCATTTCATCGCTATTGAAGGAGTACGTTTCAAAATCCAGATCGGGGATCTCGGCTTCAAAGGCCAGCATCCAACTGAGGGTAGTGAGGGGATCGATGTTGGTAATGTAACCGCCGAGGCCGTCGTTGAGCCTGTCATCATCGTCCAGGTTGGCCTGGGCAGCGGCGCAGGCCTGGGCCTGAAATTCGGCGCTGGTGGCGGGGGCTGTCTCAAAACCCAGTTCTCTGGCCCAGCTCTGGTTATAGAAAAGCACACGGGTGGTGCGCTGGGCGGGGATACCGAGCTGATGTTCGTCCACCTGATCCTGCTGCCAGAAAACAGGCTGAAAATCATTGAGCTGGTCGCTGGTCAGGCCGTACTCGGTTGAATAAATGTACGGATTGAGATCGATGACGATGTTTTCTTCCTGCTGCCAGGCGAGGAGCTGTTCGATCGGGGCGGCGACAACGTGCGGGGTGGGTTCCTCCTCGGCCAGGCGGGTATTGACGCCATCATATACCCCGCCAGCGCCGCCCGCGGCAACCGGGTTGACATAGATGCCCCACAGGTTGGTGGTATTGAATTCATAGACCAGATCGGCGAAGGTTTGGGCGGCATTGCCATTCCAGGGATGCCAGAACTCGATCACCTGGCCGCGCAGTTTCTCCGGATTGACCTGTAAATGTGCGGGGATAGGGGTAACAGTAGGGGTAGGGCTGCCTTTCGGATCACTGCTGGCTGGTGAGGCCAGGGGCAGCGGGGTGTTGAGACCCACTGAGCCGGTCGGCTGGGTGCCTGGGGCGGGCTGTGCTGGCTGCGAGACTGTCTGGCAGGCAGACAGGATAAAAATCACCAGGATGAGGATGAAAATAAGCTTGCTTGCTTTCATAAACCATGCCTTTTTAGAATTGTGCTGGTACCGATAAACCTATTGCAGTAGTTTATCACGAGTTGTTGAAATCAATGAAGACAACGAAAAAGACAAAATTTGTGATATAGGCGGGCAAATGAATTCACCATGGTGATAATTCTGAAAGATTTCAGTAACAGGGTGCGTTCGCAGTTGAACGCACCAATCGTCCACTTGTAAATTTAAACATTTCCGAAATTGGTTTGTTGAAGAGTACGTTACGAACAACGCGCTAACGTACTCTTTGAAAGGGTAATTTATTGCCAATGTTAAAAACTTTTTGAAGAACCTGTTGAACAGCATATTCGTTTATCAAAACCATTATAAATTTTTGTATTTGTCCATGTAAGATTAAAATAAGATTAGAATATCCAGATATATCTTGACAAATGTGGTCTAAATTGGTACATTATATCTACAAACAAATGTCATTGCACAACTTAGAGCATCGCTCACAACCCAACTAATTTTTAAGGAGTTTCAAGATGAAGAAAATATCGGTAGTTTCCCTTTCGTTATTTGTCCTTTTTGCCCTGGTTTTGGCAGCATGTGCCCCTGCTGCGCCAGCACCGGAACCCATGCCCGTCGTTGAAGAAGAACCGATGGAAGAGGCGATGCCTGAACCCACCGCAATGCCCGAGCCCGAGCCGATGACAATCGTTGACGTGGCCGTTGCAGATGGCCGCTTCACTACCCTGACCACCGCTTTGACTGAAGCCGGCCTGTTGGACACCCTGCAAGGCGATGGCCCCTTCACCGTCTTTGCCCCTACCGACGAAGCATTCGCCATGCTGCCTGAAGGTACTGTAGAAGCTTTACTGGCTGACATCCCGGCCCTGACCGAGATTTTGCTCTACCATGTTGTTTCCGGCGAAGTTCTGGCCGCCGATGTGATGGGTCTGTCCAGCGCCGAGACAGTTGCTGGCATCCCTGTCAAGATCTCCGTTGATGGCGACAAGGTCATGATCAATGGCGCCCAGGTAGTAATCACCGACGTGATGGCTGACAATGGCGTGATCCACGTGATCGACAGCGTCCTGCTCCCTCCGGGTGACATTGTTGACGTCGCTGTAGCGGATGGCCGCTTCAACACCCTGGCCACCGCACTGACCGAAGCCGGTCTGGTGGAAACCCTCAAAGGCGAAGGCCCCTTCACCGTCTTTGCCCCGACCGACGATGCATTTGCCAAACTACCCGAAGGCACGATTGAAGCCCTGCTGGCTGACATCCCGGCCCTGACCGACATCCTGCTCTACCACGTTGCTGCAGGCGAGTACATGGCCTCCGACGTGATCGAAATGCCCGTGATCCAGACAGCCCAGGGCGGCTCCCTGATCGTCCAGGTAATGGATGGCAAGGTCATGATCAATGGCGCCGAAGTCATCATCACCGACGTTTTCGCCAGCAATGGTGTCATCCACGTGATCGACTCCGTCGTTCTGCCGCAGGACATTGTAGACACCGCCGTAGCGGATGGCCGCTTCAACACCCTGGCCACCGCACTGACCGAAGCTGGTCTGGTGGAAACCCTCAAAGGCGAAGGCCCCTTCACTGTGTTTGCCCCGACGGATGACGCATTCGCCAAATTGCCCGAAGGCACGATTGAAGCCCTGCTGGCTGACATCCCGAGCCTCTCCAATATCCTTCTCTACCACGTGGTAGCCGGTGATGTGCGGGCAGATGCTGTCGTCGAACTGGAAAGCGCAGACACTGTGAATGGCGCCCCGGTCACGATCAAAGTGATGGACGGCAAGGTGTACATCAACGACTCACAGGTGATCATCGCAGATATTGTTACCACCAACGGTGTGATCCACGTCATCGACGCAGTCCTTCTGCCTCCGCAGAATTAGCAGCAAACCGCAGTACCGTTTTCTCCTCCTAAATTGTTTCACCAGAGCGCCCCAATCGGGGCGCTCTGTACTTAATGCTGGATCGGTTCAGTCGAAATCTGTCGGCCAGTCGGGATGTTCGTGGTGGTCAAAAAAGCGCATGATCTGCCGGGGCAGCACCCGGGCAATGGACAGCGGCGGGATTTCTTCTTTGGCAAAGAAGGCCGCACCTTCGGTTTCCACACTGTCGGCGGCAAAGCCGCCGAGCAACTGGCAGTGGAAGAAGATCTTGTAGAGGTGGAAAATGTAGGGGGGATGTCCCTGGCGGGTGCGGTCATAGAGGGCGAGAATTTTGTCTGCCTTGACCTGGAAGCCGGACTCTTCCCATACCTCGCGTTCAACGGCCTCGCTGGGCGTGTCACCCACATCGGCAAAGCCACCCGGCAGGGTCCAGCCGCCGTCGGAGAGTTCCTTGACGAGGAGGATTTTGTTGTCCCTGAACACGACCCCGCGCACGTCAATCTTGGGGGTGGCGTACCCTTTTTGCCCGGCGAAGAGGGTCTGAAGCTGGACTTCTTCCAGGCTGCTTTGGGCTGCCATCATCTCGGCAGCAATCTTGCTGATGGCTTCATAGCGTTCCACTTCGAAGGGATGATCTTTGTTATAGGTCAGGCCGCTTTGAGCCAGGCTTTGCAGGCGCTGCGCCCATTCAAGCCATTGGAGATCAGTCATGGTATCCTTTCCTGGTGATCTGGGGTTATCTTCCGGTATAGCGGAAGGCAATGTTGATAAAAATCATAATTGTAGTAACCTCTTTAGTGGTTATTATGCTCGCGCTGTAACGACTAAAGTCGTCACTACAATGCTGTTGTTTCTCCGTGGGGAT
>Ga0334888_1004146_pt1 | contig 13447 bp, 9 predicted proteins | sample GraSluR1_MG_FD_207227 | JGI IMG/M metagenome (GOLD analysis project Ga0334888, IMG submission 207227) | Sludge microbial communities from methane-producing bioreactor in Wageningen University, Netherlands - Granular Sludge_3_08-R1 | ecosystem: Engineered > Bioreactor > Anaerobic > Unclassified ...
TATAGGATCCGCTCCTACCGCCACAGGAAAATACCATTTTTCCTCTGCCACATATTGTCCATCATGAGTTTTAACTCCATTACTAACAGTAACTTCTGATTTCACTGGGTGTTCTTGAACGTTTTGAACGAATTCTCATTTGACTTTCGGGCAAGTGGGTCCAATAGTCAGGGTGAACGATTTGAACGAATTAAGCACGGTTCGAAGGCCGTGCCGGTCGGAAATGTAGTCGGGCCGGGTTCAGATCGGGAGACACGCAAACAGGGCCATTGGCTAAGGAGACGCAGAAATGAAAACGAACGGAACCATCTTCGTGGCGGCGGCGGTGCTGGCGATCGGGTTTTTTGTCACAACGGCAGGCGCAGGAAACTGCGGGGTGAAACAAGCCCAACTGGCGAAGGCGAGCAGCGACATCGTCGACACGGCCGTGGCGGCCGGGCAGTTCCAGACGCTGGTGGCCGCCGTCCAGGCGGCCGGTCTGGTCGAGGCACTCAAGGGGGAGGGCCCGTTCACCGTGTTCGCGCCGACGGATGAGGCATTCGCCAAGCTGCCGGCCGGCACGGTCGACGCACTGCTCAAGGATCCGGAGAAGCTGGGCGCTATTCTGAAGTACCACGTGGTGGCGGGAAAGGTGACCGCGGCCGACGTGGCGAAGATTCAGGAGGCCAGGACGCTGCAGGGTCAGACGCTGACCATCGATACGAAGAAAGGCGTGCGCATCGATAACGCCAAGGTGACGGCCGCCGACATCGAGTGCAGCAACGGCGTCATCCACGTCATCGACACCGTTCTGTTGCCGAAGGAGGACATCATCGGTGTGGCGACCCGCGCCGGGCAATTCAAGACGCTCTTGACGGCCATCGAGGCGGCCGGGTTGACGGATACGCTTCGCAGCGCAGGGCCGTTCACCGTGTTCGCCCCGACGGACGAGGCCTTCGCCAAGCTGCCGGCGGGAGCCTTGGACGCCCTGTTGAAGGACAAGGACAAGCTGCGGGCGGTCCTCACGTATCACGTGGTGTCCGGCAAGGTCACGGCCGCCGACGTGGCCAAGCTGTCGGAAGCGAAGACGGTAGAGGGCAGCACGGTAAAGATCGACACATCGTCCGGCGTGAAGGTGAATGACGCCCAGGTGGTGAAGGCGGACATCCAGGCCTGCAACGGTGTCATTCATGTGATCGACGCCGTGATTTTGCCGCCGGATGCGCATGGCAAGTGAGACTGTGCGGCCTGTGGCTGGGATGTGGAAAGGAATGTTTTGTGTACGTGCTGGTGGGTCTGGCGGGTCTGTTCCAGGCAACCCAGTGGAAGGCGATTCAGCGTCGCTGGGGCGGGAGCCTGACTCCTCAACCGGCCTGAGGGTCCGGCTCGGAGAGAGAGGGACCGGCTCGATGGCCGCTGCCCCCGGGGAGACTCTCCCCGGGGGAGCGGCCTGAGGAGCCATAGGGGTCGATGCGAGCGACCGGAAAGGATCGGGGCCGTGAAGACGAAGAAGACTCCAACTCGGGCGGACGCGACGGCGGCCACGCCGACGTTCGTGGACAATCCCGCCTTGCACCGAACGAAGAGCCTGCGACCGATCCTCGCGAGCGCAGAGGATGCCCTTGCACACACGGCGGACCCGTGGCGTGACCGCGAGTCGGAGTTGTTCAAGGGGATGCACGCCTGCGGGTATCTTCTGCGGGCCTCGGCCTCCGTTCGTCGGCGTGCGGGATATTCGCGAGCGCGGCTGGTCACTTTGCACGGTGAACTTGCGGGCCGTCTGGTGAACGGGAACATCGGGCTGGTGTACGACATGCTGCGTCGATCGCCGCGGTGGTCGCTGGACGACGCGGAGTTGGTCAGTGCGGGCTTCTGGGCGCTGTTTCAGTCGGTCCGGGCGTTTGATCCGTGGCGCGGGTATCGGTTCAGCACGTACGCGTGCAGCGCGATCCTGCGGTCGTTCCGCCACGTCGGCCGGCGCGAGGCGCGGCAGCGCGGCCTGGTGCAGGCACTGGCGGACGCCGAGCCGTCTTCGGTGGAAATCCCGGCTCGGGAGGCGTGGGACGGCTCGCCGCTGGTCGACCGGCTGCGTCTGGCCCTCGAGCGCAATTCGGCCGATCTGTCACCGACGGAGCGTTTTGTCATTCAACGCCGTTTCCTGCAGCCCCAGGCGGCCAGGCCGGACACGCTGGAGTCACTGGGCCGCATGGTGAAGCTCAGCAAGGAGCGGGTGCGGCAGATTCAGCTCGAAGCGCTGGCGAAGCTACGCGCGGCCCTGCACAGCGACCCGTTCGCCTCGACGCGGGACTGGGCGGGCGACGAAGGAATGAACTGACACCTAAGCCGGTGTTCCCTACCTTGGGTCCCGGCAGGGTTCAGGGTATCGGGACGTCCCCCAAACGAACGAAGCGACGCGTGGCGCATCGTCCGTGCAACTGCACAACAGGCCGGGACGAAAGCCGTTCGTTTCCTTCCCTCGCAGGTTGGCATGGCCCCGGCCCCCCATGCCTCGCCCCAGCTTTCGCCCCCTCGCCCGCCGAATCGCGCGGCGTGCCCGCCGAACAGGAGCAGACTCCGTCATCGCGCGTCATCGCAGGGGCAGGTGCTCGACGTCCTGCTTCACGATCGTCTCCGCCTTGAGGGTGTGCATTTGGAGTTCCAGCGTTTCCGGCCGAACCCGTGCGTGCAGCCACCCCAGCGGAGTCGTGGGACTGAACCAGAATCCCACGGCCGGCAGATTGATGAAATGCAGCCTCTCCAAGGTCCAACGGCGATACCTGTGCGTATGGCCGAAGACGACCGCCTTGACCTGACGGCGTGCCTTGACCACATCCACAAACGAGTCGGCATCCTTCAGCCCGATGACTGTCGCTTCCGGATGGTGATGCAGGCATACGATGGTCGCACAATCCGCGTGCGCATCCAGTTCCCGGGTCAGCCAGTCGAGTTGCGCCGGGCCCAGCATGCCCGAGAACGCGTTCACGCGCTCGAGTGAATCCAGGAACACCCAGCGTACGCCGCCGTCGTCCAGCCCCGCCACTCGTTTGCCGTCCAAGGGGGATGCGACCATCGGTTCCAGCGCGGACGTGAAGTTCTCGCGTTGATCGTGGTTTCCCGGCGTGAAGTGCATTGGGATTCCGTGTGTCTTCAGTGGCTCGATGATTCGCAGAAACGCTCCGTAATCGTCCGGGAGCCCTTTCTCGAACGCAATGTCACCGTTGAACAATACACGGTCCGGATGCTCGGCCAGCAAGGATTCCACCACCCGCCGCAGGTTGCCGGCCATGTTGGTGCCCCGAACGGATTTACTTGCATTGCGGCTGATGTGCGTATCCGCCAGCCACGCCCACGAGGTCGCGTTCTCCTGTCGTGTTGAGGGGCGGCTTGTCTGCATGAACAGCGAAACCCCGACTGCTGCGGTCCCGGCCAGGAACTCTCGGCGTGAAAGCGATTCCGGAGGGTTGGTCTGGCCGACTGGGGATGCGTGGCTTCGCGGACGGTCGGACAGCCCTGCGTTGTCCAACGGGATTCGGCGCATAGGCCCCACGCTCCTCTGCGGCGCCGACATTCTACCGGCCTTTCACCCCAAACGCGATGGTCGCCGTTTTCGGCTCTCGCTCCTGCGGAATCCCACGGCGTCACTCCACGACGCGTGTGCCTCAAGACTTCTCGCGGCGGGGCGGGCGGCTACTCCAGTCGGTCTTCCGATCCACCGATAACCCAGCGTACGCCGTGCCCGCGGCATCGGAGATGCTGCGCGGCCGTCGGTTTTCTCGGACGTTGGAGGTGCCGTGACGCAGGGCAACTGCGTGGCCATCAGTCGCGCGAATCCCTCGGTACACGCGGAGGCCCAAACGGGTTTCGTCTGGCCGGGACGGATGGCGGCCGGTCTGTGGGCTGCCCTGGCGGTCGCGCTGGGGTTGCTGGCCGTCTTCTGCTTGCCGCCGTTCCTCGAGCGGCACGTGGTGACGACGGGCCGGGTTGGGGGTGCGCTTGTCGCCGGCCTGCTCTACGGGTTGTCTGCCGGGTGGGCCCTGGCCGGCGTCGCGTCCGCGCGTCTGGCTGTCCGGCGCTGGCGAAACCCCCGGGTCCCGAGTGCGCGACGGCCGGCCTTCGCAGCGGTGACTCTGCTGCTCTCGCTGGGGGCGGCGGTCGGTGTGGCGGAGGTGGCGGTCCGGATTCTCATCCGACCGGCGCTCGTGCTTGTCGGGGATGATTGGTGGCGACACCGCTACGCCACCGAGCATCCGGATTCTTCTTCCGTCCCGGTTTCGATTCGCAATCTGGCCAGCACGCTGCACGATCCGCTTCGCGGTTGGGCGTTGCGGCCGGGGTATCGCTCCGACAAGGTCAACATCAACGCACAAGGCATTCGCGGCCTGCGGGAGCATCTGTACACGAAGCCGCCGGGCGAAAGACGCATCGTGATCGTGGGCGATTCCTTCACATTCGGGGAGGAAGTGGCCGACGCGGAGGTCTACACGGAGCGTCTTGACGAACTCATGAACGGCGTTCGCGTCATCGGCCTGGGCGTGCCGGCCTATGGCACGGACCAGCAGTACCTGACTCTCCGCGAGCAGGGATTTGCGTTCGATCCGGACCTCGTGATCGTGGGCGTCTTCGAGGAGAACGCCGATCGCAACACGCTTTCGTTCCGCGACTACATCAAACCGCAATTCAAACGGCAGGACGGGGCGTGGCACTTGACGAACGTGCCCGTTCCGGCCCCGGCCGATTGCCCCTGGCTCAGCACGCCGCCCCGGCCGGGCTGCTACGTCTGGGCCCTGGCCCAAAAGGCGATCCTTCGTCTGCGCGATCGGACGTGGTGGTCCCCCCGCTGGCCGGTGACCGAGGCCATTCTTGACAAGATCGCCCGGGCGACACGAGATCAGGACGCCCGCCTGCTGGTGTTGTACATCCCCACCACGTTTGATCTGCAACGGGAGGACGCGGAGATCTTCCTCCAGCGGTGGTCGGCTCGGACGAACACGCCGCTGCTGAACCTGCGGGACGTGTTTGCCGCTCTGCCCGAGGCGGATCGCAAACGCGTGTACCGATACCACTGGACGCCGTTCGGACACGAGGTCGTGGCCCGCGCCCTGCGCGATCGGATCGAGCAGGACGGCCTGCTCGATGCACGCCATGCGGCGCTCCCGGCCTCGAAAGACTTCGGGGAGGCCCCGCCATGAGCCAGGCCGGCGCCCTTTGCTCGGCATCGATCGACTCCTCCGCGACACGCGAAGGCGTCGACGTCTGGACGCTGCTCCAGCAGGGGTTCGGATTCCTGTTCGCGACGACGCTCGTCTGGGGCGTGTTGGCCTTCCCGGTCTACAAGGGGATGCTCGGAGGTTACGCGCCGGTTGTCGCCGGCGCGGTGGCCGCGGCATGGCTCATGCGGCCGGGCGTCGCGAACCGGCTGGCCGCGTGCGTGGACCGGCCATCGGAACGCGCATTCGTCGTCCTCGTCGTGGCGACCGCCGTGCTGCTGCGCGTGCTGGCCGTTGTGTTCGCTGCGGATGAGCCCGTCAGCGATCACGCCCTGTACGACGGGTTTGCCCATCGCATGTTGCGGGGCGACGGCTACGGCCCCACCGCCTACTATCCGCCCGGCGTCTCGTTCTGGCTTTTTGCGGTGTATGCCGTGTTCGGACGCTCGCTGACGGCGGCACTGCTGGCGAACGCCGCGGTGGGCGGGCTGCTGGCGGCCCTGACCTGGGCGGTGGGTCGGCACGTTGTGTCGCGGCCGGCCGCCCGCCTGGCCGCATTGGCGGTGGCCGGGTTCCCGAGCCTGGTGTTGTACTCCACCACGGTGGGCTATGACGCCCAACTGGGTTGTGCGTTGCTGCTGGCGCTTTGGCTGTTTGTCCGGCGGGCGCCGGGTGGGCAGCGCGGGTGGTACGTGGCCGGCATTGGGGTCGTGCTGGGCGTGGCGTCCTTTCTGAAGCCCATCGGGTTGCTGCTTCCGATTGTGCTGGGGGTTGCGTATCGACGGCGCGGGGCATCCTGGCTGCGGTCCGGCCACAACACGGTCCTCTTGACCGTCGGGATGGTGGCGGCGCTTTCTCCGTGGATGGTGCGAAACTGGTTTGTCTTTCGGGCGTTTGTGCCGGTGACGACCAGCGGGGGGGCGGCGCTGTGGGTGACGAATCACCCGGGGGCCGACGCCCTGACCACCGCTTTCCCGGAGCTGCCGCCGGGCACGACGGAGCTGGAGCGCAACCGCATCCTCGGCGCGGCGGCCTGGGGCCACCTGCGCGAGCATCCGGACCATCTGCTCCGCCTCGCGCCCTCCAAGGCGGCGTACCAGTGGGGCACGTCGTCCACCGTGATGGCGTTCGTCTCGGCGGATCGTTGGGACCCGCGGGCGGAGGCGGCGGCGAAGGCCGTCATCAACACGGCCTGGGCGAGTCTCTGCGTTTTCATTGTTGTGGCCCTGGTGCGCGACGGGTTGTGCCGGCGTGCGGTCCTGTTCTGGCCGGTGATGGCGCTGGTTGCGTACGTCTGGGCGATCCACATGTTCTACGAGGCCCAGAGCCGCTATCACCTGCCGTTTCTTCCGCTGCTGTGCATTGTGGCGGCGGTCGGGCTGACGCACCGCACGCGACGGACCCCTGCGGATGACGGCGGCTCGGTGATCTCCCGGTCGAGCGGCACCCTCGATTCCGGCGTCGAAGCCCTCGGAGCACAGGCCTGATGCATTCGTACTCCGACAATCGGCTCCTTATGTTCCTGCGCCGCAACCTTGTCGAGTTGCTGACGCTGGTTTACCTGTTTACCCTGATCTACGTCAGTATTCTGCCGCTTGACTTCGCCGCCTCCGCCGTGCCCGCGGGGATGGGACGGCACGTTCTCGGGCTGCCGCTGTCCAGGCCCAACCTGCCCGACGTTGCGAGTAACGTCGGGCTCTATGTTCCCTTCGGTATGCTGCTCTGTGCCATGTTCGTCAAGCGCGGGGCCGGGCCGCTGACGGCGGCCGTCACCTCGACGCTCTTCCTGGCAGCGCTGAGCCTGGCACTCGAGTGGACACAGCAGTACTCACCGTCGCGCATCAGTTGTGCGGCGGACTTCATTGCCAACGCCATTGGCGCCCTGGCGGGCAGCCTGCTGGCCCCGTCTCTGTTCTGGCTCGCCCGGCGCGCGGTCCGGATGAACCGCAGGGACGTGCGACAGCGCAGTTCCGCCGTACTCGCCCGGCTGCTCGCCCTGGGGCTCGTCGCACTGGCGTGGGTCCCGTTCGACCTGACCTTCAGCGCCGACCGCGTGGCCGACTCGCTGCGGCGCTCCTCGCTGGTGCCTTTCGCGCGGATCAACGCTCTTCAGCACGCAGCCGACCACAGCTCGGCCGCCGGCGACTCCGGCGCTGCGTACCGATTCGCCCGCGACGCCTGGTCGCTGCGCCTGGACGCCCTGGGCGACGCCGCGGGCTATGCCCTGCTGGCCATCCTGACGGCGTGGTATTTGCGCCGGCACTGTCGCACGGCCGGCATTCGCACCGCGCAATGGACGCTGGTTGCCTGCCTGTGGCTGGCCGTCTTCGCCGCGGCGGGCCAGGTGTTTGTTTCCTCGCGCGGGTTCGACAGCACGTACCTGGTGGCGGCCCTGGTCGGCACGGTGCTTGGCCTGCTGGCATTCGCCCCCGTCGTGCAGGCGTGGGACCACACGCAGGAGGCGCCCCTCTCGCGGAAGACGCTGCTGGGCGGCGCGGTCGCAGGGATTGCGGCGTTCATCCTGCTTCGGCAGACGGCGCCGTTCATGCCGTCGCTGAGTGACGAATCGGTCCATGCCCAGGCCGCCATCGCCGAGTGGGTCCCGATGACCATCTATCTCCAGGCACGCCTGCCGGCGGTCATGGCCGACCTGCTCGGCAAGCTGATCCGATTCGGGTTTCTCGGAATCGCCATCACGCTCTATCGGGCTGCGTCTGCGGATCCCCGCGTTACTCGGCCGTTTATCTGCGGCCTGCTGGTTGCGTTGGCCGTGGCCTTGACGGAGTGTATCCAACTGCTCCTGCCGTCCCGCGTGCCCAGCGTGACGGACGTGCTGCTGGCCGGCGCGGGAACGGCCGCCGGCGTGCAGGCGTGCCGTCTGGCGCTGGCCGTCCGGGCGGAGGTCCTTGCCCATCGCGGCATCCCGGCTGAGCCGGTCTCCGTCCTCTACAACGTGGAGCTGGGCGCTCCCGAGGAAGGTCCGCCGGAGCCCGCGCCGGCCCCCCGCCGCCGGCGCCGCACCCGCCGCAAGCTCCGATAACCTCCCCGTTCTCCACCTTCGTGCGTGCTTCTCAACCCCGCGCCCTCAATAGCCGACACATTATCGGTAACTCAGCTTACACGGGAACCGTCATGAAGCTTTCCATCATCATTCCGGCGTACAACGAGGAGCAGGCGATCGCCGCCATCATCGAGCGGTCGCTGGCCGCCCGGCAGACCATCATCGCCCGCTCGCCCGTGCACGACGTGGAGATCATCGTCGTGAGCGACGGCAGCTCCGACCGCACCGCGGAAATCGCCCGGGGCTACGACCAGATCCGCCTCATCGCGTACAAAAAGAACCGCGGCTACGGCGCCGCCATCAAGCAGGGCTTTGCCGAAAGCACCGGGGACCTGGTGTCGTTCCTCGACGCCGACGGCACGTGCGATCCAGCCTTCTTCGCCGACCTTTGCACGGCCCTGGTCGATCAGGACGCGGTCATCGCCCTCGGCTCGCGGCTGGGGCCGCAGAGCCGCATGCCGCGCACGCGACGCATCGGAAACCGCATCTACGCCGCCATTCTCAGCGTGCTGAGCAACCGCGTCGTCCACGATACGGCCAGCGGCATGCGGGTCATCCGCCGCGATGCCCTGGACCGGCTCTATCCGCTGCCCGACGGCCTGCACTTCACGCCGGCCATGAGCGCCCGCGCCCTCATGGATGACCGGCTCAAGATCGTCGAGCTTCCCATGGCCTACGAGGAGCGCGTGGGCGAGTCGAAGTTGCACGTTCTCAAGGACGGCGTGCGCTTTCTCCGCACCATTCTGGAAATGACGCTGGTCTGGCGGCCCGGCCGGGTGCTGGCCGGCGGCGCCGTCGGCTGCCTGCTCCTGATGCTGCTGTTCGCGATGTACCCCGTGGAGATGTGGGTCATGGAGGGTCGGCTGGTGGAGGACATGATCTACCGGCTGCTGTTCTGTTCGCTGCTGGGGATGGTGGGCGTGTCGCTCACCGCCGCCTGGCAGATTTCCGAGCAGCTTCACGCCTTTCATCGCGATCCCGCCCGTACCCCGACATTGGCCGGCACGCTTGCCCGCCGCGCGTTCTCCGTGACCGGGCTGGGCGTGGCGGCGGTCGTCTCCCTTCCCCTGTTGCTGTGGCTGGTCGGGCCCGGGCTGTGGACGTGGGTCACGCAGGGCGAAGTCTTCATCCACTGGTCGCGGGTGGTGCTGGCGGGCCTGATGGTCTTCACATTGTGCCAGATAGGTGTCACCGGCTTGGTCCTGAACCTTATCGACCTCCACGCCCGGCGCCTCGCGTTGTCTTCCCGCGCCCTGATGACGCCCGTGCCCTCCACCCACGCCCCCGAGCCGGCCTCTTGCGCCCCCGGCCAACCGTCCTGCAACCCCGGCGAGGTCCCTTGTGGGACCGGCTTTCCAGCCGGTTCTCCAGTTTCCAGTCTCTCGCTTCCAGTTCTCTAGTGCTTGTTGGACCGGCGAGGTTCCCTGTGGGACCGGCGAGGTTCCCTGTGGGACCGGCTTTCCAGCCGGTCTTCCGGTCTCCCGCTTCCAGTTCTCTCGTGTTTGCCGGACCGTGTTGTCTTTGTGGGACCGGCTTTCCAGCCGGTCTTTCGGTTTCCGGTCTCCCGCTTCCAGGACAAAGGGGAGTCTTTTCATGGTGTTCTATCGCAATTCCGCCGCCGCGGGCGAGGACGCCCTTGGGCGGTGGAGTATACGTCGAGAGCGCGACGGCCAACGTGAGGAATGCGATTGTCTGGGGCAACAGCACGACCTGGGGCTCCGGGGAGACGGCCCAGATCTCCGTTTGGTCGCCGATGTCTTTCTCCTTGATGTCCAGTTGCGTCCAGAACTGGACGTCCGGCGGGCTGGGCGGATCCTGGAACACGGCCAACGACCCCTTGCTGGCCGATCCGGACGGGGCCGATGGCATCCCGGGCACGGCGGATGACGACCTGCGGCTGACCTCCGGCTCGTCGGCGATCGACACTGGGTCCAATGCCGCGGTGCCGGACGATACGTTTGACGTCGACCGGGATGGGGACACGTCCGAGCCGTTGCCGCTAGACCTGGCCCGCGGGGATCGGTTCCTGGGAACCGGCCCCACGGTGGACATGGGCGCCTACGAATACCTGAACACCGGCGACGACCTGGGCGACCCCACGCCGCCTGCGGCCGGGGCACCGGCCCCGGAACCGTCCGGAACGGCCTACATCGCCTTCACGTACGACGCTTTGGGGCGGCGCGTGGAGAGAATTGTGGATTCCGGCGGGGCGCAGGTGGAGGTTACGCGGTATTACTATGATGGAGAAAACGTCATCCTGGAGACCGATGCCAACGAAGCCCCGCGGCGGAGTTTCGTGCACGGCAGCCAGTATATCGACGAGCGGGTGCTGATGCGGCTGCCCGATGGCAAGGAGTACTACTACCTGCTCCGGGAACTCTACAGCGTGGCTGCGTTGACGGACGAAATCGGCGAGATCGTCGAAGCCGCGACGTACGACACGTACGGCAAGGTGGCGGTGTACGACGGCGCGGCCCAGGCGGTCGAGGAATCCCCGGTCGGCAACCCGTACTACTTCACGGGGCGCCGCTTGGACCCACTGCCCACAGCCTCCAGCCCCCAGCCTGCGACCAAGCAGCTCTATCACTACCGCGCCCGGGCCTACGATCCGGGGAATGGGAGGTTTTTGGAGCGGGATCCAGCAGAGTATGTGGACGGAGCGAACCTCTATGCATATGTGCTGAGTTCGCCTGCCAGCATGAGTGATCCGACAGGACTGCACGGGCTGCCCCACTCGGGCCAGCCCTCCTGGTGCCCTCCCTTTGAGCCGCCCTCGAACTACCGAATACCTAAGTGCGACGACTGCTGGCAAACATGTCTGGCAAACCAGCATCTGTTTGTGGGAGATGGTGGCGGCTGGCTCTGTAGGGCGGACGGTTGCCGGTGTGCGTGCGTAAACGAGACCCAGTTTCCCTCGACTGGGAGGCCCGCCGATGAGGCTCTCCGGAAATGTGCCTACGCCCACGAAGAAGATCACGTTCATCGCGAGGGATGGGGTTGCTCCTGCAACCCCAAGCCATGCCGTGGCGGATCGCAACCCGGCACTCACACAGACCGCGAGTGCTATGCGTCAGCAGCGGAGATCAACTGCCTCTGCAGTGAGCGAACCAAGTGTGGCGCGGATGCGAACTGCATCAAGGAAATCAACATGCGGATGAAGAAGATGAAGGATTACTGCAGGAGAAAAGGTGGAAACGCCTATGACTATGGAGCCAGAAAATGTCCCTGACAGACTTGCGTTCATGTATTCGTTGCCAGCACGGGTATACGCCCACCGTGTGTCTTGTCCTCGGTAGTGTAATTTCGATAATGGCGTTGGGGTGTTCAAAGGCCGAACGCGATCGCCCTCCCTCTGACGGAGAAGAGTCACCCAGCCCCGTCGCCGTCTTCTGGAGCTATCCTGGCTATCCAGGCCCTGATCAGCCAGTGCGATCGGGGTTGCTTGCCGCAGCATGGCAGGACGGGCGCGTGGTTCGAGTCGAAACGCACGACGACCTTGGTCGGAGGTACGTCACGGGCATGCTTGGGGCTGAGGATACTCAGCGACTCCGTACACTGGTGGCGCAGGACGTCGCATTCCTGACCGAGCATAAGGCTCCACTCGTGCCCGATGATTCAGCCTTTGAGAGGATCTATGTCTCGGATCTCGGGAAGAGCGCGCGAGCTTCATTCGAAGCATCGCTCGCGCCGCCCGCGTTGATCGCAGAACTGCGAGCGATCATGACGACGGCACCGCTTGCTGACATGAAAGAAGCTCCGGCTCAATGGGAACATCTGCGTTCGTTGTGTGGTTCGCCTTGATGCGAGCCGAGCCAGTTGGAAACCGCTGAGCCGTTGCCTCTGGATTTGGGCCGCGGGGATCGGTTCCTCGGGACCGGGCCCACGGTGGATATGGGCGCCTACGAATACCTGAACCCCGACGACGGCCTGGGCGACCCCGAGCCGCCTGCGGCCGGGGCGCCGGCCCCGGAACCGTCGGGAACGCCCTACGTGGCCTTCACTTACGACGCGTTGGGCCGCAGAATCGAACGAATCGTCGACTCGGGAGGTGCGAACGTCGAGGTGACCCGGTACTATTACGCCGAAGGTCCCGGCGGCGCCGGGAATGGACAAAATGTCATCCTGGAGACGGACGCGGACGAAGCGCCGAGACGTTCGTTCGTCCACGGGTCGCAGTACATCGACGAGCGGGTGCTGATGCGGCTGCCGAACGGCCAGGAGTACTACTACCTGCCGAGGGAACTGTACAGCGTGGCTGCCCTGACGGACGAAACTGGTGCCATCGTCGAAGCTGCGACGTACGACACGTACGGCAAGGCGGCCGTGTATGACAGTTCGGCCCAGGCAGTCGAGGAATCGCCCGTCGGCAACCCGTACTACTTCACCGGCCGCCGCTTGGACCTACTGCCCACAGCCTCCAGCCCACAGCCTGCTGCGAAGCAGCTCTACCACTACCGCGCCCGGGCGTACGATCCGGGGAATGGGAGGTTCCTGCAGAGGGATCCATGGGGCATGGTTGATGCTGCCAATCTGTACGAGTACGTGCGCAGCGCCCCGGCGATAGCCACGGACCCCGCAGGACTCCAGGCTGTGATTGAGGGCATTGAAGTCGAGGAGGAGTGCGGCCCGTGGCGATCGGGTGGGTACCGAAAGTTCCTCCGATGGGAAGAGACCTCCAGCACTGGCTGGGGCCCGTGGACGCCGGTAATAATCTCCGGTCAGATTCAGATCGGAATCGGAGGGGGGATCGGCATCGGCATCGGCCCGACCATTTCGATTCAGATCGGATGGTCATCCGAGAAGACGACCGTGTACACGGCTATGTGTACGCTGGCGAAATGTCGGCGCTGTATCAAGTATGTGCGTACGACGAATTGCAGGGTGTGGCATGCCACCAGATGCAGAGTCGAAAAGAAGGAAATCGAGACCTCATGTGGTACGAAAGTAGTGCATTGCATGTCTGGGACGTTCACGTTTGGAGAGCCGCCGTCGTGGGCTCCCGGCAAGGGCCCCGAAAGCACAATGCACTGCGAGACCTTTATTCTGCGTGATCCGTTGGTGCTCATCGATCAGACTCGCGGACAGCGCGAGAACTGCAGGTGTCCGTAGGCAGACAGACGACCATTTCAGGTGGGGAGCATTCGCCTTCCGGACACAGAAGTAGATGGTTTGGAGATTCTACGTGGTCCGGGGAATTGAA
>Ga0334888_1004162_pt1 | contig 13394 bp, 11 predicted proteins | sample GraSluR1_MG_FD_207227 | JGI IMG/M metagenome (GOLD analysis project Ga0334888, IMG submission 207227) | Sludge microbial communities from methane-producing bioreactor in Wageningen University, Netherlands - Granular Sludge_3_08-R1 | ecosystem: Engineered > Bioreactor > Anaerobic > Unclassified ...
GCGTTCCAAATCCTTTTTTAGGATACGTCGCGTTATTATAATGGAATATGTCCTTCTCCCGGCAGGAACGGGGTTGCCCCTTCACGGTCGGGGAGAGTGGCATTGTGGTTGTCTCGGTAGGGTAGTCTGTGATCATGTTCACTACTCATCTCATCAAATATCTGTTCTAACATCAAAATCTCTATGCAAAAGGCTTATTTAGATACAGTTATGTATACATAATCATGTCGCGCGTCAAAGCTCCAGCATGTCCTCACCCAAAGTGCGGTGCGAGGATGGTCAGGGCATACGTCCGAGAGGGTGGTCATGGTGGTCGTTTCGTCCCGGTGGGGTGGTGGTGTCCAGAGTGTGCTGGATTTGTTGTTCAAAAAGAAGAGAATTAAAAAATTTTATTAATTATTATATTAACTAATTTTTGGTAATGTTTCAAAAAGACGATCCCTTACATGATTATTACTTATCATATTGTTGTCTTTTTTTAATTTTAATTATTATATTTTTATTGGTATTATGGAATAATATCATATACCTCTTTTTTAGTCTTTTTCTTTTAGTTACTCTCTTTCTTATGATTATTAATGTCAATCAAATAAGACAATATTTTCGAAATATCCATGCAGGAAAATTAACGAAATTGCATATTTTAATGTATTTTTTTTGTGGGTCATTCTCTCTGAATATCACTCTCCTTCTATTTTTATTATTTAATTCATGGAATATTTATGATAGTGAATCGACTAGATATCTGATAAGCGCTATAATTCAAAGCGAATCTGCACTTATTTCTATAATCATTACTCTGACCCTTATTGGAATTCAAATGATTGCTCAAAAATATTCATCTTATGCAACAGATATCTTCAAAAAAACTCTAGATATTTGGATAATTTTAGGAATTTTTTTATCATCGATTATTTTTGGAATTTTCTCATTAAACATTATTTTAGATAATTCTTCATTGGATTATCAAAGATATGTATTTTGGGTAATTTTTCTCTTTATTTTTTGTCTTTTCTCGTTATTGCCTTATACCATAAATATGATGACAATTTTTAGAGCAGAAAATATTCTGGCTATACTTAAATATAAAATTATAAACAAACTACCTGATCCCAATACTGGAAATTGTGATGATTTTTTAATTTCGGATATTAATGCTATATTTGACATAATTTGGAATTCAATTAAAAATAATGATATGAATACTGTACGTGCTGGATTTATTGAATTAATTCATTTAATTCAAGGAATACCTTATGATGATCGTCTTCGTAGAATTGAAATTGAAATAGATGAGTATTCAAAATTATTTGAAAGCATTAAACAACATTATTCAGATGAACAGATAGAACATATCAGAAATTCATTTACTACATTAAAACATTTTATCGAATTTAAAAACTAAGCAGCAATTTCTTGGTGTGATGTAAGTAATGGTTCTGGTTCCATTAAGGAAAGCCATAAAAAGGATATCTTATAGAAATGTCTTAGTAACTATTCCAACATAAGTTCCTATCATAACCCCGATTCCAATAATAAAAAACAGAATTGAATAATTATACCAACGAAGTTTTGTATCCCCAACTTTTTTTGCATCATCAGCAAATCGATTGATATCTCCGACTATGGTTAAAAGTTTGGTATGCAATTCAGATTTATCAGCTATCCCAAAGATGGGATTAATAAGTTCATACGGATCTTTTTGATATACTACACCTGATGTTATCGAAAAAATAGCACCAGAAGCTAAAATTATTGAGATAAAAAAAGGTATTATCGAAAACAAATAGTATATTGAGCTAATTTGTGACAACAAACTTAAACTAACAGCTATCAACACGCCGTTAACAACAATAACACTGGATGATTTATTTTCAATATTGGCAATTCCCCATAAAATATTGTCATACTTCCTCCAGGTGAGTTGGAGGATATAATTAACTGTCTCAAACATAGCAGAGTTTTATACCCCTCTCTATATTATTCTAATTTAGACTATCATGGATACTCGAGGAAGAACCTATGAGGAGCAGGTTGCGTATGTAACGAATCCAGAAAATTTCACTCTCCCCTGTCCACATTGTAAAAAGATGAATCTTCCTGACAGTCAATATTGTAACTTTTGTGGATATGCAATCGGTCAAAGAACCATCGATGCAATCCGCAAAAATAAGATGAATTTGATTATGTTAGCATTTGAATCAGATGAACAATTGTTAAACGAATGTTTCATTCTCGCCTTAAAACGAATGGTTGGAATTGAAGCGCCGCAAAGCAGTTCCATACAATCAAAAACCCAACTTGAAGAAATTAATAAAAGGGGTAGAGCCTAAAAACCAGTGAATATTATTTTTCATAAAAATAATTAAACGTAAAAGTTCATCGTATAATAGATATTCAAATTGTGAATTATAATATTGAAAAATGAAGATTTATGCCACTATCTGCAAAAATCGAAGATAAAATAGTAATTGGTCCGGATTTATCCAAAGATGAATGGGAAGATCTAAAACGGAAACACAGGGACGGCCTTACTGTTACAATGACCTGTTGTGGTGCGAACGGTCATCTCCGTACCTCTAAAAAAGGTCATCAACATTTTTATCATGAAAGTGGATCGGTATGTGGTTCAGCTTCTGAATCGCTAGAACATTTAGAAATTAAATATCAGATTTATCGACTTTGTAGAGATGCAGGGTGGGAAACTTTTGTTGAATATAGATCGGAAGACGGAGATTGGATAGCTGATGTTTATACTAAAAATGCCGAAAAACAGATCGTTTTTGAAGTCCAATTATCGGAGATCCCTGTTGAAATATTAAAAGAGAGAGATCTTAAATATAAGCGATTAGGGATTGAATCTTATTGGTTACTCCAAAAAAAGTGGAAATATCATTTAAATGACTTTAAAAGACTAGATAATAAAGAAATCCCGTATGTCACTGATTATTTCTCTAATGAGCCTGGTTGTGAGAACCCAAATGAATTAGAGTATTTCATCCCAAAAGATGTTATTGCTATTGATATTGATCCAGTAACAAAAAATGTTATTGATGAAACTATAACGAAGGTAAATCTTGATGACTTGATTAATGCAATATTAGATGAAAAATTTCAATTGAATTTATCGAAAATTCACCAAAAATATAAATACAATTGTAATTTAATGAAAATTGCTAAACCAATTTTGAAAGAAGTTGCAGAGTTACATTGGAGAATCCCCCCACTTAAAAAGGAATTAAGAAGGCAATATGCAATTTTTAAAAATAATAACCATATGATAAATAATTCTCGTTATATCCAGGAAAATTTTAATATTTGTTATGGTCAGGAAAAAACAATAAATAAATTCTTTTTTGGAAGAGTTCTCTCAAAAAAATTAGGATGGAAATGGCTTAAAAGTAAAATTTTCTCTGGTATTCATCATGTTTTATATCTCCAAACATTTGACCAAATATACGAAATCGAAAATTTATCAAAACAGGCTAAATCAATAATCGATGATTTTGAGAAGTTAATAGAAGGAGTGAAGACCGAAATTCAATCAAATATTAAAACGGAAGTTCGATCAAAAATTAAAAATGAGAAACGGAAAGAATTGCCCCCAACAGATACTAAAATTCGATTAAGCCTTAAAGACAAGAAAATCCAAGAGCCAATACACACGGTTAGATTTCAGGCAAATCTAGACCTGCCTGATAATTGGTTAGTTGGTTCAGATGGACAGAGATACCAGATTATTCTAGGAATCCCTGTTAGTATGGATGAAAAAATTGCAAAAGAGTTTGAAATGAAGGGTTTGGGGAAGATTCTTTAACATCCCATATCACTAGGATTAACAATGGAAGAACATAAAATTGAAAAAAAATGGGTAATAATGATGCCTATCCGCCTTTTAGGGATAGGAATTGGTTTTTGGATATTATAGAGGCGTAATTACATTCTCGTCTCGTTGTGACGCTATTTATGGTTTAATTACAATTTTTGTGCATCACCAACGTGCCTATTTCGATAAAGCTGGTTCATATTATCCTATATAAGAATGTAGTCATTTTATTGGAATGAGGGTTTCCTTGAGGATAGAATGCTAAACAATTCCATGAAACCTTAATACTTCTTCAGTCTAATTGTTCTTCTGGGTTGGGCTATGACTGATGATACTATCATTGGTGATGATATAGAGAAAACTGGAACCTGGTTAAAATCGGGAAATGACTTTTTTAAAAATGGACAATACGAAGAAGCAAAGAAATGTTATTTTAATGCTATTGAATTGAATCCACAATACTTGGACGCTTGGAATAATTTAGGTTTTACATACTTTAAAATGGGCAAAATTGAGGAAGCAAACAAGTGCAAAGAAAAAATTAAAGAGATTAAATTGAATTCATCTGCACCACCGATTGTGACAGAAAGCCGGTCTGTAGTAAGAGAATCTATTGATCATAATGAACTTAAGGAAAAATACGTGAATGGAGAGATCACTTACAACCAGTATCAAAATATTTTAGAAGGCAAAATTGAGTATTCTGAATTTATTAATTCCACGACTGTTAGTAAAATAACTAATTCATCAGGAGAAAAAGAAGAAAGTGATAAATCCTTTAAAGAAAAGGAAAAATCTGAAACAAAGCCAATACATTGGATTATTGGAATATTAATTGTAATCGGCAGTCTCGTCTTATTTGGTCCTTTTGGATTGTTAATTACGGTTTTCTTATGTCTTTTCTATGCCTGGTGGAAAGATTACTATTCACCTACCGAAACGGAATCCTCAAAAAAATCTTCTCTCTCCTCAATTGTAATAATTGTGGTATTATTTATATTATTTCTAGCTATACTTGGTGGTGTGATATCTTCAATATCGAGATGAATAGGGCAGGAATATGAAGGTGGCAAAAAGAGATATGCACCGATCAAGTGTCTTGAGTGTATGGTGTTTTCGGAATGACTAGAAATGTTCGGAGCGTTTATATAACCAGAAACTGGTTTTCCCCTCTCTGACTCTCCCCTTTCCTCTTATTTTATTCCCTCAAAATAGGGTATTGTACCAATACCCGATTATTAATTAATCAAGAGGGGGGGATGGGGATGAGACAATTTATTATAATGAATGAAAAAAAGGCGAATTTACATTTAAAATCCAAAATAAAATGCAAGAGGGGGACAAGCTCATAAGAATAATGGGGTTTAAATTTAAGTAAAGAATGGTTTTTTTTATAAATCCTCAATATTAAATCCATTTCATATCTGCTGGATTGGATGATTGATTCAGTGTAACAGATTTTCATTTCCTGAGCATTTTTTTAAACTGATTTGAGATGGAATTTTTTTTCATTTTTCTTAATTTTGTTATGTATTTCGCTTGAATACCATACCAACGTACAATATTTGCCTTTATTTCACGCAGTGAGTCGATGATCTCTTGATATTCTTTAAGATATGTTTCAATTCCTGTAATTAAGTCACCATCTTTGAATTCTCTTACTCTTCTGATATCAGTAAGAAGATTCAGTTTCATCCTTTCAGATTTACTTAAAATTTGCGATAGTTCAGATTCGATTGAACATGAATGAATTGATGCTGTAATAATTGAGAATTCAGGTTCAGGATTAGTATTAATTTTCAGCAATGCATGATTAGAATTTATTAATTCCTGGCGCTTTTTAATTTGATCAAACTTTTCCATTCCAATTTTAGTCGCATTATTGTTACTATCAATTACATCTAAAAGCCATTCACATTTTTTTGTATAATTCTCAATATGAAAATTTTGTTTAGATCGCACGAATGTAAGATTGTTAAAAATTTTGGTAATTTTTTCTTCGTCGCTTTTGAGATTGTCTGTTAATTTTAGGATGTTGAAATCCTTCGGAAAAAATTCAAAATCTGCGTTTCTTATAGATTCAACCAACCTATTGACATTATCCAAATTATTTTCAATATTTGACAAAATTAAATAGCATCCATCAGTATCTATTAGACTCTGCACCTTCTTGGTGATGTCATCAGTTTTATAAGCGATCCAGACCCGAGGATTTTCACTGTAATAGTTGTGCAATAATTTGATATATCCCAATAAATCTTTAGATTTCTCAATTTTTGGAAGAAAGTGACTGCATTCATCCTCTATCCAGTTAATCTGTGAATAATATTTTTTATGTATTGAATCAATAGCATCAAGACGGTTTGGTATCACTTGAATCTTATTTTCAATTTTAATTAGATTTTGCTCTAGCTTAGTGTATTCATACTCAAAAGGATTTACTAAATCCTTATCTTTTGTAAGATTCGTTAATTGATTAATAAGTGTTTTACGTCGTGATTCAATTTTATGCAATGAATCTTTTATTTCGGGAAAATATGACCCAGCAGATAATGTGAAGTCAGCCATTAATTCACTATCTCGTCTTGATATATTCCAAAACCAATGTATCTTGTTAATTCTTATCTGTTCTAATTGTAAATTTGTTGATTGTTGAAATATTTTCAGAATATCAGAGTCCGCCGTATCAATACGCTTCTTCATTTGTGTTAATTTCGAAATTATTGATCTTTGTTTGTTATAAAAATCAGCAATATATTTTAGTTCACGAAATTTTTGAGTTTGGATTTCGTTAAAATGTAACTCATTCCATTTTAAAACAGCATTAAGAGCCTTTGGATTGAGTTTATGTGTAAATTCACTTTTAGGAATATCTCGCATTTTACAAACAAGGAAATACACATATCCCAGTTCGTGAAGTTTTAAGTATCCTACATTTTGGGTATGTGTATAATTGTTACTTTCTGTTGTCACCTCACACCCATTGAGCATCAAATTTCCAAGCCCTAAATATACTGCAGTAATATCAGTGAAAATTTCTCTCTCGTAATTATTCTGTGCTGGAATTGTTGCATATAATCCATGAATATAGAGGAATTGGTGGGACAATTCATGTGCCAGTGCTGCAAGTATTGACGATGGATCGTATAGTTCTTCAGAAATATCTATGAAAACAAATTTTTCTTGATTTTGTAATTCAATCTGTCCACCTGTCTTCTCCGCAAGTTTTTTTCTACTGACAATGATAGTATAGCCATTTAATCCTATGAAATCAGCAATTTTCTTTGCTGCTTGATTTATAAATATGATATTATCAGGAATCAATGAGAATCGATGGAGAAAATGATGATTTACAAAACTACCACAGTGTTCTTCTAATAATTTTAATTTTTTAATATAAATCATTAATACTGTAAAATAATGTTTAGAAGATTAAAAAACCATTGAGAGATCGGATTGTTTGTAAGGTCTAACAATGTTTATATACAATATCATCAGCATTTGAAAATAATTGAAAAAGATGATCTGCACAATATAAAAAAACACGAAATCCTGTATTATTTGTCAAAAATCATGAAAATTAAGTCTGATTTACAAAATTAAACATCGTTGATGGCTGGACGAAATATTTAAGAAAGATGCTTGTGAATCTAGGAGTCCATGCCAGTAGTGGAACCTTTGGAGAAATGTCCTGTTTGTGGTGGTGAAATCGACCTGGAGATGGCGGGGCACTCCAGTGAGATAAGTATATGGTGTGAGTGGTGTGTTACGTGTGGTTGGAAGAGGTATGTCACTTTTACATCAGAAGGGGTGCGTATTGACGAGGATCACTCTTGATGATGTTTAACTATACCTTATTCTATATTCAGTTTCAGCGATCGGAATAAATTCATTAAAGATTACGGGCGGTCGAAGCAAGAATGATAAGAAGTAGGTAGAAGTCGTGCATGTCGCAAATATTTCACGCATAATCCAACTCATCCCCCCATACGTCCCACCCAGGTACATGTTCTCTTGCAAAAAGTTCAATTCTCGGGACATCTCCATACAACCGTTCGATCTCCTTGCGGAATTGGGCAGGTTTCCTCGAATGATCGTTAAGCGGATGATATTGAGTACTATGAATATCCTTCCTTAAACGTTCTGCACCCTTTCCTCTTTTTGCCAATAAACAGAATTCAGCGTTTTGTCTGGTATGTCTTCCCATTCCCATAAATAGAGTGCCTTTCCTACGATTCACCTTTACCCAAGTGAATCCAACTGTTTTATATGTAAATCCCCAACATGTGATTACTTCAAGTGCTACATCCAGTTGTGGACCGGTCGTCCATAAAAGCAATACAGAATCTCGATCCGCAATTTGGGAAACAGGAAGAGCACAAATCTCATCGACTGTTAGACATGGATAATGAGATTCTGCTCCTCCCCCCTGGCACAATTTATCTTTATATTTCCATGGCGGATCAGCGTAAATGATTTTATATCTCTTCTCTCCTTCTATGATTTTTTCACGATGGGGGCGAGATTTCTTTCTTTGAATTCTTTTCAACGTATGTGCAGTAATAATTCCCTCCTCGGTCAGCGACCAGCCATTATTTTGACGTTCAAGCAAACCACGATTTTCCAACCGGACAAGTGCACGGGATACTGATGCAGATGCGGCTCGGGTAGGTGACTTGAAAAAATCCGATATGATTTCCTGTGTGACGATATCCGTGTATCTATTGGGTTTATTTTTCTTATTTTGTAGTGCAAGCCGAAGTATTGACCTTTGTAGATCGGATAGGCCACGACCCATACAATACATATGGCATTTTAACCAATAAGTTTAATGGTTAACATTTCAGGATTACTTACATATATAATTTTTTCAATTATCGACTTCCTCAAGTCTAGTGCAAATGATGCGGAGATAGCGGTTGATTTGATTTCATTCACCAATGGCGGCAGCCCATCGGACAGGACTTGATCTTTTTGTAAGACCCAACTTCTGAATTATCTTTTTGAGTGCTTCTTCATTCATCGGCATGGCATCTGGATGTGGAACCCAGGCACGCAATCGTTTTCCAAGAACGGTCGCGAGTTGAGTGTATTCTGTTGCTATTAAAGTCCCATATCCCATCCTCCGCCATCGTGGTCGAACAAAAAGATCCTCAAGGTCTAATGTGTTATTATGTTCGACTGCAAATCCCCATCCAATAACCTCATCCTTCTCATGATCAACTATATCAATGCCATGAAGGATATCGCCTATTTTGGTCTTGAATCCCCAATTGTGGAGTTCGATTTGAGAAGAGCGTCGCGTTAAATATCGATAGTTGGGAATTGTAATAATATACCCTTCTATAAAACGTGAAGGAAAATAACTATACGGCAAAAAACCTAACCCTCGACGCCCCCACCCAGATCCCCACGAGTTAATGAACACGAACCGTTTTTTCTTATTACTGTAACCGAGAAGAGGAATACAATGGACTCCCGTTATTTGTTGGTTACCTGGTGGAGAGATAACTCCTTTCGGCGCTTTATACCAAGAGTCATCGATCTCAAATGATGCCAAAACGCCTCCATAAAAATCGAGCCCTTTTCGACATTCCTCGACAGTGTTCACACGTTGATATGCACCAATTCTATTAGACTTAGCTTGAATATCGATATCTTTAGGTTCTATAATCGGCCATGTTTTTCCATCATCGGGCCATAATTCTTCTTCCACCTGCCCCCAGCCTTTTACTACACGCATGTTGGTTGATACACATACACCAGTTCTTGGTGAACCAGGCCAGGTTCCTTCCAGTTGCCGGGCTCGAACCCATGGATATATTGGGCTAATCATTTTGGGACGTCGTATGTCTGTGTTCTCATTATTTTCTCCTAAATTGGCTTTCCCCACGAGCTCAATTTATTCTTCTACCCTTATTGATATTGGTCCCCCTCGGATATGTTTTCTGACCCATGGGTTTTGATGCAGGTATAATATATCCAGATTGCACCAATTGGTGATGGAACAAAGGGACTCATAATTTGCATGTGTATTAATCTACTCAAGGTCAACGTGAATGTGTCACACAAGGTGGGACACTCTGTGACACATAATATGACACCAATCAGAGTTCAATTTAGGTTTATTTTTTTATGATCTCAGTATATATGCAGTAAATAAATAGTGTCACATAGTATGTCATAAGTGTCACATAATTTAGCATATAAATAACCCTCACTTGTATGGATGAGAGAGAGTGACGTGGGTGACACGTGTGACACCTTCAAAATGCAAGAAAACATCAGTAAATTTTACGACGATTCTTCATCGGGTTATATAAATTAATTTATTAGTGTCACACGTGTCGATGTGACACATTGGTGACATATCTGCATGCCTGACTCTCTGAAAAGTCTCATTGACTGTAAATCTCTTCAGGGATTTGCGGATGCCCCGGCACTGCTAGCATCCCTATACGGTTTTTTGGATCGTTGTAAGTTATGATCTCCTCAGCATACTCTAATGCATCTAAAATCTTACCAAGGGTGTCCCTATCTTTAAAGTGGGCTGCACGCATCAGATCTCTCCTTCTCATTATTCCTCCATTCCGTTTTAGTATGCCCATCGCCTTGTCGAGATCGTTCTTCTCTTCATTCTTACCGACTAAAGACATCACATACAATGCAGTTGGCAAATAATAGTCATCGCATATCTGGATAGCAATCTCAAGGTACTTCTTATCAAGTCTAATTGAACCCAACTTTCTCCCGGCGGTGACGTCATCTATAAACTTTGGGTCGCCGATCTGGTACAGCATCGCAAGCTTGAGTGCTGTGATACTCAACCTGGCAAAATGTTCACGCTCCCCCTCAGTAACATCTTTACTGTGCAACCTCTCGTGATGCATCTTTAGCCATTGATTATATACATCCGATTCTGGTTTACCGAGAATAAATTCAACCTCAAACCCTTCGCCAGGTGCGAAGAGATCCATGATGGTTTCATATCGCCCCATCAGATTCTTGTACCGCGTGAGATCTGCAGGTGTGGGAGAACCGATTGGTTTGAAGGGTCTTTCATACATAGGTAGATAGTATAATGCCCTTACCAAGAATCCACTTGAAATATCAATCCCGTTCGTAGTTGCAGCAAACTTGTCAGGGGTTGTGACGAAGAGGTAATTGACAAATGGACTTGGGATGTCGATTAATATTTTGTCCTTCGCCTTCTTACCGATGTTGGAATAAGTCCTGTAGAATGGTGTACAATCATAGATTTCACAAATAAAGTCTTTAATTCCAGGGAAATGCGACTTCTGGATCTCATGGAAGAATCCCCCCGCTTCGTCACGGAAGAATAGTCCTTTGCCTATCCACTCATCATGTCCATCACATCGTATTCTCCCTTCAATGTCTTGATAATGTGCAGAGGAGCTTGCGGGATTTCCTGGGATAAGCAGTTCTTTCCCCAAATCATAGATAAACTTCCGACACTGTTTTGTAATAGTGCTTTTTTTGGAAATAGACGATAATCCTAACACATTTTGTATCAAATTGGGGTAAACATCCCCTGTGGTAAGAGATATGTATGCTTTTCTCTGGGTAATGGTGGATAGCACAGCCAAAGCGGTTGCAACAGTGTATTCAGGATATCCCATTGTTAAATGGCTGGTATACTCGATATGTTCTGAAATAATGTTATTTTGGGGAATTAGGGATAAATCCATCTCCGGTGGAAGTCCAATATTCATTCGACATCCCACCATGGAGGTTTTGGCTTCAATCCCTTCTTTTCAGCTAGTTTTATTGCTCTCTTGAAATCTTCGCCACGAAGCTCATCACCACACTCGATGATACCTTCGGCAATCGCCAGCCACTTCAATGGCCCTCCGCCACCGTTGTGCCTGAAGCAATAGTACGTGTCGTTATGGGTGTTTATGGCGAAGTTCCGCCCTGTTGAACTGCCATGGATCGGATGTGATCCCTGGACTTTACCTGTTTGTGGATTTGAATATACAACATTCTCCGGGTAACAACCCACATCCGCCAGGGTGAGTCGATCTACCCAATTCGACCGGTACTTTATGGTCTTTCGAGGAAGATCAGGGATAATACGCTCCTTTGCTGGTTTAATGAAAGGACCGAATGAATCAGTCAAATCAGAAAAATCGATTGTAGCAATGGGTAAATCACGTATAACCTGATACTTACAGCCGTTCGGATGAATTGAACCAGGGCCAACGACCATCGCACCGGCACCGCGGATGTGTCCGAGATTATGACCAGCCTTGTCATCCAGGGAGAGCGTGCGCCCACCCGATGCGAGGTAATAGAAGTGGTGACCGCCCGATCCGGTTTTTACAGTAAATGTTTTCGGAAATCTCTCCATAATATGTTCTATTTCCAGTGAATCGGCATCTATGACGATCAAAGTATCAGAGCAGAGTATACCATAATTGCCATGTCTGAGCCAATATAGAAACGGACCATAATCATGTGAGTAATTTGCGCCGTCTGGTAGTTGCCATCCTATCTGGAATCCCCCCTTCTCCCCTCGTCGTATCTTGATAAAGCGACATCCGGCATCTTTGAGCTGAGGCGGGATGACGATTGGTTCGAGAAGTTGAGTCTTGGGTAAGTTTTGCAGCAGGCAATCCCAGTCATCATTTCCACCAAGGTGAGCAGTGTTTTGACTCATCTCACCACCCCCGCAATCCATGCGTTTATGTTGTATTGCCAGTGGAAAGACTTAATAATAAAGAGCAATAAAGAATTAGACATCAGGAACCACCTTGTTTCCTGTCATCCAAAGATCCACCCGAATTCTGACCGGGGAAGAAAAACCCCGGTCCGACCTCTGTCTCGCCATCAGCGTCAATAATGATGGCTAAACCACGCCAAACTAAAAATTCAGCGACATCTTGATGCAATGGTGAGAGAGATTTGAGAAGATCTCGCGGTATTTTTATTATTTCACGCGTTGAATGTTTTATAGCAGTTGTTGGGGACATCGAACCTGCTCCTGCTGATCCGGTGCACAGGTTTTGCGGCCAGCACCGGATTCTTCTTTCTTAGTCGCTTCTTGGATCATCACTTTGAATCCACGTCGAACCGCATCTCTATTGCGGATCCCGTATTTTCTGGCCAATTCATAGTCTTTTAGAGGTATTTCCGCCGTTACATGGTGGAATGCCTCACCGGATTCATTTATTCTTAACATGTTTTAGTATATCACTAGGTGGTGAGATAAATCTATGGAACCTGCATCGAGATTTTGCTTATTAGAGCACAAATCTTGTATTATTTGTACTTTTTATAGTTGTATTACCAAATGGGCGGGTTGAAAAATTCATGAAGATTGAAATATACCATCGCGATCCAGATCGTCCGTTCTCGTTAGGATAAATGAGCCTAGTGTGGCGTACTGAATGACAGAAAGGACGAGATGCGATTGATTAACCCACAATTCGCATTAAAAATTGTAAAATAAGAAATTACTCGACCGCAAGATCTTTGTACCTTGGATTAGAAACCTAAAATATGCCCCTGATAGATGGATTTGACGATGAATCCATCCTCACCGTAG
>Ga0334888_1004167_pt1 | contig 13385 bp, 9 predicted proteins | sample GraSluR1_MG_FD_207227 | JGI IMG/M metagenome (GOLD analysis project Ga0334888, IMG submission 207227) | Sludge microbial communities from methane-producing bioreactor in Wageningen University, Netherlands - Granular Sludge_3_08-R1 | ecosystem: Engineered > Bioreactor > Anaerobic > Unclassified ...
CGACCACAGCCAGGATCATCATGCGGTTGGCATAATCGACTATCCCGAACTCCTGCAGCCGCTCATGGGGCATGTCCATCCTGACGGACATGAACCTCCGGTACATGCTGTCATTGGAGAGAGCATAGAAAAAATCCTTCATCAAAGGCTCATCCCCCATCTTGACGGGCCGGAGGAGGATCTTGAGCCCGGTCCTCGTCGTCCTGAACGTCTCCAGAGCTGCCGGGTATACGCCATTCACCCCGGGCACGAAGGCCTGATCTTTGTAGATGAGGAGGCGCTTCTTCGCCTCTTCGATGAGCTGCGGCCTGAACTTGGGATGGGCGATGGCGATCAGATCCATGGCCCGTTCCCTGATGTTCTTGCCGTGGAGATATGCTATCCCATACTCAGTCACTACATAGTGGACATCCCCGCGGGTCAGCGTCACGCCCGTCCCCTCCCGGAGAGATGGCACTATCCTGGATATGGTGTCGTTGACGGCCGTTGATGGAAGGGCCAGGATGCTCTTGCCGCCCGGCGCAAGGGCGGCGCCCCTCATGAAATCCGCCTGCCCCCCGACGCCGAAGTAGAAGGTCCCGGCGAGGGATTCAGCGGTGACCTGGCCGGTCAGATCTATCTCCATTGCGCTGTTGATGGCAGTCATCAACTTGTTCTTCGCGATGATCAACGGGCTGTTCACATAATCGATCGTTTTGAACTCGATGGCAGGATTCTCATCCAAAAACTCGTAGCTCTCCTTCTTGCCCATGCAATAGGATGCCACAGTCTTGCCCGTGTCGATAGACTTCTCAGAATTATCAACGACGCCCATCTTCATCAGATCGATGATACCATCGCTCAAGAGCTCGGTGTGCACCCCAAGATGCTTATTCTCATCCAGGTATGAGACGACGGCGTTGGGTATGATGCCGTATCCGACCTGTAATGTGGACCCATCCTCAACTATCCGGGCGACATACTTTCCAATCGATTTGATGATCTCCCCCGGATCTTCTACCTCGTACTCCAGCAACGGTTCATCCCGATGAATGATGAAATCCACATCTTTTATATTTATGAATCCGTCACCCTGAGTCCGGGGCATATGAGAGTTGGTCTGGGCGACGATCAATGACGCCTTCTGGGCGGCGGCCTTTACGATATCCACGCTTATACCCAGGCTCATATAGCCGTGTTTATCGGGAGGTGACGTCTGTATTAACGCTACATCTATCGGTATAATCTCCCTTCTGATCAGGCCGGGAACGGCGGAAAGAGATACCGGCGTGTAGTCTGCAGCTCCCCGGTTGATCGCGTTTCGCGTCCCTTCGCTGATGAAGAACGAGTCGATCCGGAAGTTATCACGGAACTTTTCGTCTATGTAGGGGGCGGTTCCCAGGGTCCAAACGTGTATAAGCTCGATGCCGAAAAAAGCTTTGGGGTTCCTGCTGACAAAGTTCACCAGCGCCTGGACCAGATACTGAGGTTCGCCGCAGCCCGTGCCTATGAAGATCTTATCTCCAGCATGTATATGGCTGAATATCTCTTCTTCCGGTGCGAACTTCTCCGGCCAGCTCTTCCTTAAGAACTCTAACAGATTGCTTCTATCCATTTCCCTGCTTTCCTTCTTTGTCGCGGAAGATGGGGGTTGGGACTTACTCGAAGTCCTCTCCGCCCATGCCACCCATGCCGCCGGGCATTTCGCCCGTGCCTCCCGGCCCAGACTTGGAGGCAATGACGTCATCGATCCTGAGGATCATGACAGCGGCCTCGGTCGCTGAGTTGATCGCCTGAGTCTTTACTCTGATCGGCTCAAGGACGCCCTGTTTCAGCATGTCGACGGGCTCGCCGGTCTCCATATTCAGGCCTGAGTTCTTCATCCCCGTCTCGTGGGCGCTGCGGAGCGCCATGAGAGAATCGATCTGGTCTAAACCGGCGTTCTCGGCCAGGGTCTTGGGAATGACCTCCATCGCATCGGCGAAGGACTCGATGGCCAGCTGCTCGCGCCCTCCTACGGTGGACGCGAACGCCCGAAGCCGGAGGGCCAGATCCACCTCGGGAGCACCGCCCCCGGGGACAAGCGTCTTGTCCTCCAAAGCGACCCCCACAACGCGAAGCGCGTCCTCCATCGCCCGGTCCAGCTCATCGACGACATGCTCAGTTCCACCGCGCAAGATGATGGATACAGACTTGGGGTCCTCGCAACCTTCGACGAAGGTCATCTTCTCGTCGCTGACCTTCCTCTCCTCAACCAGGCCCGCCTTGCCAAGGTCGTCTTTGTCGATATCGTGAATGCTGGTGATGACCTTTCCGCCTGTAGCGCGTGCGAGCTTCTCCATGTCGCTCTTCTTAACGCGGCGGACGGTGTAGATCCCGGCCTTGGCCAGGAAATGCTGGGCGAGATCATCTATCCCCTTCTGGACGAAGAGGACGTTGGCTCCAGAGGCGACGATCTTATCGACCATGCCCTTGAGCGTCGTCTCTTCCTGGTCCAGGAACGCCTGGAGCTGGTTTGGAGAAGTTATCTGAATCTTGGCATCGATCTCCGTCTTCTCGATCTCCACGGCTGCGTTGATGAGGGCGATCTTGGCATCGGTGACCGACTTTGGCATGCTCGGCTGGAGCCTTTCTTTATCGATGACCACTCCCCTCACGAGCACCGAGTCTGTAATGCTGCCGCCGACCTTCTTCTCCACGGTGATATTGTCGGTATCGACGGTCCCGTCTTCGTCTACAACCGATCTGACCGCCTCAACGGCCATCACTGCTAACTCATCACGGGCCGATTGAGAGCCCTTACCGGTCATGGCCGTGACGGCTATCTTCCTCAGAAGATCCTCATCTTCTGCGGAGACGGTTACAGCTAGACCCTGGAGAATTTCCATGGACTTTTCGGCCGCAGCCCTGTAGCCTGCCGCGATCACCGTTGGATGAATCTCCTGCTCCAGCAACCCCTCCGCTTGCTTGAGCAGCTCTCCTGCCAGCACAACAGCGGTGGTGGTACCGTCCCCCACTTCCTGATCCTGGGTTTTGGCGATCTCCACCATCATCTTGGCTGCAGGATGCTCAATGTCCATCTCTTTGAGGATGGTGACGCCGTCGTTGGTGATAACAACGTCTCCAAGGGTGTCCACCAGCATTTTGTCCATGCCCTTGGGACCTAGAGTGGTCCTTACAGCGCCAGAAACTGCCTTGGCCGCCATGATATTCGATCTCTGTGCGTCTCTACCGGCAGTCCGTCGACTGCCTTCTCTGAGAATGTATATGGGTGTGCCACCGAATTGTCCAGCCATGATTTGCCTCAATTACGATACCAATTTAGGAACTAATGATTGTTTGAACTTCTATATAAACTAAATCCTTGAATTGAGCGAATCCCGTTAAAATGATGGTAAAAGTCCTGAGGAAGCCGTCCAAGATATATCAGGCGTTGAAGAACGGGAACGGGATCGCGAATATGGGGATCCTCGAATTGGGCTCGGGTGATGCGACCGACCATAGGAAGGGACGCTTCCATCATGGCTCCAAAGCTTGCCTGATCACCTATTCCCATCTTAGAAATCCTGTGACAACTATAATTATGGAAACTATTATGGGAAACATGGGAAACTTGAACAAGTCGATTTTCGGCGGAGCACCCCGCAGAAGAGCTGCTGGCCATTCGGTAAAATGAGGATGATTTAAATCATCTTAACTTTTTATATGCCGGGTGAGTGGGCGCCGCCCGACCTCCCCGCCTCAATAGATCACGTTCTGGCGGAGGAGGTCGCCCCGAGGACGCCGATCGCCGACCCCAGACGTCATCCCTTCACCCTCGACCCCCCCGGCGGGAGGAAGCTCACGATCTGGTCGACGGAGGCGATGGCCTTGAGCCGCCGCCGGTCATCCTCCTTCTCGGCGAAGGACCGGTAGATCCTCTTCGCCAGGTCCTCAGCGCTGAGCTCGCCTGGCTCGACCTCGACGGTCGGATCGGCCCTCGGCTTCACCGCCGAGACGGGGCCGCCGATCAGCTGGTCCTCGGCTATCCCTAAAGCGAGGCCGAGGGGGACGTCTCGATAGTACCGCCGCTCGCCCCGGACGACGAAGGCCCCTTTCTTAAGAAACTCTCCCGGCTCGGGGGTCTTCGTCACCTGCTCGGCACCGACGAGGTAGCAGTCTCCTGCAAAGAGCCCCGCCTTCCAGAGGCTGGAGTAGCTGACGGCGAAGGAGGCCGCCTCCTCCAGGGTCGACTCGGGGACGGCCTCCCCGAGGGTCTTGATGACGGTGAGGGGTGCCCCGGGCGCGTCGGTGTGGAGGGCGAGGTCCCTTTTTTCGAGGTATTTCGCGTAGATCTCCTCGTTGCTGGAGGCGTCCCTCCCCCCGATGACGAGAAAGCCGTCCGAGGAGTAAAACCAGCGGAACCTCTCGTACCACTTCGGCTTCCTCCGCCGGAAGACCGCCCTCGTCTTGGCCTTCTCATGCCCATCCTTCCGCGCCATCAGCCGGATCGTCTCCTCCAGGGCCTTCTCCGCCCCCTCCCGCTTCTTAGCCTGCTCCTTCGCCCGGTCGTAGTACCTCTGGGCGTTCTGGGGGACGGTGAGGTTTGCGTTCAGCTCCAGAACGGCACCTCTCGCCTCGCCCTTCCTCCCGACCTCGCCGACGGTTCCGCCTCCGCCAACGCCCCCGTCGCCGGGGTCGTCGAGGCGGAGGCGAAGCTCCCCCTGGTAGTCGAGGGAGAGGATCTTCTCCGCTATGGGGAGGCCAGAGGTCTTTATCTTCGCCAGGATCTCGGAGTAGGTGAACCCCCTATCGAAGCCCTTCGATATCCCGGCGAGGACCGCCTCCACCTCGCCGTACCTCTCGTAGATCTTCTCGCCGAGACGGGCCAGCTCCTGCTCCCGCTCCCGGAACTCCTGGATCGACCGCTCCTGCATCTCCCTTCTCCGCTCCAGGGCGGTCTTCGGCTTCGCCTCCTCCGCATCCGTCTCCTCGGAGGAGAAAAACTCGTCGAGGGCCTCGCTGAAGCTTCCGAACTCCCGCCTTTCGAGGCCGTCGTAGACGGCGAGGGGAGCGGGGACTACGTCGACGATCCTCTCCCCGTCGGCCACAATATGGGGGTACGCCTCGACGAGGCCGAAGACCTCCCCCAGGGCCCGGTGGAGCCGGTCGATCTCCTCGCCGGCGAGGGCATGAGCGGGCTCCGTCTTGTTGATCCCGGCCCGGAGGCAGACCTCCTCGGCGTAGGTCCCCCCCATGTTCAGCCCCCGGACGAGGGTCCTCACCAGCTCCGAGTCGGAGGAGGCGAGGATGAAGGCGAGGTCGTTTCGGGAGACGGTCCGGGGGTCGAGCTGGTCCTCCCGGTACTGGTAGGTCTCGCCGGCGAGGAGCTTTCTATCCCGGAAGGCCAGGGGCCGGAGCGGCAGGACGATCAGGCCGCCGGCGTCGAGGAGGAGGACGTTCCCCTTGGGGAAGATCTCGGCGATGAGGACGTACCGGTCGTCGCCTCGCTCGATCTCGATCTCCGCCATCCGGTCAAACCCGTGCTGGCGGACGGCCGCCACCCGGCCGCCGGAGAGGCGGCTCCGGAGCATCGTCGGAAACTGGGGCGGCATCTTGGGGGCCTCCCGGGGCTTCTCCGTGAGGTGGATCCGCCTCCCAGCCTCCAGGAGGAGGTCGAGCTTCCCGGAGCCTGGAGACTGAAAGGAGATCACCACCCGATCGGGGGAGAGCTGGTAGGACTTCCCGACGAACCCCCCCACCAGCTTCTCTTGGAGCTCGTCGACGACCGCCGCCACGTCCACGTTGCTCATCGCCTTCTTCATAGTGGCCGAAAGAGGTAGATCGACAGATAAATAGTTGCGGCCGTTCCAAGAGAGGATGGTGAAGGAACGTTATCTTGCAGACCTGATGCTGATGAGGCTCGCCCGCTGGCTGAGGATGGCGGGCTACGACGTCTCAAACCCCCCGGAGGGGTCTGACGACTCCGACCTGATAAAGGTCGCCCTGAAGGAGGAGAGGACCCTCCTCACCAGGGACAGGCTCCTCGCCAGGAGGTGCGAGAAGGCGGGTGCGAGGTGCCTATCGATCGCCTCCTCAGACCTGGATGAGCAGCTCCGGGAGCTTCTGGCGGCGGGGATCACCCTGGAGCTGAATCCTGAGAGGTGCACCCTCTGTAACGGCATCCTCCGAAAGGTGGAGGAATCGGGGGCTGACGACTCCCCCGGGACTATGGATGCTGACACCCTCACGAGGTGCGAGGTCTGCGGGAAGATCTACTGGCGGGGGACCCACTGGCGGGGGATTCGAGAGCGTCTGGCGGGAGGAGGCGCGTGAGCGCCTCTTCCGAAATGGGTCAGGACGACCGGAGACCCCAAGCAATCCCCCGGACCGGGAGATGAGCGATTCGTACTTGATCCGAGGGCCGCTTCGACCGATCCGAGATGAGCCCCATCGAGTTTACAGCCTCCGGCCGGTGGTCTGGGAGATGCGACACGGGTAAGGAGAGATGGAGGTGGTGTATATGACGGATTGGAAGATGGGAGATAAGGAGACGGTGGGGATCGCGTCCATCGGCTGTTACGTGCCGCCGGGGATCATCACCAGCGAAGAGATCTCAAGGCTTTCGGGGATTCCGGTGGAGGTCTTCCGAGATAAGATCGGGATGGAGAGAAAGCACGTCGCTGCCGAGGACGAACATCCCTCCGAGATGGGGGTCCGGGCCGCAGAGGTGGCGGTGACGAGAGCGGGGATCGATCCGGGGGAGATCGACGTCCTCGTCTACTGCAGCGCGGGGTTCTACGACTACCGGATCTGGTCTCCCGCCGCCAAGGTTCAGACAGCCATCGGCGCCGACGGCTGCTACGCCTTTGAGGTGAAGAATGGCTGCAACGGCGGAAACCTCGGGATCAGCATCTCCAAAAGCCTCCTCCTCGGAGATCCGGATATGAACTACGCCCTCGTCGTCTGCAGCGAGAAGCTCTCCATATCCGTAGACTACGAGGACAGAAACGCCCTCTCTCTCTTCATGGTCGGGGATGGGGCGGCCGCCGCCATCCTGAAGAAGGGGGAGGGGACGAATCGGCTCCTCTCCTACGCCGCCCGGACGGAGGGCTCCGCCGTCGACTCGATCAAGGTCCCCTTCGGAGGGACGCGGCGGCCGCGACCTCCGGGCCGCCACGAGGACGGCCTCGGCTACATCCGGATAGACGACCCCGCCGGCCTCGACCTGATCCTCTCCCAGACATACCTCGAGAACTACCTCCGGGTGATCAAGAGATCCCTGGAGAAGGGCGGCCGCTCCCTCCAGGACGTCGACCTCCTCCTGACAAACCAGGTGAAGAGGAGCCTCCTGGAGGATATCCTCCAGGGGCTGGACCTCGGCTGGGACCATACCATCACCTCGATAAGGGATTACGGCCACATGGGGACCGTCGACACCCTCTTCAACCTCTCGCGGGCGATCGAATCCGGGAGGCTCGGGCCGGGGAGCCTGGCGGTTCTCGCGAGCAGCGGGGCCGGGTTCACCTGGGCGGCGATGCCGGTCGAGTTTTTCTGAGGCTGGCTCGACCCGAAGAGGGTAAGGGACCCTGATCCCACCCCTTGGCACAGAAAGGCGGGAGGAGGACGATCCTGACGCCGCCGCTCTAGGACGAAAGAAGAAAGCGGCATCGACAATTCTAGAGGAGGGAGAAGAGGATACATTCGGTGGACCATTATTTATTCGGGAATTTTCATATCGCCGATCATGTTCGTAGATATCGGGACCGTCCGAAATTTCGTCGAAGCCGGCGACCTGCATCACCTCGCCCTCTTCAAGGATAGCATCAGCGAGATTCAGCTCAACAAAAAAGAGGATCCATCGGCGTATTTCAGTCCCGATTACTCTAATTACATCGTCGCCCACGACCCCCTGGACGGGCTGCCTAAGGAATACGGAGAGGAGTGGTCCAGGAGGTTCTCCGGCCGCCTGGGGGTCTCCATAATCGAGCGGATTGGGGCTGAGGGCGGCACGATCTATGTCAAGGGGCTGATGGCCGCGAACGGGTCGAAGGTCTACGCAGTCCTCCCCTACACCTCCATCGACGCCGCCGCCTCGGTGGACGCGACCTTCCCCGATCCCCGGCCCATCTCCGCGAGGAGACGGGTCTGGCCAATGGTCCTCCCCGAGCTGACGGGAGAGCGGATCCTGGACGTCGGATGCGGCTTTGGGAGGCTGACCCTCGACGTCGCAGGCCAGAACCCAGCTTCGGAGGTCTTCGGGATCGACATATTCGACCCCTTGACGGCCCAGGCGAGGATGAACGCCGAGGCCCTGGGGATAAAGAACGTCGAATTCAGGACCGCCAGCGCCTACGACCTCCCCTTCGAAGTCGGCTCCTTTGATACAGTCTACTCCTTCTTCATGCTCCACCACCTCGAGGATATCCCAACGGGGCTATCGGAGATCCGGCGGGTCCTGGAGGGCGGGGGGCGATATCTGGCGGTGGAGCCCCTCGGCCATCACCACGGGCCGAACTACTCCGGGGCGGAGTGGGTGCGGATCTTCGGGGAGGCTGGGCTCCTGGCCGAGGCGGAGGAGACGGAGGGGGCGGTGATCCTCAGGGCCCGGAACTGAGACCAGAATATCGAGAGATGATCCTCGTCGAAGGCGGGATATTCGGTGCGGGAGGGCGGCGCCGAAGGGGGGCGTGGGCAACCTCTGCCCCCATCGGCTCATGCCCCGACCTGATTAAGACAGGATTTCGAGCGCATGGCCGGTATACGCGTTCGCCCTACCCAATCTCCACCCAGGCGAGGACTTCCCTCGCAAAAAGCGGAAAAACCTTCAAGCCCCGGTGAAAATTTTCGAATACCAGATCCGGGTCGATCCCTGTATAGCGGTGGATCAGAATGTTGCGAAATCCTCCCAGACCTCTGATCTGCCCGTAAAGCTCCTCGGAGATCACACCCTTATCGAATAGGCCGCTCAAGCTCTCCTCGTAGCTCTCCGAATAATAGCCGAACTCTTCCGAGAGAATGTGGTCGGATACGTCGAAGACGATCGACGCCCCGGCGATCAGTCCCCTCTCGATGATCCACCGCTGGCTCAAATCCCGCTTCAGGGCGTCAAGGCTCAAATCTTTGTGCTTGGAGAGCTCCTGGATTATCTCGTCCAGCTCCTTCAGCCGCACCTCTATCGACTCTCTTCGCACCACCGGTCCATCCTCCTCTTCAAAGCCGCCCTCTGCCGACGGCGTAAGGGCGCTGTATCTCGGTAAAGGTGCAGGACGTCCAGAACGAATCGCTCCCTGGCGGCATCGTCGGATGAGTAGATCAGTCTTCCCGACCGGATTATCTCAAAGAGCAGCACCGGAGATGCCCTCCTGAGGTCCGCGATGTCAAGCCGCTCGGTTCCCAGGGCCAGAGAGATCTCGTCCCAGAGCTTCCAGGCGGGCTTCCCCTCCGTGAGGAGGGCGAGATCTACGTCGTGGGGCTCTCTTTCGCCGACCTCGCCGGTCTTCGCCAGAGAGCCGAAGAGGTAGGCGAGGATGACGCCCTCTTGCTCGAAGATGGGCGTCAGCTCTTCGAGGGAGCCTTTTATGCCTTCAGGAAGGGGGATGTGTCCTCTCCAGCGTTCTGGGATTCCCATGTCTCATCCTTTAGAGGGCGGTGGTACAAATAACCTCTCAATCTTTTGAGGCGATGGACTTTGGCGATGCCTTCGTCGCGAGGTGGCGACTGGCGGCCCCCTGGGCGCGGGAGGGCGGGCGACGCCCCAGAGGCTTTCGAAAATGTGACGAATGATTATTCGCTCTTTGTTGTATCTTGCTCTGAGCTATTATCCTCCTTAATTTTGGGTTCAATACCAGTTATTTCAACATGTGAATGCGGCCAAATGAAACCGGGAGTATATGCTGGTTTACTTTGATCGATATCTATGATAGGTTTGCGATTATGCGAGGGGAGGAGGCTCCAAATTAGTAGCGATAATATAATGAGAACTAATATAAAATATATCTCCAGTGTTAGTTCTATCGGGTGTGCTTGAACTGCCTGAACTACAGTTTCAAGAATAGTTCGTTTCAAGCCCTCATCTAAGCTTGGAATCAGATCATCCCATTTTTTAATAGTCTCTACGACTTGCCATGCACCACTCAATCCGAACATAACTGTAGCAATAATAGCGCCAAATTTTAGTAGTAAATCACGATTAGCGCGACGTTGTGTTTCGTTAACTTCTATCAGTCGCTCAATATTACCGAGTTTTTGTAGAAGATTTTGCAGTTCCTCATCGATCCCCATTTTTACGATGCCTCGCTTAACGATATCGTGTGCCGACCCATGAAGTAATACTATGTTATGAAATTCTTCTAGAGCTAAAAACGCATCTCTCTTGAGCGCGTTTAGTTTTTTCGTGTTATAAGGAAGATTACGAAGTTTGTTGCTTAAGATGCTTAAAACACCCCGCTGAATCAGCAAGACATCGATTACGCTACTTGTCTGAAAAAATCTAAAGATCCACTCCTGGCCAGGAATATCTTCCCCATGTATCTCAATTAATGATTTTCTGCAAGGCTCATAGTATAGAACAGTAGTATGACTGGACTCGATATATAATGAGTGATCTTCAACAATAGAGAGATCATCTGTTATGACGTGCTTGATTGTCTCATCAGTGAGCGATCTCCAATGTGTAAAGCGCGTCACAAGCCCGGCCAACTCTTTGGGATAATCCTGTTTAAAGGCAGCAGCATTATAAATATCTGGCGTGATTTTCCTAATAAACACGATGGGATATGCATGCCAAAAAGGATTTCGCAACCAAGACCATGTATCAGAAGGTTTTGATGAAGTCTTACCTAAAACTACCGGGATGATAAAAGCCTGATACATTTCAAATACATCAGCTAGAGTTACCCCTTTCAAGTCTTGGTATGTAAACCAGTCAACTCCGCTGGAGGATCGTTGCTCCGAAGGCTTACCGAGATTAGTCTCATCTACTTCAACTAATGCACGAACAACCTCTAAATTCTCAACTGGAACACTAGCAAGTTGGAGATCGACTAATTCATCAACCGATTTCTGCCCATTGAACTCGACACCGAATGTTAATGTGGCGACTCCTGAACGATGGACCGAAACCCAAACATCAACACCTAACGGCTCACCACCTAAGGTGGCAAAGAATGGCTGTAAACCAATACGTGTGAAGGGGACATCCCGTAGATATTGTGGCCTGAATAATAAACGGTCTACATGACGATGAAGTGCCTCTAACAATTGTATACGTAGCATTGATTCGTCCATAAAATCTATCGTGCCAGATATCATTTCTTCAAAAGTGCCTTCACTATATTGTTCACTTGGTACTTCCCTCGGGATCCGTCCGCGAGATGTTATTATCGTCCACCCTAACCGCCAGGCAAAGCGAGGATGCTGCAATATCCATTTACATGTACTAAAAATCCTTTCTGTTTTGAGATATTGATGAATCTCAGATAAAGCCACACCTTGAGATCTAAGGAGATTTAGTTCTTTGAACCTCGCCGCGACTTCTATATCGTCGGTGAGGTAATTTGCTGCCGATAGAGAAATATCTGTTTCTAGAAGTTTGCGTGCAGCAATCGTTGGATTTATAAAGTCTCCCAAATCAAATACAAAATTGTAGAAGATTCCAACCTCATCGAACAGAAGCTCCTCTTTTGATTGAGGATCTTGATTTGTGATATGCTCGTGTTGATGTTGTGAGTTATCGGTCATTAGTTTATCCTCAAATTTCTATTGAGATCAGGGACGATTTCATATATTCACTTGTATCCCACTTTTACTTAAATATATGTGTTATGTAGTTGTTGGAAGCGTCATTGATTGATTCCTAACTCCCAATATGAGATCGCCCACGAAATATCGAAAATCCGCCTTCCGGCCAGAATAAGCCATTACACATATATTTGCCATAAGACCAAGCAATTAGATACGAATCCTCGCGAGATGATCCCATGACCCACCCCTGGCACACCCTCACCGCCGACGAGACCCTGGAGCGGCTCAGCTCCAGCCGAGATGGCCTCTCCTCCGAGGAGGCCGAGCGGAGGCTCTCCGAGCACGGACCAAACCAGCTCGAGGAGATATACAAGCCCTCCAAGGCCCGGATATTCCTCCGCCAGTTCGAAAACTACCTGATCATCGTCCTCCTCGCCGCCGCCGCCATCTCCTGGATCGCTGGCGAGACTACCAACACCTACGTCATCGTCGGGATCATCTTCTTCATATCCCTCGTCGGCTTCGTCCAGGAGTACAAGGCGGAGCGGGCGATGGAGGCCCTCCGGGAGATGGTGGCTCCGGAGGCGAACGTCCTCCGGTCCGGGAGCATGACGAGAATCCCCGTCCGGGACCTCGTCCCCGGGGACGTCGTATACCTCGAGGCCGGAGACAAGGTCCCCGCCGACGCGAGGGTCCTCGAGGATACGTCGCTCCAGGTGGTAGAGTCGTCCCTCACCGGCGAGTCGGTCCCAGAGGATAAGTCCGTCCAGCCCGTCGCCGGGGAGACGCCGCTGGCGGACAGGACGGACATGGTCTACATGGGGACGATCGTCGTCTACGGCAACGGCATGGCCGCCGTCACGGCGACGGGCACGAGGACAGAGCTAGGCAGGATCTCGGGGCTCGTCCAGAGGAGGCCCGAGGACCCGCCGATAAAGATCAAGTTCCAGCATCTGGCAAAGCAGCTCGCCCTGGTGGTCCTCGCCGCCTGCGCCATCATCTTCACCGTGGAGGTATCCCGGGGGTCGCCAGTTCTGGAGACCCTGATCATCGCTGCGGCCCTGGCCGTCGCCGGGATCCCTGAGGCCCTCCCCTTCATCACCACGATCACCCTCGCCTATGGAACCCAGATCATGGCGAGGAAGAACGCCATCATCCGCCGCCTCCCCGCCGTAGAGACCCTCGGCTCGACGACGGTGATCTGCACCGACAAGACCGGGACCCTCACCCGGGGCGAGATGATGGTGCGGAGGATCTGGACGACCCAGGACGTGGAGGTGACGGGCTCTGGCTACGACCCCGCCGGCTCCTTCCGCCGGGAGGGCGAAGATCTGAACCCAAAGGAGGATAAACACCTCGCCGCCCTCCTCGTCGCCGGGGCCCTCTGCAACAACTCCAGGCTCGAGGAGGGGCCCAACGGCTGGAAGGTCATCGGCGACCCCACCGAGGGGGCCCTCATCGTCGCCGCCTCGAAGGGGGGCGTCCTCGATTACGTCGAGGGATGGTACCTCGCCGAGGAGGTGGAGTTCCCCTTCGACTCGGAGATGAGGAGGATGACCGCCGTCCATCGATCCTCCTCGGGGCTGACCGTATCGATGAAGGGAGCGCCGGAGACGGTCCTCGCCTTCTGCACCAGGATCATGCGGGACGGATCCGAGGATCCGATCGACCCCGAGGACCGC
>Ga0334888_1004169_pt1 | contig 13385 bp, 13 predicted proteins | sample GraSluR1_MG_FD_207227 | JGI IMG/M metagenome (GOLD analysis project Ga0334888, IMG submission 207227) | Sludge microbial communities from methane-producing bioreactor in Wageningen University, Netherlands - Granular Sludge_3_08-R1 | ecosystem: Engineered > Bioreactor > Anaerobic > Unclassified ...
ACATTTTAACCCTGCCTATCCGTCTTCATGATATGGATTATAAAAAAGGAATTGCTGAAAAAGTGCAAGAAATTTTGTCCTTGGTGGAACTTCCGGTCGAATATATGGAAAAATATCCCCGTTCCCTTGGGGGTGGAGAAAAACAGATGGTGGCTATTGCCAGAGCTCTTGCAACCAATCCTTCGCTCATTGTTTTAGATGAGCCAACTTCCGCTCTGGACGTATCAATTCAGGCAAAAATCATCCATAAACTTATCGAAATCCAACAAGAAAAAAACTTGGGGTATCTATTCATTACTCATGATTTAAGCTTAATGAGAAATATTGCTCATCGCGTCGCCATCATGTACCTGGGTCGTATTGTTGAAATAGCACCAGCTCAGCAGTTTTTTGAAACTCCCTACCATCCTTATACCCGAATGTTAATATCCTCAATTCCGGTAGTATCCTCAGAAGAAGAAAAATTAAAACCTGGAAAAATTCCTTCTACTGGGGAAATACCAAGTCCAGTAAATATGCCCGCTGGTTGTGTATTTCATCCCCGTTGCGCGAATCGGATGCCGATTTGCGATCAAGAGGAACCAACCGATTTTGAGATAAAACCAGGCCACTGGGTAAAATGCCATCTCTGGTCTCCAAAGAAATAATTGATTTCTATTCATAAAATCAATGAAAATTTTTAACTAAATACCGTAAAGATGGAACAACTCTACGGTATAATGATAAGAAGAAATATGAAGGAGTGATTGCTATGAAGATGGCTTCCGTTTTATGTATAAGCATATTGTTATTGGCGTTGGTTTTTCCAGCATATGGCCAAGACCAGGTAGCATCACCTTTGGCAAAAGACTTGGAAAATATGGAACAAATACTTTATGGTATTCCAAAAACTGGGAGTGTATTAATCCGTACCGAAAATCTTGAAAGAGATTTAATTGGAGATACTCTGTCAGGAACTCTAATGGAAAGAATAAATACTCTGAAAACCTTTATTTTAACCGGTACACCTGAAGAACCTTCTTTAGATTTCAAACTCAAATCCATTCGACTTTCTCTCAATACCGCTGACCAGAAAACTGGAATTTTAACCGCTCAACTCGACGAATTTGAACAGCTCATTTTTGGCGTTCCCAGTGCTGAACCGATTGGTGTCCGAGTAGATAAACTTTACAGAACCGTAGTAAATCCTTCTTATTCAACAAATTTCCAAGTTACCGTTCCTGCTGAATCTTTAGTTAAAGTAAGCATCCAAGCAAATTTGAATTCAGAAAAAAATAACCTTGGTGACCCAGTTCCTTATGTTTTAGCTGAAGATTTTATTGTCAATGATATTCTCATCGCTCCAGCCGGTACCGAAGGAGAAGGATGGATCAGCAAAATTCGCCGTAAAGGAAACTTTGGAAGGTCTGGCATGATTCAGATTGATTTTGGCTCAATCACTAGTCTTGATGGAACTCCTATTCTTCTCTCCTTAGGCGATAAATCCATTCAAGAAAATAAAGCATTTGCGTATGCAATTGGGACCAGTATTGTCGGTCTGGTCGCCCTTGGCCCAATCGGAGCCGTGGCTGGATTTTTAATCAATGGAGAACCAGCTAAAGTAGAACCAGGTAGTCAACTTTTTGTTGAAACTGCTCAGGAATTGGTCGTATCCGGTCCAATTGCTTCTGCGGTTCCATACCAAACTTATGAAGATCAAGACTATTCAACAACCGGAATCGATACTTACCAACCCTCTTATAATTATGAGGACCAAAATATCCCGGAAGTAGAAATTGAGGTTAAGCCTGTTGAAAGTTGGGATTATGAGGAAGATATCGAAGGGACAGTTGATGTCACCAGCATTGCCACACCAATTCCAATCCAACCAACACAACCTTCACCCACTTCTGGAATAGATATCGAAATCAAACCTTACCAGGAAGGAGATTTTTAGATAATGAATAAAAAAAATCTTATCCTCTTGCTCCTCATTCTTTGTATTTTGGTTTTATCGGTTAGTTTTGCATTATGGGCAAAATCCGATTCCGATAAAATTTATTCTCAAATCGAAAAAAAATGGACGAATAGCCAAACCATCGGGGATGTTTTCTCAGTTAAAGCAGTATTTTGGAATCCTGAATTGGTTCAAGCTTGGGTAGCTAAATATGGAGCAGAAAACCTCCTTTCTATAGATGAACAAACAGCTTATCATCGGGATTTTATCCAAAGAGAGCGCTTTCAACGGTATTTAGTTTTTGATGTAACCATCGAGAAACTTAAGGGACCTGCTCTTTTCCCCTTAAATTTTACTAAAAACACTTATCTAATCGATGATAAAGGCAATAAATATTATCCTCTTGAGTTTCCTCGAGAATTTGATGATAAAATTTTTGATAAAGTTTCAGGGAAAATGTATTTCAGCCGAATAGGAAAAGACGATCAACCAATAGTCGGACCCGAGACCAAAAAAATTACTCTTCGTTTCTCCCATTTATCAATCGAACCTTCCTATGTCGCTCAAGAAATAGAGCTCACCTGGAAAGATCCTTATGTTCCTCCTGATTATACCCAGGCGAGTTGGCAACCAGAGTTGGAAGAGGAAATCCTCCGTTTGCAAGAAAGAGTCATTCTATTGGAAGCAAATAAGAAAGAGCTGATCGAAAATCAAAAATTGATTGAATCAGAAATCGAAAATGTAAAAAATAAAATAGAGGAGCTTCAATTGAACATAAAACAATGAAGCAACTTCATCTCTTTATTATAAAAGCGATGAAAAATCTCGTATTGTTCGCTTTTTTTTTGATATTATTCTCTATCGCTTTAACAACGAACATCGAAGCAAAAGAAGGCATCCGCATCAATGCCGACACGCTTCTTTATGACGATGTTGGTTCACAAGTTGAGGCTGTTGGAAATGTCCAACTATCATGGAAGAATGTTTCTTTCGCAACCAATCAGCTGCTTTTCCGATTTGATACTTCAGAAGCTTTTGTTCCAGGTTTTATTAAAGCTCGTTTTGGTGATTATCAAATCAGTGCAGAAAAAATGTACTACAACTTTCAAACCAGAAATGGTTGGTTTGAAAGTGCTGAATTGGTGTATGAATTAAACGAAGGAGGAAAACTTTTCTTTCGTGGTTCAAAGATCGAATACCAAAAGGGGAAATGGGCGGGTTTGGATTTATTGGTTACTGGATGCCCGCATTCGCCTCCCTTATACAGTGTTCGCGCCAAAGAAGTTTTAATCTATCCTCAAGATCGGATTCTAATTAGCGGGTTAGGATTCTACATCAAAGAAAACAGGATTATTCAACTTCCTGCATATTCACGGCTTCTTAACAATCACGGTGGGAATTTTATCCCGAGTTTGGGTTACCAAAGAAAAAGAGGGCTCTTTGTTGAGGGAAACTATGAATATCTCTTTTCAGAAAATTTATTATTCCAAGCTAATCTGTATTATTCAACCCGACAAAGCAGTCGGATAAGTGGTGATATAACCCTCCAGTATTCCTATATAGAAGCACGAATATTTATTGATCTTTGGCAAAATGAAAAATCTACCTTTGGGGGGTATGCTCATTATCAAAAAAATGGATTATCTCTCTGGATGTTAGGTATTGAAAACGAACGATTTAATGATGAAATCATCAGTCGTCTGCCCCAATTCATTGCTTCTTACCGCACCGAATCTGAAAGTGGATTTTTTATTGAAGCGAATCTTAGCTATGGGAAATTTTCTCAGGGAGACATAAATACTTGGCGAAATGATATTTTTTTAAGTGCTGGATTGGAAAAAAAGAGCTTTGGGGGGGAAATTTTCTATCAAAATATTAACCTTTCCACACTTGATGATGCAATTGCCTGGGGAGGAAAGGTTTGGGCGGAAAAAGAATTTTCTTCTCGCTTTAGCGCAGGAATATATTATGAATACACTCAAGTTAACGGAGAAACTTATTTTTTCTTTGATCCCAAAGATACCAATATTTTTGGTTTAGAGTTGGTTTATGGCGATCTTGATCAAACTTATCTTCGACTTCGAGGAGAGTACGATCTAAATATTGGAAGCGTCGGTGATATTATCGCCGGTATTGGATTGGGGAGCAAAGAATTTTCTGTAGGGATGGAAACTATTTATTCTTTTCCCAACCAAAGCTGGGAAGAACGTCGTTATTACGTTCGAAAACAGTTAGAAGAATGTATTGATATTGAAGCTTCCTACTGGGAATCTGACCAAACCTTTTTTGTTAGTGTTAATCTGGCTGGGCTTGATCAGAAAAAACACATCGAGAGCTTGTTTGAGAAACAAGAAGAGTACGATCTCTTTAACCTTGACCGTGAGAATTAAAAAACGATAAATCAATTGATAACTATTGAACCATCGAAGAATCGGAACGATAATGAGTTCCCAATGAGATTGGATTTCTTAAAGCTCCTTCGACAACCAACAAACTGGCATCAATACTATTTTCAAATTCAAGAAGAGGGCCAGATGCGCCTAATTGATTTTTCAATTGAACTGCCTGTTGTTTTAAACCATTGAGTACTTCCAAGGCATACTTTAATCCCAATTGATTCCGAATGAGTCCAGCGAATTTCCACATGGTATCTTGAATAATTTTCCGCATACTCTCTAAAATCGCCTCAGACGGAGGATTTCCGTATGCATACTCAAATGGAATTATTCGGGGTTGTTCCTTTGGAGCAGGGTTTTTTATAATATCGTGAGAAGCTCGGAAAGCAAAGGTTAATCCTTCTAAAAGACTTGTAGAAGCCAAGCGATTGGCACCATGCACACCAGTGCAAGCCACTTCACCTATAGCATAGAGACGCTTGATCGAGGTATGACCAAAACTATCGGTAAGTACCCCCCCACAGCAAAAATGTGCTCCTGGCGCTACTGGTATTGGTTCTTGGGTAATATCGATTCCTCGATATAAACACTCTTCATAGATAGTCGGGAAAATTGCCTTTATTTTTTCCGGTGAAATCGCATGACAAAGGTCAAGAAATACACAGTGGGCATTCTGGTTGAGCATTTCTTCGAAGATCGCTCGGGAAACCACATCACGAGGCGCTAAACTCCCCAAATGATGGTACTTATGCATAAAAGCTTTGCCCTCATGGTTAATTAGCTCAGCTCCCTCGCCTCGAACCGTTTCGGAAATGAGAAAAGTCTGGGAATGTTCTGGGCTATATAGAAGAGTAGGGTGGAATTGAACATATTCCATATTTTGGAGAATAGCTCCGGCTCGATGGGCCAAGGCGTAGCCATCACCGGTATTCCAAGGTCCTCCGGTTGAATATTGATAGAGAGAGTTTAAACCACCAGTAGCAAAAATTGTAGCCCGAGCAAAAAAGGGTGTAATAGTCCCTTTACGAAGGTCCAGTAAATAAACACCGAGACACTCCGGAGCTTCATAACGTGATTGGGGTGAGAGCTGGTAGCGGTTGGAAAGAATCAAACCAACAGCTTGGGTGTTTTTTTTAACCTCAATCAGATGCTCCTTGAGGATTCCTTCATGAAGAGCTTTTTGAATAACTCTACCGGTACAGTCCTTAACATGAAGAACCCGCCGTCGGGAATGCGCTGCTTCTTGGAAAAGATCCCATTCTCCCTGTTCATCTTTCTCAAATGGAACCCGAAGTTTTTGAATAAATAACCTTTTAACCAGTGAAGGACCAATCTTGGCTAATACTTTCGCACTTTTTTCTAAAGCACTTCCATCTGAAGCATTAAGAATATCTTGTTTGAGAGTTTTCCAAGAATCGTTTTTACCTCGATATACAATCCCTCCCTGGGCTTTTTCGGTGTTGGTTTCTTCAAGAGATTGACCTTTACTGACCAATAAAACTCGTTGAGATTTTTCCGCCAGAAAAAGGGCGGCACTACTTCCAGCAATTCCATTTCCGATAATCAAAGCATCATAGTACATCTGCGACTTCTTCTACCTCCAAATTCAAGTCCAACCAAATGGCATGATGGGTAATATATCCAGTAGAAATGATATCAACTCCTTGTTCTGCAATCTCCCTTACTGTTTCTAAATTTACACCTCCTGAAGCCTCAACAATCGACCTTTTATCGATCATCTTAACTGCTTCCCTAATTTGTTTAGTATTCATATTATCCAGCATAATAACATCAGCTTTTTCTTCGATTGCCTCACTCACTTGCTTCAAATTTTCGCATTCCACCACGATTCGTGCTGTAAAGGGGATTGCTGGCCTTACTCTTTGAATGGCATTCTTCACCGATCCACAAATCGAAATATGGTTGTCTTTGATAAGAGCACAATCATATAAACCAAGTCGGTGATTAACCCCACCCCCACAACGGACTGCATACTTTTCAAAAATTCTTAAACCAGGGCTGGTCTTTCTTGTATCAGCTATTTTTACTGGTAGACCTTTAACCACTTCAACAAACTCTCGGGTTTTTGTAGCAATTCCACACAGTCTTTGTAACAGATTAAGCGCAACCCTTTCTCCCATCAATATTGCCCGGGTTTGCCCAACAACTTCCATAACACAGTCACCATTTTTAAATGCTTCACCTTCTTCAATATGAATCTTTTCTTTCACTTGAGGGTCTATGAGATTAAAAAGGCGAATTGCGAAGGGACCGCCTGACATTATTCCTTTTTCTCTGGCAATAATTCTTGCCCGCACTGGTTTTAAGCTTAGGTCTCCCAAACCTTGAGTAGTGATATCATCAAAACCTAAATCTTCTTCTAAAAAGATTTGTAACCTTCGATCGACATCCCATGGAACCAAACCTCGCACTCGTTCATCATCCTTCCCGTCTTAAAAAATAAATTCTATTTATTTTATCACGTATTGCCTACTCTTTCTTTCCTTTCATTCATGAATGTGATTTTTTCATTCCGGTGTAGATTTGCTCCTTAGAAGTCATTTATCTTCAACAATTCCCCAAAAGAGATAAACGGTTATCCTTTGGTTGGCTCCTGATGTTCCAAATCGGTTTTTTAAAAAACTGTTGTAATCATTAAAATAGTTGGTATTTTTTAAATTCTTGAACATTTCTTGAGGATGATACCTATCCAGTGGAACGACTTTTTTCTTTATACCAATCGCTTAAATAGTGTAAATATCTTCCATTGATAAAACAAGATCGGATTGAGCCAAAGTTTCGCTCTGAAAAAGTGTTAAATTAATATAATACGGGGTTTTCCAGAGATATCCTTCCAATATTTCTCCTTCTAAACTTTTTGACAAATTCCATCCCATTTGATTTCCTATGGTAGCTATTTGTTGCATAGTTTTTTGACCAGGAGGGATTACCATCAAATAGTAACCGTTCATAATATCTGCAAAATCAGGAATAATTTTGAGATTTTCTGGAATGGATAGAAAACATTTCAAAATTTTCCCCTCACTTATAGAGATTTTATAAGCTTTCTAATGTGCTCTTGCCAACGCTGTAATTATTGTACTATATTATTGAAAAGGCTGAGAATAAGTTATTTAACTTATCTGAGCAGACCCCTTGCTTTTTTGAAAGAATTCTTAGAGATAAAGCTATGAATAACCTAAAAGTTGCGATTATTCAGATTCAAACAGGTCCAGATAAATCATCGAATTTGTTAAAAACTGCCGAGCTTTTTGCTTCAATTGAGAAAAGCCGAGTAAGTTTGGTACTCCTTCCGGAAATGTTTCAATGTCCTTACAATCTGGAATCATTCTCAATTTTCGCTGAAGATATCCCTACTGGCGAAACAAGTCTCTTTTTATCGAATCTCGCTCGTGAATATGGAACTTTCTTGGTTGGCGGTTCAATACCGGAAAAAAAAGGAAATCGCTATTATAATACTTCTATTGTTTACAACCCCTGCGGAGAGATCATAGGTATTTATAGGAAAACTCATCTTTTCGATGTTGACTTTGAAAATCTTCATTTTCAAGAATCAGCAGTTCTCAACCCTGGAAATACCCCTCTATTAATTGATACTCCTTGGGGAAAAATTGGAATTTTAATTTGTTACGATCTGCGTTTTCCAGAGCTTATTCGTCTTTATGCCTTGCGGGGGGCATTTATGGTTGCAGTTCCTGCTGCCTTCAACCCGATTACCGGACCTCTGCATTGGGAGGTTCTCTTCCGGGCACGGGCAATAGATAATCAAGTTTATCTTTTAGGTGCATCACCAGCTCCATACCCAAATGCATTTTATCAAGCTTATGGCCATAGCCTTATTGTGGATCCAATGGGCAGAGTACTAGAACAGCTTGGAAATGAAGAAGCAATAATAATAAAAGATATTGACCTATCTTTGGTTGATCTAACCCGTCAACGGCTTCCCTTGTTAAAGCATCGCCGACTTGATCTATACGCAATAAATCCTGATGAAAAATTAGGTAATTCATTAAAAGATCAAAAAGGGGAGGCAATTTAAATAATCACCTCAGGAATCAATTCCCTTCTTTAGCAAAAAGAACAGGGAGTCTTAGTAGGAGGAGTATAATAGGAAAAGATGAAATCCTCACGAACTCATAAGACAAATTCTCAGGATGACAAATACTTTAATCATCTCTCGTCACTGTATTTATGGTTTAGAATATGCTAAACTAAAAGAAATTATTTATTTAGAATTTCTTAATTTATATGGGGGAACAGAAATGGCTGGAGATATTAACTATTTTTTTGGCATTGGAAATCTCACGCGTGACCCTGATCTTCGCTATACTCCCCAGGGGACACCTGTATGTCGATTTGATATAGCTATGAATCGTTCTTATCAAAATAAAAATGGCCAACAAACGAAAGATACCACTTTCCTACGAATAACAGCTTGGAGTAAGCTCGGTGAAAATTGTGCACGTTTTCTTCATAAAGGGAGCAGAGTAGCTGTGGTTGGTGAACTTCTCGCTAATAATTGGGAAGATCGAAATGGGATAAAACGCACTTCATATGAAATCCGTGCAATGAACGTACAATTTCTTTCCCCCCCTCAAAAAGCTAACGAAGAAATTCGGGGAATCGGTGAGGACTTTTCGTCTGAAGCCGAGATTGAACCTTTTAGCTTTGACTCCCAGAATATGGAAAATGCCTTAGGAGAATTAGAAGATATTTCTCCGGAAGGAAACAACGATGTTGCGCCATTCTAACTTTTTACATATATGGTTTTTTTTCCTTCTATTTTGCTTGGTTTTTTCTCAACCCGCCTATTCTAAAATGACCGTTGAATATCAAGGACAGGTCTATTCCCTTGAACTCCCTACTATAAAAGTCAATGGGAGTGATTATATCTCTGTTGAAAATCTTTTCAAACAAATAGGAGGGGTAGAATATTATTCTCCCATTATGAAAAAAGTCAATTTATTTTTTGGAGGAAAAAATTGGGTTTTATCGCTTGACAAAGGAACAGCCATAGCTGAAAGCGGCGAAGAAATTCCCTTGGGACGTTCGATAGTCATTCAAGAAAATTCTGTTTATGTTTCGCCTCAATTTCTTAATCAGCTCTTTGGAATTTCTGTTGATACCAGCTCAACTGCCACAACCCAGGTCCCCTCACCAACAATAACACCTCCAACTGTCTCACCAGTTACTCTTCCTGCTGGAAGTGCATCACTTCTTAACGTTCGATCGCATCCCTACGGTGATGAAAATCGCTCAAGAGTGACTTTTGATTTTGGGAACAACTTACCAACCCATTCCATGCAGACCGACCAAGCCAACAACCGAATTATTCTAACTTTTAACAATGTCACTCTAGCCCCAGGAACACCTGGAACGTATTCTCTAAACGATACTCGAGTAGATAGAGTTGTGCTCAATAAAAAAGACAGTGGCATCGAAGCTATCATTTATTTAAAGACTCCAGCCTCAATCCAAAAAAACCAATTGGGCGGGGAGAATCCTCGTATTTATTTAGATATAACGGCTTCAACTTTATTAACCTCTCCCGATGTAACGGTTGTTCCCGTAAGTCCATCTCCAGCAATACAACCCACTACAACGCCAGCGCTTACGGCTACTCCTACACCTGTTGTTCCTACACCTACAACCAAACCACCAGTTCAACCGACGACGTCTGCAATACCTTACGACAAAATTAACCCAAGAGTAATTGTTATCGATCCTGGTCACGGTGGGAAAGATCCCGGTTGTGTGGCAAATGGATACCAGGAAAAAAACATAGTCCTCCAGGTGTGCAAAAAACTGAAAGATGCTCTCATTCAGCAAGGCTATGAAGTATATTTGACCCGTGAAGGTGATACTTACCCTGGTCTAAAGGAACGCTCTGCTGTTGCTAACAATAAACAACCAGTTGTTTTGTTAAGCATTCATGCCAATGCTGCACCGAATAAAAAAGCCACTGGGGTTGAAGTTTTTGTGGGTAGCGCACAGATTCAAGGCGAAGGAGCTGCAGATGTTGCTAGTCGGGAAAATCAACGCTTTATTTCTGAAGGATATACTGAAGAACAAAATGGAAAAATTAACTCCACCATTCTTGATTCTTATTATTTAGGAAGTCGCTTCGTGAGCATGAAACTCGGTTCTTTAATCGAAAATAATATTGTCAAAGAGACCAGCCAAGTTTCAAGAGGGCTCAAAGAAGCACCCCTTATTCTTCTTAAAGGAATGTATTTCCCCTCGTGTTTGATTGAAATCGGCTTTTTGAGCAATCCCACTGAAGCAAAGAATTTGGCGAATGAAGCCTTTCAGAATAAGCTCGTACGAGGAATAGTAGTTGGAATTAAACAATTTATGTTAAGCTCTGAATTAAAAAAATTTCTTGAGGAATAAAACCGAATGAAAAGAAGAAAAAAAAGATTCGCTTTTCTTCAACCAATACTATATATCCTTATCGGAATGGCAGTTTTTTTTGCAATCGTCTATGCTGGTGAATACTTGATCCCTGGAGGAAAAAAGAATACAAGGACCTCTGATGATTCGGGCTTTCTCTCTGCTGGACAAGCCCCTTCAGCAATCAGTGATTCAGCCGTAGAAGTCGTTCTGTACTATACCGATGAGGAGTTTAGCGGTTTGATTGAAGAAAAAAGACTAATCGAAAAAAGTCATAATATGCTTGAGTCGGTTCTTCAAGAATTATTAAGAGGGCCTAGGCTTTCGTCTCATTTTAGTCCATTTCCTGAATCAACGCGATTAAACGGTGTTTTCACCGAAAGCGGTATTGTTTATGTTGACCTCAGTCATGAAATGAAAGACGGACAATCGGGCGGGACCACCCAAGAACTTCTCAGTATTTTTAGTATTGTTGATACTTTAACATCACTTCCCGATGTTAAACGCATTAAATTATTAATCGATGGAAAAGAAGAAACCACTCTTTGCGGACACATTGATATATCAGAGCCATTGGAAAGGGATGAAAAACTCATTGCAGAAATTCAATAGTTTTCAAGATTTGAATTCTTTTTTAAAAAAAGAACGTGATGATAATCATATAAGAAACGATGGTCGAAATTACGATGAGATCCGTTCTCTCATGATTACCAGAAATTATCTTAGAGCAGCTGAAGGCTCAGTTCTAATTGAGGAAGGTAACAATCGCATTGTCTGTTCGGCAACAATAGAAGATAAAGTCCCTCTCTTTCTGCGAGGATCCAATCAAGGATGGATTACTGCCGAGTATGCTATGATTCCTCGAGCTACATCGACAAGAAATGTTCGTGAATCTATCAAAGGCCGAGTTGGAGGCCGCACCCATGAAATCCAACGGCTTATTGGTCGTGCCCTTCGTTCAGTAATGAATATGGACCTTATTGGTGAACGAACTATTCTTTTAGATTGTGATGTTATTCAAGCTGACGGAGGAACCCGCACCCTGGCAATTAATGGATCTTTCATTGCCTTGGTTGATGCTCTTTGGAACTATGTAGATCGTGGCCTTCTTCAACCAGGAAACCTATTAAAAGATTATTTGGCTGCGGTTAGTGTGGGAGTAGTCAACGGCAAAGATCTCCTCGACCTTAATTTTGAAGAGGATTCAATGGCTCAGGTCGATATGAATGTTGTAATGACCGGAAAGGGTCAGTTTGTTGAAATTCAGGGTACTGCTGAGGGAGACCCCTTTAGCCAAGAAACCCTGAACCGGCTTCTTGCCTTAGCCCAAAAGGGAATCAAAGACATTATTGCCATACAAAAAAAGGTTTTGTTAGAAAGAGGCCTTCCTTGAAACTCTCCTCCCGGTTGGTTTATATTCTTTCTAAAAATCCGGGAAAAATCAAAGAAATCAACACCATTTTATCTCCTTATTCTATTAGCATTAGAAGCCTGTACCAAGATTATTCTCCTATGGAAGTCGTCGAAAACGGATCGAGTTATGCTGAAAATGCCCTTTTAAAAGCCCGTTGTGGTTTTGAAATCAGTAGAAATCTTTGCATTGGGGAAGATTCTGGTTTAGAAATTGATGCTCTCGATGGGGCTCCTGGCCTTTTTTCGGCCCGTTTTGGTGGAGAAACCTTAAATCCAAAAGAAAAAAATAAACAAATCCTTGAGCTTCTTAAAGAAGTACCTCAAGAAAAAAGATCAGCTTGTTTTGTCTGTATAGTCGCCTTAGTAGGGGAAAATAGTGAAAAAATTTTTGAAGGTCGTTGTCCGGGTTTTATTTCTCCGGAAAGCCGTGGAAGCTCTGGTTTTGGCTATGACCCCATCTTTATACTCCCCTCCTATCAGAAAACTTTTGCCGAGTTAGGTGAAAATATAAAAAACCGCTTTAGTCACCGAGCAATTGCTTTTCGCCAGCTTGCAGAATATCTTCTGTCTGAAATGTAAGGTAAAGCCTGCCTCTATCCTGAAAAAAAACTAGCGCTAAAAAATGCCGCCGTCCTGGATTTTCACCCTCATCCTCACCTTTTCCCATCAAGAAAGACTGAGGGGGAGAGGGGGCGATGGGGTGAGGGGGAGAAGGAAAAGCTATAAAGTTCTTAAGGAAGGAATATTTTACATCATTGCGAGGAACGAAGTGACGTGGCAATCTCACAAGCCTTCTCCGTCATCCTGAGGCTTCGTATTTCGAAGCCGTGAGGATCTCATCTGACACCACCAGCGTCATCCTGAGCGGTGCTTTCCCGCGTGAGGATCTCATCCTTTATAATTTGTTGGATTGATGAATTGTGGAACTGTGGAATCGGAAAGGATGAGATTCTCACGTCGTCCGGTAGAAAACATCGGACTCCTCAGAATGACAAACTGGGTGGCAGAGATTGCCACGTCGTCCAACCAAAAAACGGTTGACCTCCTCGTAATGACGGAGCAGGAAAAACTCAAATCCCCCTAAACCCCTTTTCTAAAGAGGGAAATTGATTGGCATATAAATATTTTCATTGTCAACTGGTGCTGCGAAAGCAGCATAAAAGTCTATCCTGAAAACCTACGGGTGTGATAAATCAAGCCCCTATAAAAGATTATGAAATGGGGGG
>Ga0334888_1004180_pt1 | contig 13351 bp, 10 predicted proteins | sample GraSluR1_MG_FD_207227 | JGI IMG/M metagenome (GOLD analysis project Ga0334888, IMG submission 207227) | Sludge microbial communities from methane-producing bioreactor in Wageningen University, Netherlands - Granular Sludge_3_08-R1 | ecosystem: Engineered > Bioreactor > Anaerobic > Unclassified ...
AGGGCGCGGACGAGACGTCTGCGCCCTTGCCTCAGTATGCCTACTTAATCGTCCAATCGGCGATGTTCCAGAATGGGTCTACGCCGGAGATGCGGACGCTGTCCAGCCGGTTGGACACGGAGTACATGTCGTTGTCCTGCCAGACGCCAAGCCAGATCATCTCATCGAGCATCATCTGCTCAATCTGGCCATAAATGGCGATCCGCTCGTCCAAATCTACAGTCCGTGCCTGAAGATCGAAGAGTTCGTCCAGTTGCGGGTTGCAGTAGTAGGACCAGTTATTCCCCACCGGATAGTCTGCGCTGGGAATCTCGCGGCATGTCCAGCGTGCCGTGTCCGGGTCGGGATAGGCCGTCGGCTGGCTCGACCAACTGGCGATATCGTATTCGCCGGAGGCGATGGGGCCGCCGGCAGAGTATGCGGCGAAGAACACGTCGCTGGGATGGTTGATCAGCTCGACGCCGATGCCCACTTCGCGGAACATGTCCTGGGCCACCACCTGGGTATCGAGGCGGATGTCGCGCATGTTGGTCACATAGCGCAGGTTCAGCTTCACGCCGTCCTTCTCACGGATGCCGTCGGCGCCGACGACCCAGCCCGCCTCATCCAGCAGTTGAACAGCCATCTCCGGGTCATACGGCCAAGGCTGCACATCAGGGCTGGCAAAGGGGCTTAAGTCCCAGGGCGATGCAGGCGTGCCCGTCAGGCCCAGCAGCAGGTCCTGGTTAATCTGGTCGCGGTTGAAGGCATAGGCCAGGGCGCGGCGCACATTGACGTCCTTGAGAGCGGGATGCCCGTTTTCGCCGACATTAAAGAAGAAGCCCTCCATAAAGCCCGAAGGCGTAGGAACAATGGTCACTGTGCCCAGTTCCTGCAGGCTTGGCACGTCAGCGAAGCTGAGATAGACGCCGATATCGGAATCGCCCGCCTTGATAGCCGCAACTTGGGCCGCATCATCCGGCGTCATACGCACGAATATCCGGTCAATCTTCGCCCGCTGCCAATGGTTCTCATTGCGGGTAAAGAGGATATGGCTCCCCGACTCCCATTCGGTGAAGACATATGGACCGACGCCGACGGTAGGATTGCGGTTCCAATCGGCGTTATCGATCGTGCCTTCGGCCTCCATCACCGGGGCGAGGATGTGCTTCGGGATGACATAGCCGAAGATGCCGGAAAGCCACGGCGCATACGGCTCCTTGAATGTGATGACCAAGGTATAGTCCCCGTCTGCGACGATGCTCTCCACGTATGTGTCATAGGGAGAGCGCGTCAGGACCATGTTGCGGTCGTCCATGATCATCTCATAGGTGAAGATGAAGTCAGCGGCAGTAACCGGCTCGCCGTCGGACCAAGTGGCATCTTCGCGCAAGTGGACGGTGATGACGCGGCCGTCCTCCGAGATGCCGCCATTTTCCAGCGACGGGATCTCACGCGCCAATTGCAAGGTAGGTTCCAGCGCATCGTTGAAGTTCCACAAGCCCACAAGCCAGATGTCCGTCAAGATGCCGCTGAACCACATGGTGGTATACAGCGGATTGAGACTGTCCGGCTCCTGGGTAAGGCTGATGGTCGCGATCGATGATTCCGAAGCCTGTGGCGCGGCTGCCGGCGATGTGGCGGCCGGGGCGCAGGCAGCCACAAGCAGTGCAAGCACAAGCCCGAGAAATAGCGCCCGGGGACGAGACTGGCGATGTTCGGTGTACATTCCGGCGGCTCCTTTAGAGGTTGTTTTGGGGCGGAATCGGTTGTAGGAGGAATACTGTCCGGCGATGGCGACTCCCCCGATCGTCTAGGCCTGAAGAACAACACATAGCCATATCCGGGGAGAGGAAACAGAAAATCTAGCGGTTACTCCGTTGCATGCATTATCATCCTGAGGCCTTACCCGGAGAATCCCTAGCCGGTATCGATGATCCGCATCGCCCGGAGCGAATCTCCGGCTGTCCAGCAAGTAATGTCCTTTGCAAGGAAGTGCAACCTGAGGCGCTTCCATGCCTGCCGTACAACAGAACACATTGTAGCAGAGCAGACAGGATACTCAAAGCGACTCTTTCCGCCCCTTGCATCTGCATCCGTGATCCGGCTCGATCACCTATTCCGCCACGGCGCCCGGCGGCGTGGGCGGGGCTTGCGGCGGCACTTGGCTTACCGGCACGCGTCGCGTCAACATATACCAATCGTGAAATGTCTCGAAGCGCTCCGCCGGCTGATTTAGGGAGCCGATCTGCACGTTGTGAACCTTGCTGCTCACCGCATACGTGTAGACGGGATAGAACAACGGCAAGGCAGGCAATTCCTCCGCGAAAAGTTCCTGGAAGCGATAGTAGTTCGCTTTGCGGTCCGCTTCGTTGATCATGGCGCGCGCCTGCTCGATCAGTTCGTCGGCCTCATCGTTGGCCCAGCCGCTATAGTTCTGGCCCCCTCCCGTCGCCTGCGTGCTATGCCAGAGCGGATAGGGGTCCGGGTCGCCGGTCAGTTCCCACCCAATCAGCGCAGCGTCAAAACGGCGCGGGTTAAGAAAGTCGCTGACGAGACCTGCAAACGTCACCGACACCGGCTGTGCGTCTACGCCAATGGCGCGCCAGTCGGCGGCGACCCGCTCAATCAACGCCTGGCGCAACGGGTCATCGTTGGCGTAAATCAGGAAGCGCAAAGGCTGCTGGTCCTTATCGCGGATGCCGTCGCCGTCCGTGTCGATCCACCCCGCCTGATCGAGCATGGCGCTGGCGAGCGCAGGGTCATAGGCGTACTGGCGAACCTCCGGATTGTATGCCCAGTTCTCCGGCAGGAACGTGCTGTGCGCGCTGATGCCCTGCCCGCCCGCGACCTCTTCAATGAGCCGTTTGCGGTCGAGTCCATAGTATAGGGCCTGCCGCACCTGCATATCCTGCAAGAAGGGGACATCTGGGTTGCTCAGATTGAAGACGATGCTCAGATACTCGGATGTCGCGGAGGAGAAAAGCTGCAAGTCCTCGCGTTCCGCCGCGGCCGGCAAGTCTTGCGGGGCGATCTGGCTGACGCCCTCCAATTCGCCGTTGATAAAACCGGTGAACGCGCTGACGTGGTCCGGATAGAAGCGCAACTCGAGCGCAGAAAGATACGGCCGCGGTCCTCGATAGAACTGGCTCGGCTCCAGCCGAATATGGTCGGCCGCGGTCTGCACGACCCTGAGCGGTCCGTTGCCGATCGGCGTAGCGTTCAGCGGCTGCGTCGCCAACTCCGTGGCGGGTGTGTCGCGCCAAATATGCTCAGGCAACAGGCCGATAGACGTATAGTCCAGAAAGGGCGTAAACGGCTCGGCCAGACGGAAGCGCACCTGCAAATCGTCGATCCTCTCCACTTGCACCGACCGCCACAAACTCGTCAGATCCGGCAGGCTATAGACCTCCGGGTCCTGCAACACGCCCACAGTAAAGATCACGTCGTCAACCGTGACCGGCTGTCCGTCGTGCCAATATTGGTCAGGCTTGAGGCGAAACAGATAGTCGACGCCCTCCGAGATCATCCAGCCCTCGGCAAGGTCCGGCACGACGCGCCCATTCTTGTCGATGCGCGTCAGTCCGCGATAGAGCAGGGCGCACAAGTCCAGGTCGACATCGGTGGCGTCACACAGCAGCGGGTTGAGGTACTTAGGGTTGCCCGCAACCCCCTCGCGGAATACGCCGCCCCGGTCCGGCGCCAACACCGTCGTCACGCTATAGGTGGAATAGCCGAGAACAAGCGCAAGCAGAAAGATGCCGCCCAACGCCAGCAAGACTTGCCACCGCAAGTGGTATCCGATTGAAGCTGCCGGCGAGGCGGGAGATGGGGAACTAGGCTGCGGAAGAACGTGCAGTCCTCGCATGTCCAATGACGTTCAGCGTGCCGGGGCCAGCATGTGCGCCATGCCGGTCCCAGGCTAGCTTTCTACTCAAACGCGACGGCGATGACCGAGAGCAGGGCGAACACCCCGGCCAGGATGAACGTGACGTTGAAAAGCGTCTTCTCCATCCCCCTGCGGGTGCGATAGATGTCAGACCCGCCGAAAACGCTGCCCAACCCGGCGCTGGTCTGTCCCTGGATCATCACCACGGTAATCAGCGCCAATGCAACAATATTGGCGGCAATCATCAAAAATACGCTCATTCAGACCCCCTCTGCGCGCCAACCGGCGGCGGCGATTCTATGCTGCGCATAGTAGCTCAAGCGCTACGCGGCCTGCGCTCTGTGTGCCTGTCGATAACCGGCTCAGTATAACAAGCCTCGCCGCTTCTGCACAAATCTGCACCGCACGCAAGGCGTCCTCAAGCAGATCGCCCGCGCCCCTACTGGCCAATCTCCAGCACATAGACCCGCGGATTACCCGCCAAGTCCCGTTCGACAATCAGCCTGCCCGACGGATAGACGCTGCGCGCGCGCTCCAAGGCAAACTGGTCGCCTACAGGAAGCAGGAGCCGGGCGCCGCCGGGCAGCGACGCGGGCAAAGCCTCAGGCGCGTATGCCTCTACCGGGGCGACCACGCCATTCCGGCTGCTGAGGAACTCCGTCACCGTGTTCTCACCAACCAGGACGGGGGTCGAACTGACAACCGCGATAGGCTGTCCCTCCTGAACCGAGCGGCGTAGCTCTCGCCCGATGGCGCTGGCGCTGTCGGTATAGACCTGGCCTTGCTCGAAGAAGCTGATCCAGTTGAGCATGGCCGCGCCCGCCACCATCCCGACGATTAAGTAGACGGACGCCTGCATCAGCCAGGTCCCGAAACTCAACATGGCCGTCACACGCAGCCGGTCCAGACCAAACGCGGCCGTCAGAGCGACCGCAGGCCAGATCGCCAGCAGCGACGGCCAGTGCGGCGCAACGGGGTGCGCCAACAACACGCTGAACGCAGCGCCGGCAGCCAGCCAGCTCAACAACGTCCAACCCAACAGCGTGTCCACGCTCATCAATAGCGCGCCAATCGCCAGGAAATAGACCGGCGCGAGGATGCCGGAGAGCATGCGCCCGCCGAGGCCGGCGACCGCGCTGGCATCTACGCCGGCATTGGGGGCTAGAAGCGCGGCCTGCAAACTCGCTCCGAAGCCTTCGGCGGACAACGCCAAGCCGCTCGAAGCCGCAGCCTGCCAGGCGAGATCATGGCTCTCCGCGAACAAGTTCATCGACAGATAGGCGGACATGCCTCCGGGCGAACCGCTCACGCCGGCAAACACCGGCAACGCCACGACCAACACGCCCCCTGCCCAATAGGCGACGCCGGCGGCCAGCCGCCTGTCGCTCGACCACCGGGTAGATCGCAGCCAGTCGGGCCACAACGCCAGAACGCCGGCCCAGATCAAAATCGCCACACCGATCAAGCTCAGGCCGTTAGGGCCGTAGATCGTTCCCCACCCCAACAAGATGCCGCTCACGCCCAGCAGCGCCGTCGATTCCCGCCGCAGCCCAAACAACAGCGCCCACACGCCGAGCGTTCCCCAAGCGACCCCCTCCAAAAAGATAGGCGCTCGAGCAAAGAACAGAAAAGGCGCCCCGCCGGCAGTGATGGCCGCAGCCACGAGCGCCGGAAACGCGCCGTCGTCTTCAATCACCTCTCCGTAACTTCCCGCCAACCGCCGCCGCCGGAACAATTCACAGCCCAAAAGCCATACTGCAGCAACCAGCAGCAGACCTGCATACAGCCCGGCGAGCCGCACGCCCAGCAGTGCGTCTCCAGTCAGTAGTTGCCCCACAGCCCCTGCCGCCGAGGCCAGCGCCGGGATCGACAGCACGCCCGGCTCGAACCAGTTCGCCCCATCGCGCAGCAACGCCGCAGCCTGAAGACCCGCCCCGGCTGTTACCAGATCGATTCGCGCCGGCAGATTCGCCCAACGTGCAGTGGAAAGAGCGGCGGTTGCAACCAGCAGAATCACCGCCCAGGGCCAACCCGCCAACGGCGAAGGCCGTTGACCGTTCGAGGGCAAGTTCTGACCCAGGTCTCTGCGACGACTGCCCACAATACCGGCGGTCAGATAGAGAACGATGCCGCCCAGCCACAGCAGATGCGACGCAGCCGGAGACATTGGCAGCCAGTGGATGCCGGCCGTCGCCGCGCCGATCATTGCCCATGACGCCACCGCCAAAACCGGCGACATCCAGGCGCTAATCGCAGACGTCGCCATTGCCGCCTCGCGGTTGCGGCGCGCCGGCCTCTTCTCCCCGCGCCACAGCGGGCTAATCAGCCCAAAGCCAAGCGCAGCCACAACTGCCAACCACAACGCAAACGCCCTCAAGTCTTGCGGCAGCCAGTGGGACATCTTAAGCAAGAAAGATGAACTGAGGAGCAGCGAGTCGGGGATGACGCCGGACAGACCGCCCTTGTCCAATATCGCCTGGGCGAAGTACGCTGCGGCTAGGGCTGCCGCCAGTGCAAGGCTGCGTAGAATCCTCACGACCTGTCTCTCTTGCACCTCATGAATGCATGAATGCGAGCAGAAAATGGCGGGAACGACGACGGGGCATATCCGGTGATCCGTCGCCTAACAAAAAGAACCCGGTTGGCGCGTGGCAATGACAACCGGGCTACACCTATCTCTTTGTCTGGCTATACTAATCGCCAAGCATCGCCGCGCTCGGCGCGAACAAAAACGCCACGACAACACGCCATCCCCGAAGCCGGTTCCCACAGCGCACACAGAATACGCCGCGCGCCCGCACTGGGAAGCGCGTCCAATCATGTGCGTACTATGCGTTGATCAACCGGCCTGCGAATTCTCGCCAGTCGTTTCTTCGGACGCGTCCGCCTCAACCTTCTTGGTGGCGGCTTCGGCGGCGTTGGCCGCGTTCTCGACGTCGTTGGCGGAGTTCTTGCGGAACTCGCGTACGCCCTTGCCCACCGCCCCGAACACCTCTGGCAGTTTGCCGACGCCGAAGAGCATCGTCACGATAACGAGAATCAGGATCAACTCCACTGGACCGAAATGCGGTAACATCTGGGAAATCTCCTTGAACGAGGGTTCTACTCTGCATAGAACGAATGTCCCATGCATGGGCGAGCCTAATCGCGGGTATTATAGCACGCCCGGTCGAATGCGCAAATACCTGGACTATCTTCGACGTTGCCTGCCAGCGTGTGTTACAATCCGGCATATGCTGCAGGAACTTAGCATTCGCAACTTCGCGATTATAGACGATTTACACATTGCCTTTGGTTCCGGTCTCAACATCCTCACCGGCGAGACCGGCGCCGGCAAGTCTATCATCATCGACGCCCTGGGGCTGCTCCTCGGCGATCGCGGCAGCAGCGAGTGGATCCGCTCTGGCGCCGATACCGCCGAGATCGAGGCGGTCTTTGTGTTGCCGGAGGCGGACGCAGAGACCTTGCCGCTGCATCAGCTTCTCGTCGACAACGGGCTCGACGACCCTGACTCCCCCGGCTGGCTTACGCTGAGCCGCGAAGTCCGCCTGAATGGGCGCAACATCTGCCGCATCAACGGCCGTACCGTCAGCCTGCAAATCTTGAGCGAAGCCGCCGCGCAGTTGATCGACGTGCACGGCCAGGGCGAACACCTCAACCTGCTCCGCCCGCACACCCATATTCATCTGCTCGACCGGTACGCCGGACTGCTGGAACGCCGGCGACAAGTCGCCGCCCAAGTCGCGGACCTGCATGCCGTACGCGCCGAGTTGCGCCGGCTGCGCCAGGATGCGCGCACAATAGCCCAACGTCTCGACATGCTGGCCTTTCAGACTGAGGAGATCGCCCAGGCCAAGTTGCGTCCCGGCGAGGAGCCTGAATTAGAGGCGGAGCGGCGGCGGCTGGGCAATGCCGAAGCGCTCCTGCAACTGGCCCAAACAGCCCAAACGATTCTGAGCCAGGGCGAAGGCGAGCTTCCCGGCGCTATCGATTTGGTCAGCGAAGCCGCCGGACGGCTGGCGCGGCTGGCGCGCATCGACCCGGACATGCAATCCGGCGCAGACGAAGCCCAGGCTATGGCGGAGCAACTGGCTGACCTGGCGAGCAGGCTGCAGGATTACGCCGACGCGCTCGAATTCAATCCCGCCCGGCTGCAAGAAGTCGAGGAACGGCTGGATCTGATCCATAACCTCAAACGCAAGTACGGCGACACCATCGAACAGGTGTTGGCCTTCGCGGCGGAAGCCCAAGCGGAGCTGGAACGCTTGTCGAACTGGGAAGTGCGCACCGGCGAGCTTGAACGCCAAGAGGACGAACTGCTGCACGCCATCGGCGGGTCCGCCGCCGAATTGAGCGACCTGCGCCGCGCCGCCGGCGACCGGCTGGCCCAGGCCGCGGAGGTCGAATTGGCCGACCTGCGCATGGAGCGGGCTCGCTTCGGCGTATCCATATCGCACAGCCCGCACCAAGAGGGCGCCTACCTGCCCGACGGCTCGCGCGTTGCCTTCGATGCCACCGGCATCGACCGCATTGAGTTCCTAATCAGCACGAACCCGGGTGAGCCGCTGAAGCCAATGGCGAAAATCGCATCCGGCGGCGAGACGGCCCGCCTCATGCTCGCGCTCAAAGGCGTTCTAGCCCATGCCGACGCTACCCCGACGCTCGTCTTTGACGAAATCGACCAGGGCATCGGCGGACGCGTCGGCGGCATTGTCGGGCGCAAGCTATGGAACCTCACCGGACAGGCCGCAACGGGCCCAGAGAACGTCATGCACCAAGTGCTGTGCATCACGCACCTGCCGCAGTTGGCAGCCTATGGAGACACCCACTTCGCAGTCAACAAACGGGTGGAAGCAAATAACGGCGAGGAGCGCACCGTCACTGTCGTTCGCATGCTCGAGGGCGGCGCGCGCCTGGACGAGCTGGCGCAAATGCTTGGCGCTACGACAGCCTCCGGGCGCAAGTCAGTCGAAGAAATGATCGCCGGCGTGAACGAAGTCAAGGCCGCAGCCCTCAAGGTCTAGCCGGCCTGTTTCCGGTTGCCCCGGAACGGAGCCACTCCCCTATGTTACGCCACAACTCCAGAGTATACTTGTCCAGATATGTCTTGCTCACAGTCGCGGCGACGCTGCTTGTTCTTCTCCTTTCAGGCGCAGGCAATCGCGTCGCGGCCCAAGATGACCAACCCACGGTCATCGTTCTTACTTTCAAGGGCGCAGTTACGCCGGTCCTAAATCAATACCTGGATACAGCGATCGACGCCGCGCTCGCCGCCGGCAGCGAGGCTATCATCCTGCAACTCGACACGCCCGGAGGCAGCGTTGAGGTCACCAAGGCCATCACGCAGGACATGCTGGCTTCGCCCGTGCCCATCGTCGTCTATGTAGCCCCCGCCGGCGCACAGGCGGCCAGTGCGGGCACATTCGTCACGCTCGCGGGCCATGCAGCCGCAATGGCGCCGGGCGCCAGCATCGGCGCAGCCAGCCCCGTCAGCATGGACGGAGGTGAGATCGACGCCACCATGCAGGCCAAAATTACCAACATCCTCAGCGCAGACATCGAGAACTTGGCGGAACGCCGCGGCGAAGAAGCGACGCAGTGGGCTATCGCCGCCGTTCAAGACGCAGCCGCGGCCACAGCCGCCCAAGCGCTCGACCTCGGCGTCATCGACATCATCGCCACGGACGTGGACGACCTCCTCGCCCAGTTGGATGGCCGAGAAGTGCTCGTGCGCAATGAAGCGCGTACGCTGCGCACCGCCGGCGCGGTTCAGTCGCCCCTCGAAATGACGCCGCTACAGCGCTTTCTCAATCTGATTAGCAGCCCGACGATCGCCTCGATCCTGCTTACGCTTGGCATCCTCGGCTTGGTGGTGGAGATTCGCACGCCCGGCTTCGGCTTTGCGGGCATCGTCGGCATCGTATCGCTGTTGCTGGCCTTCTATGGGCTGGGGCAGCTCGACGCCAACCTAGCCGGCCTGGCGCTCATGGCTGCAGCGCTCGCTCTCTTTATAGCCGAAGCCTTCACGCCCGCGTTCGGCATCCTGGCGCTCGGCGGCATGATCGCCTTCGTTTTCGGCGCGGTCCTGCTCTTCAACACCCCCGGCCTCAGAGTCCCCTGGGCCGCGATCCTCTCGCTGGCGGCGTTGCTCGGCGGTTTGACCATCTTTGCCGGGTCCAAAGCGCTCGCCGCCCAACGCAGGCCGCCGCTTACGGGCGGTGACGCCCTAGTCGGCCAGACTGCCCGCGCCAAGAGCGCATTCGCCGCGGGAGAAGAAGGAGCCGTCTTCCTCCAAGGCGAATGGTGGAGCGCGGCGCTCACAAGCGGGGCGGTAGAGGCGAACGACATGGTGCGCGTGACGGCGCGCCGCGGCTACACCTTGGAAGTGGAGCCGCTCAGAAAAGACATAGCCTCCTAATCGCAGAAAACTCGGAGAACGACTTTGCCACAAGAACGAGACGATACCTGGCGGCGATACCTCACCGACTACGACGAAGGCCTCGGCCTAGTCTATGAACGCCTCGTGCTCAACGACTTCCTGCGCGGGCTGGCGCGGCGACACAATATCCGCACCGTGCTTGAGGCGCCCCTGTACGGCATGGCCGGCGTCAGTGGCATCAACAGCTACGCGCTAGCCCAAGAAGGCGCAGCCCTGACGCTCGTAGACGACAACGCAGAGCGCTTGGCCGGCGTCGAGCGCATCTGGCGCGAGGACCTGCGCCTGCCCGCCAACCTGGTGCATGTAGCCCCGGATCGCTGGGGCGCCCTGCCTTTTCCAAACGCCAGTTTCGATCTAGCCTGGGAGTGGGCCGCGCTCTGGCACATAGACAACCCCGCCGGCTTGCTCGCCGAATTGGCACGCGTCAGCCGCAAGCTCGTGTTCGTCGCCATGCCCAACAACCTCCAAGTCGGCTACTGGCTACGCAAACTCGTCCTCGACCGCGAGTTCTTCGAGGACCACGACGAATCCTGGACCGACATGAGGCGCATTACCCGCCTGCTCTCTGGCCTCGGCCTCGACATCATCGAGCAGGGCGTGCTGGACGTTCCTCCTTGGCCGGACACGGTCATGCCGGCCAATGAAGCGCTCAAAAAGCTGGGCATTCGCAGCAGCCATTTGGAAAACCGCTTCACCGGCGACAACTGGCAGTGGAATACAATGGCCTACTACATGGGAGTGGAGCCGGACCTGCGCGAGCGGGTGATCAAGTACGCTTGGCTCGACCACGCGTCCCTACCCTGGCAGGTCAAGTCCGTCTGGGCTCATCATCGCTACGTCGTGGCCCGCGCCACAGGCGCGTAGAAGTCCGTCTAGAACTAAGGAGCAAAGCGCGATGGATCTGGAACTGTGCATTCGCCGTCTGGAGCGAGACGCCGCCGTCATCACCGGCTTGGTCAACGGCGTGCCCGATGAGCAAATGCGCTGGAAGCCGTCGGCAGACGACTGGTCGCTGCTGGAAGTAATCAACCACCTGAGCGACGAAGAGCGTGACGACTTCCGCACGCGCCTCGACCTGATCCTCCACCAGCCGGACACTGCTTGGCCGCCCATCGATCCGGAGGGTTGGGTCACCGGGCGGCGCTACAATGAGCGCGATCCGCAGGGGTCGCTCGAAGACTTCTTACAGGAACGCACGCGTTCTATCCGCTGGCTGCAAAGCCTAGACTCCCCCGACTGGACACTACGAGGACGCCACCCGTCCGGCTTCGAGCTGTCTGCCGGCGACATGCTGGCCTCTTGGGTGGCGCACGACATGCTGCATATTCGGCAGTTGGCGGAACTGCACCGCCAGTGGCTCATCTCCTCTGGCAAGGCCGATGTGCGCTATGCCGGCGACTGGTAGCGCGGGAGCGCGTCGTCCGTGGCCGTAACCTTCACCTGGCAGCCGAGCCCGGACGATTCGCGCGAGGCGCTGCACGTTTCGCTGGCCGCGGGGTCGCTCACCCTCAGTTTCGCCGGTCGCAGCAACCTTTCCTTTGACGGCGAAGGCCGGCCGGTCGGCGCGTGGTACGACGGCCTCACCTACCGCCGCTCGCTCGACAACCGTGTGCTCCAAAAATGGCTAGACAACAGGCCGCCGTTGCGCCGGCGTCGCTTCCTGTCCGTCGAAGAACGCGACGTGTTGCTGGCGCGCGTCTACGGCGATGTGCGCCGCGTGCATGGCGCCCTGCACGCAGGCCGGCTCGTCGCGCTGGACGCTACGCCCGCCTTCATCGCCGGCCTGGACGCCTGGCTGGATGCCTCCCTACGTTGGGATGCGGGGCGTTTCGAGCACGAGGCCGCCGCCTTCCGCAGCATCTACAAGCCGATCTCCATCCTCCCGCCGGACCAGTACTTGGCCGTCGTGCTGCAGGCGACGGAAGGCTGCTCGTACAACCAGTGCAACTTCTGCACCTTCTACCGGGACAGACCCTTTCGCATCAAATCGCCGGCGCAGTTCGCCGGGCACGTCGCCAAGGTGCGCGATTTTCTCGGCGCGGGCTTGGCAATGCGCAAGTCCGTTTTCCTCGCCGACGCCAACGCCGTCGTGATCGCACAGCGACAACTGCGGCCCTTGCTCCAAATCGTCAACGAGCATTTCCCCTTCGAGCAGCCCGAAGAAGTCGCCCTGCCGGGCGCAGAACAGTCGATCCGCTGGATGCCGGAGGGCGTCAACGCCTTCATCAGCGCACCGGACGCGCTGCGCAAAAGCCCGCAAGACTTCGCAGAGATGGCCGAATTGCATGTGCGTCGCCTCTACGTGGGGCTGGAGACCGGGCACGACCCGCTGCGCCGCTTCCTACGCAAGCCGGGAAGCGCCGGTGACGTGCTGGACGCACTGCACGCCATCAAAGCGGGCGGGCTGAACGTCGGGCTGATCTTCATGGCCGGTATCGGCGGCGAAGCTTTCCGCGCCGCACATTTTAAGGACACGGTTGCATTGATCCAAGCCGCACCGCTGGGACCGGGCGACCTCGTCTATGCCTCGCCCTTTGTCGCTTCCGGCGATTCGCCCTATTTGGATGACATGCGTTCGGCAGGGTATTCTTCCCTGGACGAAGCGACGCAGCGTCAAGAGGAAGAGCGTTTTCGCGCGGCGTTGTCACCCTGGGCGCAACAGCGCGGGGTGCGTATCTCGCGCTACGACGTGCGCGAGTTCATCTACTGAGAACCCGCCGCCCACTCCAGCGTCGTACAGCCATCGGCTTGTCATTGGCCGCACTTGCAAACAATGGGAGAACCTCGCCATGGAGCCTGCCGAAACCATCGTCCCCGGATTCGACGCCGCAGGTATTGCCGCCCGCATCAAGAAGTCTGGCGATCCTGACCTCGCGCTGATCGTCAGCCGCGTGCCATGCCGCGCCGCGGCCGTGTTCACCCGCAACGCCTTTCCGGCTGCGCCCGTTCTCTATGACCGTAAACTGCTCTCCTTCAACCCGGAAAACGTCCACGGCGTGATCATCAACAGCGGCTGCGCCAACGCCTGCACCGGCGTACAAGGC
>Ga0334888_1004198_pt1 | contig 13308 bp, 8 predicted proteins | sample GraSluR1_MG_FD_207227 | JGI IMG/M metagenome (GOLD analysis project Ga0334888, IMG submission 207227) | Sludge microbial communities from methane-producing bioreactor in Wageningen University, Netherlands - Granular Sludge_3_08-R1 | ecosystem: Engineered > Bioreactor > Anaerobic > Unclassified ...
GTCGAAAGTGACCTCAACCTGCGGAATGCCGCGCGGCGCAGGGGGAATACCGTCGAGGATGAAGCGGCCGAGGGATTTGTTGTCGGCTGCCATGGGACGTTCGCCCTGCAGCACGTGGATCTCGACCTGTGTCTGGCTGTCGGCCGCTGTGGAGAAGATCTGACTCTTGCGGGTGGGAATGGTGGTGTTGCGTTCAATGATGGGGGTGGCTACATTGCCCAGGGTTTCCACTGAAAGGGTGAGCGGGGTCACATCCAGCAACAGAATGTCTTTCACTTCGCCGCCCAACACGCCGGCCTGAATGGCGGCACCCACCGCCACCACTTCGTCGGGGTTGACGCCTTTGTTGGGGTCTTTACCAAATTCTTTGCGCACGGCTTCCTGCACGGCGGGCATGCGGGTCATACCGCCCACCAACACCACTTCGTTGATCTCAGAAGGTTTGATGCCGGCATCGGAGATGGCTTTGCGCACGGGCTCGAGCGAGCGTTTCACCAGGTCTTCGGTAAGCTGCTCCAGTTTGGCGCGGGTCAGGGTCATCACCAGGTGCTTGGGCCCGCTGGCGTCAGCGGTGATGTAGGGCAGGTTGATTTCAGCCTGCATGGTGGTAGAAAGTTCAATTTTGGCTTTTTCGGCAGCTTCTTTGAGGCGCTGCAGTGACTGGCGATCGTTGCGCAGGTCAATGCCGTTGGCCTTTTTAAATTCGTCAATCAGGTAATCCATCACGCGCTGGTCGAAGTCATCGCCGCCCAGGAAGGTGTCGCCCGAGGTGGAACGCACCTGGAACACACCTTCACCCACATCGAGGATGGAAATATCGAAGGTGCCGCCGCCAAGGTCATACACGGCGATCACTTCGTTCTTTTTCTTGTCCAACCCATACGCCAGGGAAGAGGCGGTGGGTTCGTTGATGATGCGCAGCACTTCCAAGCCGGCAATGCGCCCGGCGTCTTTGGTGGCGTTGCGCTGGGCATCGTTGAAGTAAGCAGGCACAGTGATGACCGCCTGGGTGACGGGCTCGCCCAGGTAGGCTTCGGCGTCGGCTTTCAGTTTCGCCAGGATCATGGCTGAAACTTCTGGCGGTGAATATTCTTTGCCGTCCAAAACCACGCGCACATCGCCGTTGGGGGCTTTGGCCACTTTGTAGGGCACGCGGCTGATGGAGCGCTGCACTTCGGGGTCGTCAAACTTGCGGCCCATGAAGCGTTTGATTGAAAAAATGGTGTTGTCGGGGTTAACGATGGCCTGATTGCGCGCAACGCGGCCGACCAGGCGCTCGTGATTTTTGTTGACTGCCACCACTGAGGGACACAGGCGTTCACCTTCAGCGGTTGAAATGACGGTGGGCTCGCCGCCGGTCATCACTGCGACGACCGAATTGGTTGTACCCAGATCGATACCAATGATTTTTCCCATAGTGTTTTCTCCTATTTCGCTACTCTGACTAGCGCCGGGCGCAACACCCGTTCGCCTAACATATATCCATCTTGTACCACTTCAATAATTGCACCACTGCTGAGATCGGGGTGATCTTCGTTTGATATTGCCTCGTGAATATTGGGGTCAAAAGTCTGGCTTTCTGCCGGTATGCGTGTTACGCCCTCCGTTTCAACGATTTTTTGAAATTTTCGGAAAATTAACTCGATACCTTCCGCCCAGGCAGCGCCGTCGCCCTGTTCGGGTCGCGATTTGATGGCGCGCGAAAGATCGTCCAAAACGGGCAGGTATTTCTTGATGATATCGCCCTTGATGGACTGTGTGGCCAGCGAGTTTTCGCGCTCGATGCGTTTTTTATAGTTCAGAAAATCGGCGCGTTCACGCTGCCAGCCCTCAAAATGCTCTTTGGCCTGCTTCTGGGCTTTGTCCATTTCCTCCTGGTACAATGCAAATTCTTTGCTGGGAATGGTGACAAATTCTTCTGCGGTGGTATGTTCTTGTTCTGTCATGTCTTTATCAGCGGGCACCGGTTCGCCGGTCGGGGAGACCGTTGAAGTGTTTGTGGAAGCCGCTTTTTCCTCCTGGTTTACCGGTATGGTTTGTTCTTTAACTTTTTTTGAATGATCTTTAGTCTTGCTCATAACAATCCCTCACGAGAATGTTTTATTCACCCAGTGTTTCCACCACCATGTCGCTCAACAATCCTGAGATAAAGCGCACGGCTGAAATGGACCTGCCGTAGGACATGCGCATGGGGCCCAGCACACCCAGGGTGCCGGTGGCCAGCCCGGGAACGCCGTAGCGCGAAAGGATGATGGAACATTGACGCAGTTCTTCATGTGCACCCTCGCCGCCAATCAACACCTGCACGCCGCCCACAGTGCTGTTCACCAGCGTGCGCGAGATCAGGTCTTGCAGCAGCGAGCGTTCTTCAAGCAGGCGCAGGCCGCGTCGGGCTTCTTCAGAGGTGGAAAACTCGGGCTGGTTGATAATGTTAGTGATGCCGTCCAGGTAAACCTCGCCGGCAGCCAGCGAATCGGCCTGGCTCATCTCGCTGATCACCCAACCGGCCACCACGTGGTCCAATCCGGCGAATTGCTCCTGCATACGCAGCACATCTTCCACGGTCAGGCCGTGCAGCAGTGCAGTGAGCTGCGCCGCTGTGGCAGAAAGCATCTCTTGCAGCGGGGGTTCATCCAGCGTCACCAGGCGCTGATGAAGCTCGCCGCCGGTCAACACCATCACCACCAACACCTGCCGCCCGTGGGTCGAGATCAATTCGAGATGCTTGAGGCGGGCGCGTTCGGAATGCGGCGCCGTGACCAGTGAGGCTGACTGCGAATACTGCGCCAACAGCGAGGCCGCCAGGCGCATCCACTCTTCCATGTCGTGGCGCATCTGGTAGAACTGGTGGCGAATCATGCTGCGTGCGTCGCTGGGCAGGTTGGCCTTTCCCAGCAGGCGTTCCACAAAATAGCGGTAACCGCTTTCGGTGGGCACGCGCCCGGCCGAAGTGTGCGGCTGGCGCAGGTAGCCCAAGTCGGTGAGGGCAGCCAGTTCGTTGCGCACGGTGGCGGTGCTGAAATCGAGGTTAAAATGTTCGACCAACTGCTTCGAACTGACCGGTTCGGCAGATTCAACATAATCGCGCACTACCAGCGATAGAATCAGCTTTTGACGTTCACTCAGGTCAATCATTTCTTCCTCTTGTTTTAGCACTCTCGCATCGAGAGTGCTAAAAACTTGCTAATGATGATACCATGCCTGAAAGTGCGCGTCAAGTTGCCCCCGGCGGTTCTGATAAAGGTTTAATAATTGGGGTTACCTTTCAATTGACCAACCAGGCATTTCTCCATACAATTACAGGAGAGATAAAAACAGCACAGGAGGTGCTTATGCATTACAGACGAATGGGCAGATCGGGCTTGAAGATCAGCGAAATTTCTTTCGGCTCGTGGGTGACCTTTGGCAAGCAGTTGGATCAAAAAATGGCTTCGGCTCTGCTGCACGCTGCCTATGAACAGGGTGTGAATTCTTTCGACAATGCCGATGTGTATGCCAACGGCAAGGCTGAAGAGATCATGGGCAAAGCCATCAAAGATTTGCCGCGCGAAGAACTGGTGCTTTCCAGCAAGGTGTTCTGGCCCACCTCGGCGGGCCCCAACGGGCGCGGGCTGTCGCGCAAACATATCATGGAATCGCTGCACAAATCCTTGAAGAAGATGGGCACCGACTACCTGGACCTGTATTACTGCCACCGCTTTGACCCGGACACCCCCATTGATGAAGTGGTGCAAACCATGGATATTGTCATCCGTCAGGGAAAGGTGATGTACTGGGGCACCTCCGAATGGACGCCGGCGCAAATTGCCCTGGCGCACGGCGTGGCGCGCGAAAATGGCTGGACGCCGCCTGCCGTTGAGCAGCCGCAGTACAACCTGTTCCACCGCGAACGGCTGGAAGTGGATTTGTCGCCGTTGTGCAAAGAACTGGGACTGGGGCTGGCAACCTGGAGCCCGCTGTACAGCGGTGTCCTGTCGGGTAAATATAATGAAAGCGTCCCTGAAGGCAGCCGCGCCACCCTGTCGGATATGGGCTGGGTGCGCGACCGCATTGTGCCCGAAAAGATCGACCGAGTGCGCGAACTGACCCGCGTGGCGGCTGAAATGGGCGGCACCACGGCGCAATTGGCCATTGCCTGGTGCCTGCGCCGCAAAGAGATCAGCTCGGTGATCATCGGCGCCACTCGACTGGAACAGTTGGATGAAAACCTGGCCTCTGTCGAGTTGACGGAAAAACTGGATGACGATGTGCTGGCGAAAATTGACCAGATCATGGGCAATGCGCCGTAAGCGTTGCCCTGCCGGACGGGTATAATCAGAGGATGCAGCCACAACAAAAAAAGACTTTAGCCCTCCTGCTGGCGCTGGGGGTGGTATTCTTCGCGGTGTTCATCCCGGCCAACCTGAGCGGGGCCAAAGACGCCGGCATGCTGGCGTTGTTCGAGGTGGATGAATACGCCCAGTTACCGCATGTGATTCGTATGTTGACGCCCGGCGACGGGTTTTACCAGTCGCTGCGCAACTTCCTGATTTACCTGCATTATTTCTACGGCTACCCGTTCTATTTCTTCTCGGCGCTGGCGCTGCTGCCGGTGAAGCTGCTGCTGGGGGCAGACTGGACGGCGCACGTGCCGCTGATCATGGCGAGCCTGCGCCAGGTGATCAATGTGCTGCCCATGTTGGCCGCGCTGGGGCTGCTGGTGTATATCCAGACAAAATTCAAATCTGCCTGGCGCTCGGCGGCTTTGTTCGCCCTGCTGGCCATCATCCCCGCGGTGACGCTGAACAATCTGTGGTGGCACCCCGACAGCCTGGTGTTCTTCTTCATTATATTAACCTTCTTTTTCCTGGACCGTGATGAACTGCAATTCGGTTGGAACTTCACCCTGGCGGCGGCGGCTTGCGGTTTGGCCACCGGCACCAAGCACCTGGGGCTGTTCTTCGCGCTGGCTATTCCCCTGTATTTGCTGTGGGGTGTGCTGGAAAAACGCCTCACCTGGCGCGGGGCGCTGGGCAAGGGGGCGCTGTTTGTGGCGGTGATGGTGGCTGCGGTGGTGGCATCCAACCCGCTGCTGCTGCTGCCGCAGGAGCGCGCCGAAATCATTGCCGTGCAGCAAAGACAGGTGATTCAAACCGGCACAGGCATTTTCATTGCCAACCAGGAGGGTTTTTTCGACCAGGGTTACCCGGCCGACCTGCGCGTGCACTACGGCGAGCTGGCTTTTTTGCTGCTGGGCTTCGGCGGGCTGGCGATGGGGCTGCGCAACCCGCAAAAGCGCCGCCTGTATGCCCTCATCCTGGCGTGGATGATCCCCATGACGGCGGTCATTATGACTTCGGGTACACGCCGCACGCACTACTTTTTGCCAGTGCTGCTGCCGCTGTTCTCGTGCCTGTTGGAATGGTTCCCCGAACAGGGCTGGTTTGCGAGTCAATCTGTACGGGCGGCGCTGTGGGCGCGGCGCGCGTTGACCGGCCTGGCGGCTATGGTCGTATTGGGGCAGGCCGCCTTGTTCCTGCGCACCGATGTGGATATCTACACCCGCACCCTGACGCGCGAGCAAACCTCGCCCAGCATTGCCTTTGCCGAAAAGCTGGAGAAGAACGTGTTTGACCGCATTGTGCTGGACCGTCAATTGGTGGTGTATCGCGACTGGCGCATCTATCTGCTGCCCTCACCGGCGCGCCGGGTGGAGATGAACTGGGACCTGGCGACGGAGCCGTACATGCGCGACCTGAACCCGGATGTGATTGTGCTGGAGCGCGAAAACCTGGCGCTGTTCTCCAAAGACGAGACCGTGGCGCAGGCGGTCAACCCGGGCGACATGCAGGCCCTGCACGATTTTTACGCCGCCGCGGGCGCCGATCAACTGCCGGGCTACCGCCAGGTGTATAGCGATTCATTTGGCGTGGCATTGGTGCGGGAAGGGCTGATTCAATAAAGCGCAGGATAACAATGGGGGTAAAATACTGGTATGGACAAGTATGATTTTCCTCCCCTGCATCCCGGCGAAGTGCTGCTGGAAGAGTTCCTCAAGCCGATGGTTTTGAGCCAGCATCAACTGGCGTTATCGATGCGTGTGGCGCCGCAGAAAATCAACGAAATTGTGCACGGCAGGCGCGGCATCACGGCTGAAACTGCGCTGCGTTTGGCGGCTGTGCTGGGCACCTCACCTGATTTTTGGATGGGCTTGCAGAATGATTTTGATTTGGAAACCGCCCGTGATGCCCTGGGAAGCCGGTTGAAACTTGAAGTTATACCCCTTGTGCAGGCTATGGCTGAAGAGCCTGCTGATTACAATACTTCCGAAAAGTAATCTCACTCCCTGCACCACTCCAATAACCGATCATCCAACGCCAGCACCAGGCTGTGCACCAGGCGGGCGGCTTCGCCCAACCCGTCGGGACTGATCCAGTCCACGGTATCTTGCGGGGTGTGTTTGACCTCCGCCGGGCTGCACGTGCTGACCGGGATGCAGGGCACGCCCTGCATGGCAAAGGCGTAATGGTCGCCCGATTCCCAGGGCTCAGTCCACACCACGCCGGGAAACTGATCGACTACATGCTGAACCAGTACCAAAAACTGTCTGGAACCTGCCACGGCGGTGGCGTTGTTGCTGGCAGTGATTTGCCCCACGCCGTCGATGTTGATCAGCGCCAGGATGTGCACAAGGTCTGGGGCGTCATCCAGGTAGGCAGCCACATCCGTTCCGCCGGTTTCTTCGCCGCTGAAGGCAATAAATTCCAATGAAGTTTTGTGTGGTAAACCGGTAAACAACTCAGCCAGGGTCAGCAGCACAGCCGTGCCGCTGGCGTTGTCATAGGCGCCGGGGGTGTTGTGCTTGGTGTCGTAGTGGGCGCACAATACGATGCGTTCAGTCCTCTCGCCGGGCAGGCGGCCGATCACGTTGCAGGTTGTGCTGGGCTCGGTGCGCGAGATGATTTGCAGGTGGGCGGTTTGACCATCAGTCTGAAGTAACGCGCGCCCGCTTTCAGCCGGGGCGGTGGCAGAAGGGATGGGAAATTCCCAGTTCTCGATCAATGGTTGACAGGTGCGCGGGTGGGGATGCACCAGGATGACCGCCGCCGGTGCTTTCTCCTGCAGTATCTGGGCAAAGGAGGCGGGCTGCACGATGTGGATGGTCACGGCGGGCGGCTGCCCATCTGGCGACGGAGAATCGGCTTCCATGATTAAAACCTCAGCGGGCGGCGTCTGGTCCTGCCCGACCAGCGCGCCGTATAGCACAGCGATCTTGCCGGTCAGGTCGGCGTGGTGCTGCAGCTCGTCCAGGGTGCCCACGGCTGCCAGCGGCGCCTGCACGTCGCACGAGGGCGAAAACGGGTTGACCGCCGCGCGCAGTTGAGCGCCGTCGAGGTTCAAATGAATGTGATGTGATTTCCAGTCGGCGCAGGGATATTCCTGCAACCTGACCTGCAAACCCCACAGGTTGAAGCACTGCTGAATGTAACTGCCTGCTTTGCGGTTGTTGGCTGAACCGATGGGTCGCGCGCCGATGGTCTGCGCCAAGTGAATCAGGTGCTGATAGGCGGTCTGCGATAGAGAAGTGCTCATGTCACACCCTCCTTCTCCTGAACCGAACCATATCTTTTCATTAATTTTACAACGCTGAGGGAAATTTGCAATTGATGCAGGGCGCAACCTTTGAACAGAGCAAGGGTTAAATCCGGTAAACCCATCTCCAAATGACGGAGCAATTCATGACGATTTCATTTAATAGTAACCGAAACACTTTTCCGCTCAAACTTGGCTGGCAAGGTGATGAAAATTTACTGGCTGTTACTGTTGCAGATGTTCGTAAAGCTTTATTGGATCTGAACCGATCAATCTGGGCGGTGCGTATACCGGTCGGGATTGGCTTGACCACAGCCGGACAGGTGGTTCAACAGATTGACGGGCAATCATCGGAAGTGCTGGCAGTGGCAAATGCTTTTCCACTTGAAAACCTGGGTGATGAGCGTTTTCTTCACACTTATGGTTTGCGTTATGCCTGTTACGGCGGAGCCATGGCAAACGGCATTTCTTCAGAAGAAATGGTGATTGCTCTTGGAAAAGCGGGCATGATGGGATCATACGGCGCAGGCGGGATGAGCCCGCAGCGCGTGGAGGAAGCCATCCGCAAAATTCAAGCGGCGCTGCCCGATCAACCCTATGCCTTCAATTTGCTCTCCAACCCGTTTGAGCCTGCCATTGAACAACACACAGCGGAGCTGTATGTGCAGCAAGGTGTGCGCGTGGTGGAAGCGTCAGCCTATCTGGTGCCCTCCAACAGCCTGGTTTATTACCGCGCCGCAGGGTTATCGGTGCTGCCGGACGGCGGCGTGAAGATTGGCAACAAGGTGATTGCCAAACTGTCGCGCAAAGAGGTGGCGCGCAAGTTCATGGCGCCTGCGCCGGAGGAGACTTTACGCAAACTGGTCAGCGAGGGATTGATCACAGAAGAGCAGGCGCAGTTGGCGCGCCGGGTGCCGTTGGCAGATGACATCACCGTGGAAGCCGATTCAGGCGGTCACACCGATAACCGCCCGCTGGTGAGTTTGATCCCATCCATGTTGGGTTTACGCGATGAGATTCAAAGGCAACAAAACTACCCTGAAGAAATTCGCATTGGTGCGGCGGGCGGCATAGCCACTCCCGAAGCGGCGCTGGCAGCCTTTGAAATGGGCGCGGCGTATGTTGTCACCGGTTCAATTAACCAGGCGTGCGTTGAGGCGGGCGCTTCGGAGCATACCCGTAAACTGCTGGCGCAGGTGGAGATGACCGATGTCGCCATGGCGCCGGCGGGCGATATGTTCGAGATGGGCGCGCGGGTGCAGGTGCTCAAACGCGGCACCATGTTTTCGATGCGCGCGCAAAAGTTGTATGAGTTGTATTCACGTTATGAAGCCTGGGAGCAAATCCCGGAAACCGAACGGCAAAAATTGGAAAGCAGTGTCTTCCAGCGCACTTTCGATGACATCTGGGCGGATTGCGTGACCTTTTTCAGCCAGCGCGACCCCAAAGTGCTGGAACGGGCGGAGAAGAACCCGCGCGACCGCATGGCGCTGGTGTTCCGCTGGTACCTGGGGCTGTCGTCGCGCTGGTCGGCGCAGGGCGTGCAGGGACGCGAGATGGATTATCAAATCTGGTGCGGACCGGCGATGGGCGCTTTCAACGACTGGACGCGCGGCACGAAGTTGGGTGAGGTGGAGCAGCGTCACGTGGTGGATGCCGCCATGCACCTGTTGACCGGTGCGGCATACCTGTGGCGCGTGCGCATGTTGGAGAAACAGGGGTTGGGCTTCCCGGCTGAACTGAGAAGGTATCGACCGGAAGCGTTATAAAAAACTACAACATCTGATGGGTTTTGTAGTGACGGCTTCAGCCGTTGGCACAGGCGGGAAGAGTCTCCAGCTCAGGAAAAACGCGGCTAAAGCCGCAACTACGAAAAATCCTTTTGTAGATTCTGGTGTTGGTGGTTTTCGGGACTGCACCTGAGTAAGTTCTCAGGGCAGTATTTTTACGTACCTGCACCCATCCTATTGCTTAATAATTGTCGCTGCGAGGAGGGTATTTTTTACCCGACGTGGCAGTCTCAATGCAAAAATTTAAGATTGCCACGCCCCGAAAAAACATCGGGGCTTGCAACGACACAACATTAGCAATTTGCGTTAAGTTGATACTCAGAATGTGAAATCAGATTGGAGTAATTGAAAAGTATTCTGTTCTGTTTTCCATGTGATTGCCATGCTGATGAGGAGAGCATCCCGGCGCATAAACCAGGTTGACCAGTGTGCCGGAGCAGTTTGCGAGCATTGAACACCAATCGACTGCCAATCGGTCGCTTCACCTGTAATGGAATCAGTTGGCTGAATTTGAATCGATCGCGTGTCTAGCCGCAGTCCCTGCCTCAGGGCTTTGAGTGCGGCTTCCTTCATGCTCCACACCAGGGTGATCCACACGTCACGCTGGACGCCATTGAACGAGCGGGTTGTGGCAATTTCCTCTACGGTGAAAAAGGTTTCCATGAAGCTGTCGGCGCGCGGCTCAATGCATTCCAGGTCGATACCGATGGACAGACCTGGGGAGTCGGTGACGGCGCAGGCTGCCCAGCCTGCGCGGTGACTGAGCGACAGCGCCAGGGGTAACGCCATTCCGTTTGCATCCGCGAAATAAGGAGCGCCGGACAGGGTGTTAAGCACGCTGACCTGTGCAGGATCGCTGCCTGCCAGTTGAGGAAAACAGTTGAAAAGCAATTGCTTGGCAATCCTTCGTCCGTGCAGCCATTCGGTGCGGCGCTTGGGCAGGCGCAGCGATGCCAGTTTAACCCGCTCGGCGGGGGAGAGGAAAGAGAAATCATCGCCGGGTGGATTGGCAGTCCAATCAGCGGGCATGGGAATGAGAGACCAGTAAATGGGGTTATTCAAGGTTGATTCCATAAAAGGAGGGCTGCCCAGATTTTGGTGGATTGGGCGCATGCCATGCGCCCCTACACAACACAAATTCTTTCTGGACAGCCCTTCCTGATGTATTTATTGCAGCAGCACTTTAAGCGGAGCGATCAATTCCGGCTGGGCGGCGTAGGGTAGCTGTGAGGTGTGATAGTTCTTGATCTCCAGGTAGATGTTGCCGTTTTCATCAAGCACCCGGGCATTAAAGCTCAGGCTGCCATCCTTTGCGTGCAACGGGGTAACCTCGGCAAAGATGGCTGTGTCGCGGATATCATCCCGGTAGATGTGCAGGTTGCCAATGGATTGCGGCAGCGCCAGCACACCGGTCACACCGGCTTCCCAGATGCCAGCGGTTTGGAAACACAGTTCCACCAGCGTGGGGGTGGACAAATGGCGTCCATCGGATGTGGCAGGCGGCAGGTTCTGGTTCAACCGCCCCAGCACCGTATCGCCTGAGCACTGCACACCGTCCAGCACCTGGAAGGCGGGTCCGTGAAAGTACAGGCGGTAGATATCGTCTGATCCTACGGTGGCATTACCGTTCCAATGTGGCGCAGCAGCCACATGCGCCTGTGCTTCGGCGCCGGCATGTTCCAGGATCACCCTGCCGGTGAAATGTTCCAATACATCCAGGTGTTGATCGGGACGTTTGAGGGTCGATTCAAGTGAAGCGTAGACCACCAAACCGCGCTGCTCGGCGATGACGCGCGCTTTCCAGGTGATGCGGCGCGGCTCATTGCGGTAGAACTTGAAGGGCAATTTGAACTGTACGTCTTCCAGTTGCGAGACGACGAAGCCATGTTTGTCAGAGGCGAGCACCGAGGCAATGTGGCGGGCAGCGACCGAGAAGCCTTCAATGCCGATCACGCCGGGCAGCACCGGGATGCCGTTGAGGGCGTGGTCACGCAGGAAAGGCTCGAGGGTGGGATCCACGTCGGCTTCCAGAATGATGCCGTCCTGTGGATCGTAGCGCGTGACCTGGCTGAACATTTGATGGATGGGTTTGCCTGCGCGCAGTGCGGCGTTGGCGCGTTCGGCATCCAATCCGCCGCCGGTGTGTTGAGCAGATGCCAACCATCCCAATGAACCGGCAAGTAACACTTCACTGTTCGAGGCAGGGTTTTCCAACTCGGCGCGCAGCAGGGCGGCAGCCTGGGCGGGCGGCATCATTTCGATGCCGGCGCGCTCCATCAGAGCCGGGATATGCCCGCGGCTTGCCATGCCCACCTCGCCCCAGGCGCCCCAGTCGATGGTGATGGTGCGAATGGCGGGGAACTGACCGCGCAAGGCGGATGAGAGTTTGCATAACAGAGCGTTGGCAGCGGCGTAGTCGGTTTGACCGCTGTTGCCAAAGCGCCCCGCCACCGAGGAGAACAGCACCATGCTGTGCGGTAGGGCATTCATTCCTTCCAGGGCTTTAAAGGTGTGGAAGAATCCATCGGCTTTGACGGTGAACACCTGGCGGAACTCGGCTTCGGGTTTGCTGTCCAGCTTGCGGCTGCGTTCCTGCCCGGCGGCGTGAATGAGGACATCCACTTTACCAGCCTGCTGTACCACCTGCGCAGCGGCTTTACGCACCGCTTCAGGCTGGGTGACGTCACATTCCAGGTAGTGTACCTGGCTACCCAGGCTGGTCAGGCGGTCGATGGTGGCAAGGGTGGCGGCAGAGCGCTCGAGGGCAGCGATGCGCTGTTCGATGAGGGCGGGAGTGGCTTTTTCACCCTGACCGGTCAGACGCTGCATCAACGTGCGTTTGAGCGCATCGCGGTCGGTTGTGAGCAGCGCCAGGTCAGGGTCGCTGGCGGCAGGCAGTGATGTGCGGCTCAGGAGATAGAAAGTCGCCGGAGCGGTTTGCGCCAGGTCGAGCAGGATGGGCGGCAAAATGCCCGCCGTGCCACCGGTCACCAGGTAAACAGCGCCGGGTTGGATGGCGATTTTTTCTTGTTTCGGGTCAATGGGCTGTTCTGCCAGCGTGATGCCGAAACGCAGACCATTCTGCCAGCCGACTTCCACCACGGCGGGGTCGGCAAGCGTTTCATCAATCAGAGCTTGGGCAATGACAGCCGGCGATTCAGTGGATGCGAAATCGACCACTTTAATCAATGCATCGGAACGTTCGCGCGCCAGGGCTTTGAGGAAACCGCTGACGGCGCCACCTTCGGGCGCGTCGGCAGGCTGACCGCCATAGCCGTGCAAACCGCCCATGCGGGTGGCGCCCACCACAAAAGGCTGCCCGGGCAAAACGCGCACCACAGACACCAGGGCGTGCAGCCGGGTTTCAAACACAGCCTGCCATTGGTCGGGGGTCTGCTTGAACAAATCTTCAACCGGGGTCAAGGCAGGCAGGAAATAGACGCCTTGAAGGGGCACATCATGAACTAACGCCTGTACTTTTTCCACCAGGTCAGGGGTATCTACCGATAAAGAGCTAACCTGCACTTTTCTGGTTTTTAATTGATCCGCCAGACTTATGCCGACGTCATCCTGACCGGTGATAATCAGCACACGGCTGTTTTCATCAAGTTGCACCCCGGTGGGTTGGCTCAATGCCAGGCGCATGCGCAGGCTGGGCACGGGCACCCGGCGCGGAATGTGAATGGTTTTCGTTTCGGGCATCGCTGCCTGTGCAACCGGTTGAGCAGCCTCTGTTTCGACCACCGCCGGTTGTTCAACGACCGCTTCCTGCGGTTGAACAGCCTGGTGCATAAAGCCGATCACCTTGGCGAGCGTGTTGTAATCTGACAGGCGCAAGTCTTCGCGGCGCGGAATTCCGAAATGCTCGCGCAGGGCGGCGAACAACTCAGCCTGCTTGACCGTGTCGACGCCCAGGTCAGCTTCCAGGTCCAGCTCCAGGTCGAGC
>Ga0334888_1004212_pt1 | contig 13274 bp, 10 predicted proteins | sample GraSluR1_MG_FD_207227 | JGI IMG/M metagenome (GOLD analysis project Ga0334888, IMG submission 207227) | Sludge microbial communities from methane-producing bioreactor in Wageningen University, Netherlands - Granular Sludge_3_08-R1 | ecosystem: Engineered > Bioreactor > Anaerobic > Unclassified ...
TGCCTTTTTCACCGATCAAGACTTCGTAGGTGCCGGCCTTAACATCGTGTTTGTTGATGCCCAGGCAGGAGGTCGCGTTGGCCTGGGGGTCAAGGTCAATGAGCAGCACTTTTTGGCCGTAATACCCCAGGTATGCGCCCAGATTGATGGCAGAAGTGGTTTTTCCCACGCCGCCTTTTTGATTGACAAGTGTGTACACAATAGCCATAGGTTTACGCCTCTTCGTTGATCTCCGCGAGGTATGTTTGCATCTCTGCGGGCTGAGGGGGGCCTTTTAATCCGGGCCTGGCAATGGAATGGGCTGCTGCCAGAGTTGCCAGCCTGGCGGCAGAATCAAGATTGCCTGTCTGAAAATAATGACAGAAAAAAATTGCTGCAAAAATGTCTCCTGCGCCGGTGGCGTCTACCTCGGATATGACGGGCGGCAGATACCGCACCATTTTTTCGCCCTGGTAAATGCGAGCGCCTCGATCGCCCTCTGTGACGACCAGCAGGGGTGTTTGTGACCGGTAATGCGCGATCAGGTCTTCATCACGGTTTACATCTTCGACACTGATCACGACAGCCGCCGCTTTGGGCAGGATGCTGCCGGCCTGCGCCCAGTCTCCGCTGGTGACCCTGCCCTGCTGATCCCACTGGCGCAGCCAACCCTGGGGGGTGATGCCGATGCGGGCATTTGGAAAAGCATCCAGCATGCTGGCCGGAATTTCATGGGCAACCGGCCCAAGATGGACAATCGGTGTCCCGCGCCATGCAGGGGGAATCCTGTCCGGCTGGATCTCGGCCGCCATGTGGTGGATGATCTGTACCCGTCCATCCGGCGTGGTCCGGTTCTCAAAGGTGGTAGCGCGGGTGACAGGCTGCACAACCGCCTGGATATGGGGCAGCTCTGGCGGGAGGGCCGTCCCGGGAAAAGCTGTCAATACCCCTACGCGCAAGTTCATGGCTGCCGCAGTGAGGGCTGCATACGCAACCGTTCCCCCGGTAACGGAGCCGGAAAGGGTCAGGTCTTGCGTCAGGTGACCTATCACCAGATAATCAACAGGTGTGTATATCTTTTGTTCACGCATTTGAATACTTTGCTGTGCCATCCTTAACTATAAATTATAACCCGAACTGCCTGTGCGCATGGTTAACGGGCAGGTTTGCAATGGAAGCATTGTGAATCAATCTGCCCCCCAAAAAGCAGATTATCGATCCAGTGAAAAATCAATGGCGTCAGACGGAGATTCCCCCTCGCTGTCTGTGTGTTTGTCCTGGGCAAGTACGCGCAGGGCATCATCCATGCTCAGGTTTTCGCGGCGCATGCCCGGGGCGGGTGTGCCGCAGAAGGGGCATAAATTCCAGGGCAGTTCCATCAGGCGTCCGCAGTGATGGCAGTTTTTCTTGAGTTTGGTATTGCAGTTGGGGCAGATGATCCATTCTCCGTCCACACGGCGGCCGCAGCCGGGACACAGGGCGTTGTCCTCAATGGCCTGCAGCAGGGCTTCTTCTTCCAGAGTCTGCTGGTATTCTTCTTCAAGGGTCTGCGGAGGGCGGATGATGAAGTAGATCAGGATGCCGGGCAGGAAGAGTACGGCCACGATCAGGATCGCCAGGATGCGCATCAATGGGTCGCGCGCCCGGTGGCGGATGTCGCGGTAGGTCCAGATGATGAGACTCAACCACAGGGCCGCGGTGAAGGCGGCGGCGAAGGCGGTACCGATCAAAACGAGGTTACTTAGGGATGAGGGATTGAGGGTCATGGTGTGTTCTCCAATGACCCGATTATAGCATGGGAACCACACAAATTATCATTCATCATTTAGGATTTACGGGAATTAAGTGCGCAGAGGCTCAGCAGGCTCCGGTAAAGCATCGAACATTGCAAGCCTCTACGCACGATTTGGGATCAATCCAAATAGCCGCGCAGCTGGCGGCGCAGCAGGGGGTTGCGCAGGCGGCCCAGGGCCTGGGATTCAATCTGGCGCACCCGCTCGCGGGTGACGCCCATCTTGCGTCCGACTTCTTCCAGGGTGTACACCTTCCCGTCCAGGAGACCATAACGAAGCTGTAAAATACGCACTTCCCGCGGCGGCAATTCGTCGAAGATGGTGACGAGCTGCTCCTGGAGGAGATTATGTGCGGCCACATTATCAGGAGAGGGGGTTTCCTGATCTTCAATAAAATCATACAGCACCGAATCGCCTTCATCATCGGTAGGGGTCTCCAGCGAAAGGGGACGCCGGGCAATTTTTTTGATCTGTTCCACTTTTTCGGTTGGAATCTCGAGGGCTTCCCCAATCTCTTCCGATGTCGGGTCACGGCCAAGCGTCTGGGTCAACTTGTGCTGTTTACGCAGCATCTTATTGATCTGGTCTCCCATGTGCACCGGAATGCGAATGGTGCGCCCCTGGTCGGCAATCGCCCGGGTGATGGCCTGGCGGATCCACCAGGTGGCATAGGTGCTGAATTTGTGACCACGGCGGTAATCAAATTTCTTGGTAGCACGGATCAAGCCGATATTGCCTTCCTGAATCAGGTCCAGGAAGGGCACCCCGCGGTTATTGTATTTTTTGGCGACGCTGATCACGAGGCGTGAATTGGCCGTGATGAGGTGTTCGCGAGCTTCCATGCCGTCACGGATGGCATGGACAAGCTGCGGGCGGCGATCCGGGTCTACCTGTCCAGATGCCAGCTCTTCGCGCGCCATGCGGCCGGTCTCAATACGCTGGGCGAGGCTGATCTCTTCACGGGCTGTCAACAGGGGAACGCGGCTGACTTCCTTGAGGTAGAGGCTGATGGTATCTTTGGTGTCGATTGCTGTCAGGTCATCGGCATTTGCGATTTGCAGGCCTTCTTTTTTCTGTTCATCCGCGACCCGTTTCAGTTCTTCGTCCTGCGGGCCTCCTTTAGGCTGGGCTTCCTCATAAGGGATGCCGGCGCTGTTTAACGCCGCAAACGCCTTTTCCAAAAGCTGGATGTCTTTCTCGGCATTTGGATAAAAGCGCAGAATATCATCAATGGTGATGAAATGTTTGCGTTGTCCCAGGGCAAGCAGTTGGGCTGTTTGCTCCTGTTCGTCTTGATAAAAAATTGATCCGTCCATTTCTTTCCTCGTTCTACCGGCAAAAAACGCACACGGTTAAACGCCGCATCCTGTTTGCGGCAATGGTGTGCGGTTATGAATATTCGACTGCATTTTGATTGGGCAAGGCTGTCATTCAGGCTGGTAAGGCACCAATTTTTACGCATTTCGCTGCAGTTAACTTGTTTCCACCCCTTTGTCGCTAAGTCTATTAATAGTATAGATAATTATGGGATTAATTACAACCAAATTTACCCCCCTAATTTATGTTGCCTGCTCTTGTTTTTATTGTATACTGGGTTTCAGGGATGTGCATGAAAGGGGAACGGGCATGACAGAAAAACAAAATAGTGGCTATACCATCATGGAACTGGACGCACAGGAACGCCCGCGGGAGCGGCTGGAGTCGGTTGGGGCGTATTCGCTGAGCAATGCCGAACTGCTGGCAATTTTACTGCGTGTCGGTGTGCGCGGCGAGAATGCCGTGCAGATGGGGCAGCGCCTGTTGAATGAGATGGGCGGGCTGCTTGGATTGCAGCGGTCATCTTTTGTGGAATTGAAGAACCAGCACGGGATGGGGGCGGCCAAGGCAGCTCAGATCAAGGCTGCGCTGGAATTGGGCAAGCGCTTGCGCGCCCTGGATTTTGGTGAACGCCCTGCCATTCATGAACCCCAGGATGTGTTCGAGATGGTGCGGGATGAGATGTCACCGCTTTTGCAGGAACACCTGTGGGTGCTGCTGCTGACCATCCGTAATCAAGTCATCCATATTGAGAAGTTGTACAAGGGTTCGCTAAATGCTTCCACCGTGCGCGTGGCGGAGGTTTTCAAACCGGCGATCCAGCACAACGCGGCGGGGGTGATCCTGGTGCATAATCATCCCTCAGGCGATCCCAGCCCCAGTCCGGAGGACGTGATTCTGACGCGGGCGGTGGTGCAGGCGGGCAGCTTGCTGGACATCAAGGTGCTCGATCATATCATTGTCGGGCACGGGAAATTTACTTCATTGAAGAAGGAACGGAAGGGGTTTGAATAAAGTTTTGCGGCTGTTTGTTGACAAAAAAAAGACTTCATAGTATGATTTTGTGGCTTCCCACGGGGGGCATCTGGCGAGGTAGCTCAGTGGTAGAGCAGGGGACTCATAAGCCCTTGGTCGTGAGTTCAAATCTCACTCTCGCCACTCAAAAAAGGCTCAACAGAGCCTTTTTATATTTAACATAAGTTGGTCGCAAGTCCCCATTGAGGGGATAAGGTAACCGCAGGTTGTGGTATTCAAATCTTACTCTTGCCGTAACTGCTCGGGCAGGTGTTGCAGGGTGTGTTCGCACGCCTGCGGCGAACACACCAAAACTCACCTTTGGTTTTGAATGGTTCTGAATTGGAGTTTGACGATTGGTGCGTTGCGGATACCATACCCGACAGGGTACAGCACGCTAACGTACCCTTGCGTGACTGCGCCTGGCAGGTTTGCCGGCAAAAGGTGCTACTGGTCATATGCAGTCCCAACCCGGTGGGGCTCCATGATCATCTGCTTCATTGACAGCGCGGAGTCGCAACAAAGGGGAATTGTGCTGAGGCCGAATCGATCATTCAAAGGCGGAAGATGGTTTTGAAATCACCCTTTTTGCCCAGGCAATGACGGGCGCTTGCAGGCTCTCGAAATTTTCGGGGACATTCATGCAGCCGAAGGATGAGAGGTAGGCGTTATTCTTTTCAATGACAGCTTTGGCTTTTTCCTCGGCCTGGTCGGCGCCGCCTTTATGGCAATAGAAATAAGCGATGGTCTTGTTTTTCAGGTAACCTCTTTCCAGCAGGGTGAGGATAGGCGGGGTGAAGGTGCCGGCCCAGATGGGAGAGCCCAGCAGGATGGTTTCGTAATCATCCAGATTTACTTTCAGGGGTTTGAGTTCAGGTTTTATTTTCAATACCACCTGACCGCCGCCCAGCACATATTTGAAAAAGCCTTTGGTCTTGATCTCTTTGACCGGTTTGACTTCTGCTATATCGGCGTCAATCTTGCCGGCAATCAGTTCGGCAATCCTTTGGGTGGTTCCTTCAAACGAATAATACAATACTAACATTTTGGACATCTTTGCTGGTGCTCCTCTGGTGAAACAGATAAATTGTGATGGATCGTTCACTGCATTATACATTTATTTCCGGGCAAATGAACACCTCCCGCAAATTTGTTGTATGCGGGAGGGTGAGGTCAGGATATGGATGATACAGGACTGTTGCCGCTGCGGATTACAGGGACAGGTCGTCATCCTTTGAGATTCTGTTGAAGATCAGCAGTGAGATGATCGTCAGCACAGCCAGAATGGTGGAAAGAGCTGCTGCGATCCCATAATTGCCACGGATGATCTGGGTGTAAATCTCGATGGTCAAGGTTCTGGTGCGGGCGGTGTAGAGGAGGATGGCGGTTGAAAGCTCACTGATCATGGTGATCCAGCTCAAAATGGCGCCCGAAATGATTCCGGCGGCCATCATTGGCATGGTGATCTTGTAGAAGGTTTTGATTTTTGAACTGCCCAGGCTGTGTGCGGCTTCTTCCATATTCATGGGGATTTGCTGTAGAATGGCTGCGGTAGAGCGGATGGTGTAGGGCATTCTGCGAATGACCAGACCAATGACCATGATGGTCATCGTACCGCTTAATAGAATGGGCGGTTTGTTGAAGGCGATCAGCAGGGTGATACCGATCACCGAGCCGGGAATGATATAAGGGATCATTGAGATTGAGTCCAATATTTTGGAAACAGGCCCGGTACGTCTGACAGAAATATAGGCCAACAGCACTGCCAGGAAAATGATGATTACCAGAGCAATTGCTGGAATCAACATGGTATTGGTGATTGCCCTGCCCACCTTGTTAAAGGCATCCGTATAGCTTTGTAAAGAATAACCGGGGGCAAACGTACTTCCCTTTACATTCTTAAAGGATGTGTAAAAGATATAAACCTGGGGCATGATGGAAATACTGACCAGCAGGTAAGCATAGGCATGGATCAGAAAACGCTTCATGCCATGGGTTTCTTCCGGGCGGATTTTGTTGATCGAATTCATGGTAAAGGATTTGCGCACGGAAAAATATTGCTGTACCAGGAAAACAATGGTGGTAATGGCGATCGCCACGATGGAAATTGCGGCGGCAAAACCGTCGTCTCCCCCCATTTCGCTGATGAACTCATTAAAAATGGTTACCGGGAAGGTTCGATAGCCTTCGCCAATCAGCATGGGGGTACCAAAATCAGCCAGGGCGCGCATAAAGACCAGCAGGCCAGCCGCCATCAGGGTGGGAGTGATGAGGGGAATGACAATTTTGAAAAAGCGTTTCACGCCCGCTGCGCCCAGATTTTCGCTGGCTTCCAGCAGGGAATTATCCACGTTCTTTAACGCGCCGGAAACATACAGGAAGATCAAGGGATAAAGCTGAAGGGATAGTACCAGGAGGATGCCAAAAAAACCATAAATATTGGGAATGGCAATGCCCAGGGTGTTTTTGAAAAACAGGGTGATCAAGCCGCTGCGCCCCAGCAGAAGGATCCAGGAATAGGCGCCAATAAAGGGGGCGGACATGGAGGAGAGGATGATCAGGATGCGCAGGAAGGCTTTGCCTTTGATTTCGTAGCGCGTGAAGAAGTAAGCCAGAGGAGTGCCCAGGATGAGGGTGGTGAAGGTTACGGCAGTGGTTACCTTAAAGCTGTTCATCAAGGTGTTGAAATAATACGGGGTGCTGAAGAATTTAACGAAATAGTTCAGGGTGAACTGTCCGGTGTTCTTGTCAATCACTGCCTGGGTGAGCAGATTCATCATCGGGTAGATGAGAAAAAGTCCATACAATGCGAAAAGCCCGATGGTTACCAGGCTCCAAAGATCAAATTTCGCCTTTCGATTCATCAGGTTTTATTCCTCCCTCATCAGATTTTGGGAGCCATCTTCAGAGAAGACATTGATCTTGTGGCCTTTGATGACAAGCGAAACCTTTTCCCCTTTTCGTAAGAGATTTTCTAACGATGATTCACTAATTACTTCAATCAGCTGCTGGTTATCGTCGAGTTCGATCAATTGGTGGGTGTTGAGGCCTAAAAAGAAGCTGTCCTGCACTACGCCGGTTAAGGCAGACTGACCATGAGGATGCAAAATAAGATCTTCCGGGCGGACAGACAGCAAAACGGGGGTGTCCTCTGGCAGGGCAAGGTCTTCCATTGGGAAGCTGTATGCCCCAAAATGAATGGTACGATCCGCGGTATGATAGACGGCATTGAGGAAGTTTGTGCGGCCGATAAAGGTAGCTACAAATTGATTTTTGGGGCGGTGATAAATTTCCTGGGGGGTGCCGACGTGCTGGATTTTTCCGTTACTCATCACAGCGATGCGATCCGAAATGGCCATGGCTTCTTCCTGATCGTGGGTTACATAGACGGTGGTGATGCCAACTTCTCTCTGGACATCACGGATCACCTGACGCATCTCTAACCTCAGTTTGGCATCCAGATTGGAAAGCGGCTCATCCATTAAGAGTACATCCGGCTTGATCACCAGGGCGCGCGCCAGGGCTACGCGCTGCTGCTGGCCGCCAGACAGCTGCTCAGGTTTACGGTCGCGCAATTCGTAGATTTGCATGAGTTTGAGGAATTTATCGGTTTCTTTTTTGATTTCTGATTTGCTGTATTTTCGGTTTTTCAAACCAAATTCCACATTTTGGCGCACGGAATAGTGGGGGAAGATGGCGTAATTTTGAAAGACCATGCCAATATTGCGGTGGCTGACTTCCATGTTGTTGATCATTTTGTCGTCGAAATAAAATTCGCCGCCTTCAATGGTGTTGAAGCCCGCAATCATGCGCAGGAGCGTGGTTTTCCCACAACCGGAAGGGCCAAGCAGGGTAAATAATTCCTTATCCTTCACTTTCAGCGAAATATCGGAAATAACGGTATTTTCTCCAAATTTCTTTATGGCGTTTTTGATAGTTATATTAACGCTCATCAGATATACCTTTCTTTTCAGGCCGGGAATTCAGGCTGGGAAAGCAACACAGGCGGTATGCGTTCGTTTGAGTTAAGTTCTGTGTTGGGAAACGAGTTGTTTCGCACAATAACAATGCCACAACCTCAACCTGGCAGGATAACCCTCTTCAATAAATAAGTGTAGCCGATATGCGTAAAAAAGAAGGGCTGGGGAAGGCCCGTTTCCAGCGTGGGAAGAGCCTTCCCCAGAGTTGCTAAAATTTACTGGACAGCGACATAAATTTCCTTGAAGCGTTCTTGCAGGGCTTCCTTGTTTTTGTTGACATAGTCCATGTCTTCTTCAATGACATTGATTTCTTCGTAGGGGACCATATAGTCAGCAGTTTCGATACCTTTCCGCACCGGGCGGTTGGTCAGCTGGGTTGCAAATGCTGTTTGAACTTCTTCGGAAATGGTCAGGTCAATAAAGCGCTGGGCATTCAGCAGGTTTTTGGCGCCTTTGATGATTGCGGAGCCGGCAGGCAGGAAGATGACCCCTTCTTCCATGTAAACGACTTCGACATCAGCGCCATCGCGCACGAGAGTCACGCTGGGGTCTTCATAGGAAATCCCGACGGTGTATTCGCCATCGCGGACGCCTTTCCAGACTGAGCTGGAGCTGTCAATCACAACGGTGTTGGCATACAAGTCTCTGACAAAATCCCAGCCTTCCTGGCTTTCATAATCCCCGCCAATTGCTTTGAGCATATTGGTCAGGTGCGCATAGGCGCTGGAAGAGGCGGTGGGGTTGGCAGAAACGATCTTGCCCTTCAGTTCAGGATTGAGCAGGTCTTTGTAGCCTTCAACCTCAATATCGCCAATCAAAGTCTTGTTGACCAGCAGCACGCTGCCGTCCAGGGTGTAGACGGTGATGTAGCCATTTTTATTCTGATAAGCCTCGAGGAGCTGATCATCCTCGGGGGAGACGTATTGCTGGAAGAGGTCAATATTATTCATAAAGGTGGCATAAGCGCCGCCATAGACCACATCGGCATAGGGGTTGTTCTTTTCACCCTCGAGACGTTTGAAAACCTCACCGGTACCGGCGGAGATAACTTCCACTTTGATGCCGTACTTTTCTTCGAAAAGCGGTACGGTGGCGTTCAACAGTGGATCGCTGTTCGGCGAGTAGATGACCAACGCATTGGTTTCTTCCAGCGCGGGGGCAGCTTCTTCAACAGGAGCAGCTTCTTCGGCGGGAGCGGCTTCTTCAACAACGGCGGGGGCTGCTTCTTCTTCCGGCGCAGCCGCGGGTGTACATGCGGTCAGGGCAAGTACTGAAACCATAAACAGAACCATAAGTGTAGCAAAAAATCTCTTCTTGGACATGTCGTCCTCCTTAAGAAATAAATTGTAGGTTCTCCAGGAATTGCCGTGAAAAGTTGGTGTTCCACGCCAGACAGGAGGGAATGCAGCCTTCCTCCCGTATCTGCCATGATTATGCTCAGCGCGGGGAAAATCACAGTGATTCCCAATGAGCCAAATTGTATGGGGCAGTGTTTTGGATATGATGCACAAGGTTTTTATCTTGCGATAAGGCTTCTCCTTTCCCAAGTTTGTCAACCTTACAACGATCAAATTATAGCATATTGCACCGTTTTAGCTACGGGAGGTTCCCCCCTGATTATACGCCCCATTCGAATGGTTTTCCGAGCTTTTTGGGGATAGACAAAAGGCTGGATTTGTCTTAAAAAACCAGGCAGATGAAGGTTACCATTTTACATTTCATCCGACTTGGGCTACTATTAAGAAATAGGGATCATCCGCCTGCGAGGGGCGGTTCAACTATTTTCACAGGAGAGGTCAAAATGAGTTTACGTGATGAAATCATGGAGCAGCCTCAATTGGCGGGGCGTTTGCTGGCGAATCAATGGGATCATATTCAAAGGGTGGCGGAGGAAATCCGTCAGAGAGAAATCAATTTTATTTTTCTTTCGGCACGGGGTACATCTGACCATGCCGGATTGTATGCCAAATATTTGTGGGGAGCTTACAACAGGCTCCCGATTGCTTTGGCAGCCCCTTCTTTGTTCAGTATTTACAATCAGCCGCCGCAGTTGAAGAATGCGCTGGTATTGGGGATATCCCAGTCTGGCAAATCGCCGGATATTGTCAGTGTGATTGCCGAAGGGCGCAAGCAGGGTGCGATGACCCTGTCTTTGACCAATGCGCCGCAGTCGCCGATGGCCGAGGCCAGCGAATATCATGTGAATGTGATGGCTGGTCCCGAGGTGGCTGTGGCGGCCACCAAGAGTTACACGGCTCAACTGCTGAGCATTGCCCTGCTTTCGGTGGCTCTGGCTGACGACAAAGAACGGCTGGAAGAAATTGCCGCACTGCCGCAGGCTTTGCAGGCTGTGCTGGATATGGAAGAAAGCATTGCCAACCATGCCAAACGCTACCGCTTTATGAACCAGTGTGTGGTCTGCGGGCGCGGGTATAATTTTGCCACGGCTTATGAGTGGGCCTTGAAACTCAAGGAAATGACGTATGTTGTTTCGGAGGCGTATTCTTCTGCTGATTTCCGTCATGGGCCTATTGCAATTGTGAACCAGGGTTTTCCTGTATTTGCGGTGATGCCTTCTGGCGCGGTGTATGCTGATCTGCTGGCTTTGGTGAAGAATTTAAAGGAGAACCATCAGGCCGATCTGCTGGTCGTTTCAGATCAGCAGGAGGCGCTGGATCTGGCAGATGTGGCAATTGCTTTGCCGCAGGATATTCCCGAATGGCTCAGTCCGATTGCAGCTATTCTGGCCGGCCAGTTGTTCACCTATTATTTGACACAGGCCAAAGGGTTTGATGCGGAATCGCCTCGTGGTTTGAACAAGGTGACTCTTACGCAGTAAAAACGTTGTTTTGTACAGTTAATTTCCTGTTCCGTCCATTAAAGAGGACAGCTTGCTGGTTTTTAATGGGACGGAACAGGTTTGTTTTTTATAAAACCACCCCCTTTGATGGGCGAATTCTCTGCAATATGTGGGGATTGATGGAAAATCTGTACAAATTGCCTGTAAATGGCGAAAAATGCCCGTAAATCCTGGGTTAAATCCCGGAAAAATAATAAAGCAGTTTGTGCCAATAATATTGACCCCGTATAATATTTTGGGTATACTTCAGGATTGTGCGGGTTCGTAAACCGGCAGAATGTTGGTGCGAGCCCGTAGATTGATTATAAAACCGGAGTTTAAAATGCAAGTTGTTGCGCATTCATTATTATTTGTTTCAGGAGGAACACTGTGTTAGCTTCACAAAGTCTTTGGGTCGTCTCCCTTGTCGGCATTGCCGCTTTGGCGACGCTGGTACTTAGTTCAAACGAGGCAGTCAAAAAACTGGTTGGGATCGCATCCTATTTTCAGCTGTCGTCTACTTTTATGGGAATGACGGTTATCTCTTTGGCAACGAGCATTCCCGAAATCACCTCTCATCTCACTGCCTCGGTCAATATCTTGACCGGGTCGCTGGATTATAAAACCGGTTCAGCGATTGTGTTGGGGGCCAATATTGGTTCGGATGTCGTTCAGCAGACATTGGTAATGGGGATCATTATTTTGTTGGCTGGAACGATGTATTTCCGCCGTTACTTCCTGTGGAAGAGCATGGTGCCGATGATTGGTACGACGATCATGTGTATTATTCTGGGTGTGGATGGTACTTATTCCCGCCTTGACGGTGCCATCCTGTTTGGTTCTTTCATTGCCTATAGTTATTATTTATACACGGATGAACGCAAGCACTATAAGAAAGAAGATAATCTTCACGAGAGCGAAGAAATTGCTGAAAATGTGCCGAAGGACCTGAAAGAGGTTGGCGTTGACACCCTGGTCTCATTGGCGATGATTGGATTGACCATTTTTGCAGCGGCGATTGTGCTGCAATTGACCGAGCTTTTGGTCAATCGCACGGGCATCAGCGGTTCGCTGATCGGTGTGGTGACACTCGGTTTGGCCTCGGCATTGCCGGAATTGACTACTGCGATTGCCGGTATCGGCAACAAAGAGCATGGTATTTCGCTGGGCGCGCTGGTGGGCAGCAATATCACCAACCCGCTGGTTGCGATTGGCGGCGGCGCACTGGTTTCTACATACTGGGTGCCGCGTCCGCTGGTCGCCTGGGACCTGCCGTGGGAGACGATCACCGGCGCCATTTTATGGGCTATTCTGTGGTTTACCAAGGGTAAGTTAAAGAAAGGCCATGCAATCTATTTGATCGTTTTATATTTCATCTATCTCTTTACCCGGGCGTACTTCTTCTCGGTGGATTAATATACCGGATGTTATGAAAAGCGGGTGCGATTTTCGCACCCGCTTTTGATTCTGCGGTGGACAAGGCCGCGACCAACAAAATGGATTGTCAAAGCACGGATATGATAAAATCATTCACCGCTAAAAATGCGAAATAAGAGATGGAAAGCGGCTGGGGCGCGATGAACCATTTGATTGAAGTAAACCAGATTACCTATACCCACGACCGGCAAAACGGCGAAACACCGCCAGCGCTGTGCGGTGTTTCGCTTCAAATTGCTGCGGGCGAGATGATAGCGATGATCGGTTCGAATGGCTCGGGCAAGACTACACTGGCGCGGCATTTGAACGGTCTCCTGCTGCCCACAACAGGAACGGTGCGGGTGGCCGGCCTGGATACATCCCTTCCTGATAATCGGCAGACGATTCTTTCAACCGTAGGCATGGTTTTTCAGTTTCCCGAAGACCAGATGGTGGCAACGGTAGTAGAAAATGATGTGGCTTTCGGGGTGGAAAATCTTGGCCTTCGGCCAGCGGAAGTGCGCCAACGCGTGGAAACTGCCCTGCGGGAAGTGGAGATGTGGGCGTGGCGCAGCCGCCCCCCGCATTTGCTGTCTGCGGGGCAGATGCAGCGGGTTGCTCTGGCGGGCATCCTGGCAATGAAACCACGCTGTATTGTGTTTGACGAGGCCACCGCTATGCTGGACCCGGCCGGGCGCCGCACGGTAATGGAGATAATGCACCGCCTGCATCAGGAAGGGCTGACCATCATTTATATTACCCACTACATGGAAGAAGCCGCTCAGGCAGGCCGCGTGATCGTTCTTGACCGGGGACAGGTGGCGCTGGACGGTTCACCGCGGGAGGTGTTCTCAGATGCGGAACGGCTGGTGAAGCTGGGGCTGGATCTGCCGCCAGCGGTCAAAGCGGCGGCTGTGCTGCATGAGGTTTTTCCTG
>Ga0334888_1004215_pt1 | contig 13271 bp, 9 predicted proteins | sample GraSluR1_MG_FD_207227 | JGI IMG/M metagenome (GOLD analysis project Ga0334888, IMG submission 207227) | Sludge microbial communities from methane-producing bioreactor in Wageningen University, Netherlands - Granular Sludge_3_08-R1 | ecosystem: Engineered > Bioreactor > Anaerobic > Unclassified ...
TTTCTGCCCTGACAACAAACTCCTTGAAACTCTGCCCTCTGTAATCCCACGTAACAGGGTATGTTTTATCCTGACCGTTAATAATTCCGGATATACTTATAATGCACCAAAAACAAATTAAGAAGCGCTTCATCGGTCAGATGTTTGATCAAACAGACTGTTGTAATAGACAAGTACAGGTATTACAGATTCAGGTTGCCGTGGCATTATTACTATATTATTAATTCTCATGAATTTCCTGAGCTCATCCCTTTTATCATCCAGGATATCAAGCAATCCTTTTCTGCTTCTGAGACGAAAGATCCTCCCTTCTTTAACAAGATATAGTTGTTCGGTCTGGATAAAAATATCATACACTTTCTGGTAACCGAGCGGACTTATTTCCTTTACATATTTAATCAGAAGCCTGCATTTTCCATCATACAACACACGGGCATACCCATCAAGATCAAAATTATTGGAGTCTGTGAAATTTTCGAAACGGTACGTTATATCTTCAAAGGTCAGATCAAATCTCCTTATCATCTCCCTGTTCATAATCAGAACCACTCTGTCAGGCCGTCTGATAAGAAGCTCATCATCCGCGATATCGTATCTGAACATCCTGTCCCTGTAAACTATATCGTTTATCACCACATTGCCCTTAAGCCACAAAGCGGAAAAAAGGAATTCATTCCCCATAACATTGGAATATTCTCTCCGCCAGATCTTACCATTGTAAAGAACCTGACTATCCTGATAAATAAGCAATTCATTGCCGGTGATGCCGGTTAAATTCTGTCCAGATAAACCCGTAGACAATAAGAGCGTATTAAATAAAAGGCAGACATATTGGATCAAAATAGAGTATTTCCTCTTCATAGGTTAAGAAAACGATTGTAATTCAGATTTTTTTCAATATTTATAATGTGCAAAAATCGTGCCCGTGATAGTCCTGTTATCAGTTATTTTATTTCGTGTTGAATCTTTTTCTGATTGTTACCGGTTCTCCATTTTCCGTCACACCGTTGATGATTATCATCCATGCGGCAGAATGATCAGGAGTCCAGAATTCAGCATTGGCCCGTCCGTCTTTCCCCGTCTTCACCGAAGGATTCCAGTAGAGAGTATTTCTGAGGTCAGGTATTCTGCTCTGCATCCTGTCTATGCCTGAATAATCCGGAGCTATAAACCGGGGTGGCTTTTCAACTACCCTGTAAGGTAACTCTACTGCATAATCGGGCAGAACAATGTCGCTGAAATCGCCGGATCTTGTTATTACATTAACAATACCATTTAACACAAGGTCACCTACCAGATAAGGTGTTACAACAACCTCAATTTTTTCCACCAGGTCGGGATCGAGATCAGCAAGGACAGAAAGATCGTTGATCATCAGGCCGTCGATCATCACCAGGGGAGGGTTGACATAAAACGTGCCGGTAACCGGATTAGTAATTTTAATTTCGTATCCTGATCTTGAGGGTCTTAGAATGATTCCCGGTAAAAGTTCGGTAAAAACCTCCAGCATCTGTGGAAGTCTGATATAATCATCAAGAAAAACTTCCATTTCGGGTATGCCATAAAACCTTCTTTTCCTGAGGTTTCCGTAATCAGTTATAAAGGGCTCCTGCCTTAAGCCTGTTTCATATATTTTTGTTGTCTGATAGTTGAAACTGAGGTGTGAGAAGATCTCTGATAATTGTTCGGTAAGGGTATCCCTGAAGACCCTGGTATCGGGCATCAGACCCGAAAATGAGGGTTCAAGCTCAAGAATCATATTGTTATCAGCATACTCCGGTTGAATAATCAGATTTCTTAGCTCTGCATCAACAGGGAGAACGAATCTGAAGAGGCCTGCTGTATCGCGCCTTGCATATCTGAAATCAGCAATCTTACCCCTTGCCGACATATAGAGGATCTCAGAGCGGGCTGATTCCTTTTCGTCCCTGTACCTTATAGTGGCCGTAAGATGGTGACCATACTGTTCGAAACCATCACGCGGTAACTGATAATTACCTGAAACAATATCATTCCAGTTTATCCACCTGCTCTTTGAGCTTAACAGCAGGTTATCGATCAGGTCGTTTTTAAAGTTGCCGGCTCTGTCTTTTACATCTGCCCAGGGAATATTGCCGAACTCTGATCCGAATATCATATAGTCATCAATGCCAGGGATTGACTCAGATGCCTGTTCCGGAGCCACAGAGATACTCCAGTCACTTATTACATCCCCTGTCCCGGTTAATGCCGGTATCGGGATATTTACCTTTTGCCGCCATTTATAGAGAGTGTCTGCAGTAATATCAGCTTTTGCACCCTCTTGCCATGGTGTGTAAAACAATCTTTCAAACATAATCCTGCCATCTTCCCTTATCAAAACTGCATGTGCCACGTCTCCGCGAATCCTTCTTCCGGGGATTGAAATCTTCGTTTCGGGTTCGCTGATTTTCATCTCCGCCGAATAACCGATATTTCCCCCTGAATGAATTATCAGCGAATAATTTTCCGGTGCTGTTAATAGTTGATCTTCTGAGGCTTTTATTATTATTTCAATCAGGCCCGTCGAATTATCAAGCTCAACCGACAAGCCCTCGCGGGTTGACTCCGGCAGATCAAATGATCCTGCAGGGGATAAAACTGAATATTTCTGTCCCTCTTCCGGTGTTATTAAAAATGAGCCGTAACCCGTTTCGTCTGTAACGAACGTTGTAACAGAATCTCCGCTGTTATCTCTTATCATGCCATAATACCGGGTTCCTTCTCCCCTTTCATTGGTGCAGTACACAACAATTTTGTTACTTACGCCGCTGAGCAGGATTCCTCCTTCAGGGTAGAACTCTATGTCAGAGGAATTGTGTTTTGTTGTTTTACTAATGACTTTCTTTCTGAATTCTGACTGCTTAAAAGGGTTGTAAATATCAATATCATGCATGTAACAGTTTTCGGGCAAAAAATTTCTCATCCATCCGGTATAGGCTCTGATAGTGTAGGTGCCAGAGCTTAAGGAATCTGGCAGAATAAGACCGCCTTCGCCCCTTCCTCCGGTAAGTTGAAACCGTTTCTGAACAACCGGGATATTCCATGGATTTACAAGCTCAACATAAGCTATTGTGCTCCGCGCCGAAAGCCTCCCGGTCTCCCTGCTCAGAGCATAAATGCTGAACCACAGATCCTCCCCTGCAATATGTTTGTCCCTGTCAACATGAAGATAAAGCTCCTCCCGGGGGAAGGCCTCAATATATCTTTTCAAACGGGATTCCAGGTCGGCAGGGGTCATGACCTGAGCCTTCAGGCCAGCAACCGAGGATCCCAGCAACACAATTAATTGAAGATTTACAAGAGTTTTCTTCATCTCATGAAACTTATAAATCGTTCCAGAAGTCAGGTCTGATCCTCTCATTATCGGTGACACAATCAGCACATTCCCTGTATCTTGTGACTACCCACCAGGCCGGAATCTCATTTCCGTTATCCTCAACAATCCAGTAATCCTTATTTAGTCCTCCTTCAGGGAGGATCCCATGGATTGTATCGACTACGCAACCGGGATAAAAGTATGAAAGTCCAAGGAAGCTATCCTGTACAAAAAGTCTTTTCCGAGATACCGCAGACACGCTGAAATATCCAAGCACTGTTTCTCCGGGGTTGGTTGTGCATCTTATATTACCTGGTATTGCCATTGGCGTCATGTCATAAAGACCCCCTACATTCTCATGAACATTTTGCACCTTTTCCCAGAAATAATACTCGGATTCGTCGATTGAATATTGATTTACCAATATACTGTATTTGACGTTCAGCTTTCTTGTATTGTTTGTGATCAGGATAACCGGATATCTGGATATCCTCGCCTGGTTGTAAACGCTTGTATTTCTTATCAAGATCCTTTCGGAACGTTCAGTTGCCCAACATCTGTAAATGTCCGAAGGAAAAGGAATGTGATATTCCCAGGTTTCCACAAAACCCCACCTGAAAAAGAGACACTCCCCTGTGGGATCATAGCTATCCAGATATATCCTGCATCCCTCAGCCATCTCTGAACTGTCCCTTGCAGCATTAATAACAATCTTTTCGTAATAGAGCGAACTGATTGGAGGAACGGGCTTCATTTCAACAAAGTCGCTCTCATAGTTTTCATCTCCTATTCTGATATTGAGGGCGTAGCTTCCTCCGATACGACCCCGGAAAATCGTCGAGTCGGTAGAATAAGTACCGGGAGAAGTCTCCGTCAGGAATGTAACAGTTCCTGCTTCATCTCTGATCGACACGAGAGCTCCGGAGAGTGCCTCTGCCGTTAAAGGCTTACCAATGGGCATGGATCTCGAGAGAACTATTTTATTTGAGACCTCCTGATCGGTAATGAGGCCTGAGACAACAAGAAGCTCTTTTTCTTCCTCAATCTCAGGCTTAAACTCAATCGTGCACCCGGCCAGCAGTAAAATTAAAATGAAAATGCTTATTACAGATCCGGGTCTCATATATGATTAAAAGTCAAAATTAAATGATAATGATGGTATTGGCCTGCCAAAGACAGACAAATAGTATCCTTTAACACTATTCTTTTCGTTTTTGAAATATACAGAGTAGACATTGTGTCTTCCGGTTATATTGTAAAGGGAAAATACCCAGTTAGGATGAGCGATCTTCTTCACCTTAAGATTTCCGCTGATCTTAACAGAGATGTCAAGCCGGGAATAGTCGGGAATACGGTATTTATTCCTGTCTGAATAGTGAGTAAGTGTAATGTCTCCGATTTTATATGATGAAACGGGGTATGTAACTGGTCTTCCGGAGCTGTATGTGTAGTTGGCCGAAATGCTCATCCTTCTTGTATGAAGATAATTAAATGTTAAAATGAGGTCATGCGGTCTGTCAAAGTTAGCCGGGAACCAGTTGCCCTCATTGATCCTTTCTTCAGCGAAGGCGCCGGTGCTTCGTGTAAGAACCCTTGAGTATGTGTACCCCAGGCTCCATCTGATACGACCTTCCGGTTTCTTTACAAGCATCTCCAGGCCATAAGCCTTACCGTTTACATTAATAAGGTCCCTTTCAATATATTCGTTCATCACCAGCCTTGTGCCTCCCTTGAAATCGATCATGTTCTTAATCTTCTTGTAATATGCCTCCGCAGAAAATTCAATTCTGTTTTTGTTGAGCATCCTGTAATAACCAGCACCAAACTGGTCACCTGATTGTGGTTTAAGATGATAATCGCTCAGCTTCCAGATATCACTTGGGGCAATGGAAATTGTATTCGACAGCAGATGAAGATATTGTTTTGTATGGTTGTAACTGAATTTTACCGAGCTTTTCACTCCCAGCCTTAAAGAAGCTGAGAGCCTCAGTTCAGGACCGGCATAAGTTTTATAGGTATTCGTCTTTCCGTAAACAAGCGTATCTGTTACGGAAGAGATTCCCACAGGGTAGTACGGATCGTATTTGATTATGGTCTGAGGGCCCAATGCAAGGAAAGTAACGAATCTAAGGCCAGCACTTACAGATAAATAATCAGTGAGGCTTAATCTGTCTTCGAAATAGAGGGCTGCTTCAACGGCTCTCTGCTTCTGAATGGAGTTGGGGCTTACAATAGATGAATCGTTCGCGGGCCTGTAACTGCCTGGCATGAGATCATATCCCGTAATATCAGTTCCGAAATTAAACTCGTGCTTTCCGGCGAACCATGTGAAATCTGCCCTGATACCGGTGCTGTTTATCCTGTGGGATAACACAAATGCCTCCTGCGGTACCCTCAGACTCGATATATCATAATCATAGTAACTGTTATTAAGTGAAATGTTGCTGAACAAACGGCTGCTGAAATAGTGCCGCCATCTTAGTGCAGTAATGAAATTCTGATACTTGTAAGTTGTATCGGAATTGAAGCTGAACGAGTCGAAGCTGTAATAGGCCGAAAAATCAATCTTATTAAATCTGTCGGGTTCATAACAAAGTCTGATGTTAAAATCGGAAAAAAAAGCGTTGCTGTTATTCAACGCGCTATTCTTCACAGCTTTGAGCAACCAGTCAGAGTAGGTTACTCTTCCGGCTACGAGATAGAAAAGAGTGTCCTTTATTACCGGACCTTCCGCCACAATATGAGTTGTTACGGGGCTTATCCCTGCATTGCCCTGAAATTCTCTCCTGTTGCCGTCCCTTGCAGTTATTTCGAGAACAGATGATAATCGTCCGCCATATTTGCCCGGTATTGCACCTTTATAAAGTGTTACATCTTTTATTATATCAGGATTAACGGCTGAGAAGAAACCGAAGAAGTGTGAAGAATTATACAGGGGCGCCCCGTAAAGCAGTATAAGATTCTGGTCCGCTGACCCACCCCTTACATTAAAGCCGGCAGAGCCCTCTCCCACCGACTGGACACCGGTTACCTGAAGCATGCTCTTAATAATATCAGACTCTCCCAGCGATGTCGGGGAAAGGCGAAATGTCGTTATGTTGATCTTTTCCATTCCTCCCCCATGCCTCTGAAAGCTGATACTTTTATCGGCAGTTATGATAGCTTCCCTCAGAGGAATTAGAACACTTCTCATCTCAACATCAAGCTCACCCGGACCATAAACATTAAGATCTATGATCTTCTCCTTCATACCGATAAAAGTGAACATCACCGGGTAGCTCCCGCGTGGAATGTTTAATGAGTAAAAACCATAAGCATTTGATATTGTACCGGAAGATATTTTTGGTATATAAACAGTTACGCCTGGAACAACCTCCCTGGTATCCTGATTTCTGATGTATCCTGAGATTGTTACCAAACCCGGAAGATTTCTTTCAGAAGGATTGCCGACATTTACCACAATATTTCCTGCCGGAATACCGGGTTGTGTTGCATCAGCATAATCAAGGCCCGGTATGTAATTGACTTCCTTAGCCTGCCTGTCTTCCTCGTGCTTGATTGCAAAACCTTTTGTCAGGATGATTCTGCCTGATTCATCAGGATAATAATAAATCTGCCTCCCGCTGAAAAGCGTGTCGAGGATCTCCGTAAGAAGATGTATCCCGCCGTAATTTCCCAATCTGATATCATTGATCCATTCATCCCTGTAAAAAAATTTCACAGGAAGTGAGGCTTCAGCTTTTTTTACAAATTCATTAAAAGAGTCTCCTGAATAGTCCCAGTCAATCCGGTAATTCTCCTGAGAAAAGGCCGGAGTGATCAGTAGCAATAGAACTAACCCCATGAAACTCTTTATTCTCAACACTATATTAGTTATTTTCTGATCGCGTCAAAATATTCCACAACAGGGACTAATGTGGAAGGATCCTTCCATGTGATCCTTATCCTGTTTCTCCTGAGGTGATCATTAATTTCCTTCCGCTTTGATCCCAGCAGGTTCATAAGCTCTTTCTTTCTTTTAACTGCCACCACTCCCGTATCTGTCATTATAAATACGCGATGTCCCTGATAAAACAGGTCATATCTGCCTTCAGCGCCAAGTGGATAGATTATCTTTGAGTATTTGGCATATAATTTAGTCGGGCCTCCATAAAGCACATTAATGTATCCTTTAAGAATACCTGAGGTCTCATTTCCTGCATTTATGATGTGATAAAATCTGCCGTCAAAGAATAGAGAGAAACTGTCGACCATCTCTTTATTCATTATTATTACCGGTTTATTATCTATCCGTAAAAGAAGTTCGTCATTACAGATATCAAATCTGAGATCAACACCATTATATTCGATGCCATCAATATGGACTGATCCTTTAAGGTATTCATCAGACAGGAAGTAGGGATCACCCCGGGCGTTTGAATATTTGTCATACCAGATCCTGCCATTCAGAAGGGGAAGGGAGGCTGAAGCATCCGGAGTATTTACGGTATATTTTGTTGCGGCACCCTGGCTGTAAACCTGCCGGGTGCCACAACAAACAGAAAAGGAACAGACAATTATGAGAACATATATGACATTAATTATCATATTGTTATTTGATAATCGGCGTGAGCACGATACTCCTGTATGCCACTTTCCCATGATCGCCCTGCAGGTAGATGGGCCCCGGAGTAAATACATCGGATTTCATTGCACCACCGGTGGGGCCATAAACTGGCTGGTTATCGATTATTTTGACACCATTCAGGACAACAGTTATATGCCTGTCGCAGAGTGTCATATCCATTGTCTGCCATTCTCCTGCCGGCTTTTCGGCGGCAACTGTTGGTGTTATCCGGCTGTATACAGCTCCCATGTTGTGCGAATCGAGATTTCTGTTATAGGAATCGACTACCTGTATCTCGTACATACCCCTCAGATAGACACCGCTATTTGATCCGGGAGGAATGTTAACCTCAAGTATCAGGTTGAAGTCTTCAAATTCCTGTTCTGTTCTGAGGTTTCCGAAACTGATTCTCTGGCCGCCTTCCGGCTGCACAGGGTCATTAACAAGTGTCCCATCCACAACCTTGAATCCGTTTGTCTGTTTCTCGTTGATAAGCCTCCACCCTGTAAGATCTTTGCCGTTAAATAGATCAATCGGCGTTCCGAATTTGAGATTTGCGAGGTCGGGTGCAGGGGGAACAGGTGGCAATTTAACACCTGTAAATGAAGTAGTGTCCACGCCCAGACCGTTGCGCCTGGGTGAGAGGAGAATTCCTTCTATCCCGTCTCCGTTCCGTACGATTTCGAGCCAGGCTGTAACCATCTGTATCCTGACGGGATTATTGTTCTCATCACGTTTTCTGACAACATTGGTATTGGTGCGCTGAATCGTCAGCACATGGTCCCTGGCAAGAAAAATATTTGAGACAGGTAAAACGCTTCCGCCGCCCCACAGAATTTCGGCGTCGAGATAGTTATCTTCCTGGCGTACTTCGAACCATCCCACCGAACCGTTCGCAATATCGATGGTCCATTGTCCCAGAAACTCAGTGATATCTGTTTTTTGTATGGGAGCCACCTGGGGTTCCGTATTACAGCCAATCACCATTGCGGCTACCAATACCAGAATCAAGAATAAGTAGTTAGTCTTCATTTTAAAGTTAATTTGGTTTAAAAAATATTGAGATTCCCGGTTAATTATCCGATATGTTGCTGATTCTGAATACATAAGCATGCTGATATTCATCAGGCCCAAGCGCCGGTGGATTAATTGTCAGATTGCCTCCCGATGCTCTGACCCTTACAGGTTTTGAACTGCCCAGCAACTGAACTTTCGGAGTACCAATGAATTTTAATCCCCGCAGGAGCATGCCGGACTGGGGCCAGTTCATGCATATAGCATACAGATCATTATTCTTCCTGGTGAAGAAAATACTTTTATTTGTTTCAGGGTGAACTGACTGGTCGTTTTTATTTCTGATAAAAGCACTTGTACCATATATGGCATCACCATTTAACCTGAGCCACTCTCCCATATCCATAAGCCGCTGTTGCATGATTACGGGTATTGTACCGTCGGCAGCAGGACCGATATCCAGTAAAAGATTTCCGCCTGCAGAAACAGTTGAAACGAGCAGTTTAATCAGGTCTTTTGAAGTGGAATAACTGTCGAGGTTTTCAGCCCTGTTATATCCGAATGATGTCCCTATGCCCCTGCACTCCTCCCAGGGATGGTGAATTTCAGGATCTATCCCCTCATTGTTATGAACCAATCCGTATTCGGTAGTGTAGATGCCTCCATGCTTGCTCCTGGTCTCGCTTCCCCATCTGTCATTAACCACAACTCTCTCCTTTACAGGCGATTCATTGAAAAGCCATGCAAGATACTCCTCACTCTTCCATTCCTTACTTGGCTTGTCCCACTCCCCGTCGGTCCAGACAATATCGGGTTCATACCTGGTAACAAGGTCCTTCAGCTGGGGTATCATGTGGTTGTCGACATAATTTGTGAAGTCATTCCTGTAAATGGGGTTAAACCATTCATAGAGTGAATAGTAGAATCCCATATGAAGTCCTTGCTTCTTTACCGCTTCTGTAAGTTCTCCGCACAGATCACGGTTCGGTCCTATATCAACACTGTTCCAGTTCCAGCTCTGAGCGCTTGGCCAGAGAGTGAAGCCTTCATGATGCTTTGACGTCAGAACCACGTACCGGGCACCCGATTCCCGAAATAGCTTTGCCCACTGATCCGGATCAAAAAGCTCCGCCCTGAACAATGGGGCAAAATCCTGGTAAGTAAAGTCCGGACCGTAAGTCTTATCATGAAACTCCCTGAAATGGCGGTTAACATTGCTTTTTGTGTTCATGAGCTTGTTCCAGTACCATTCCGCATACTTGTCGTAAACACCTATGCTATCACCCGTGGGGCCCCAGGCAGGTACTGAATAGACTCCCCAGTGGATGAAGATACCAAACTTAGACTCCTCAAACCATTGCGGAGTCGGACGTTTATCAAGAGATTCCCAGCTGGCATCGTAAACCTGGCCGGAAACCATCCGGACCGGCAATAAAAACATCAGTAACAATAGTTTTTTCATCTCTCCTCCTGCAGTTTTAAGATTTCAGTGTTATAGAGCCTGTTCTCAAGTATTCTGACGTACCTCAGACCCGGTCTGATATTGTAATCTTCGTATGATTTCTGGGCCCATCCAATGGCATCTCCCAGGAATCCGTTTATCTCGTTTATTATTGCCATGTTGTAACAGGCCCGTCCGGCTACCTTTCTTCTGGGATTAAGGGTTTCCTGTTCCCAGAGGAGGCCGGCTTCGTCCCATTTTCCCGTACGGGCTTTTCTCTTTGCTATCTTAAAATTGTAGGTTCCCTTAACAAAATAATCGCGGGTTACTCTCAGATAATAGGGCACAATTCTGTGGGCATAGGCATGACCGGCCATCCTGCTCACCTCCTTCACTGCCTCCTTTCTGTTGGTGAGTGCCGCAATGGCTGCAACAGGGTTAATACCTCTTCCCTCAAAAACCAGCGATTCGGCAAAATTGAACTCGTCCAGTATGACCTTTCCGGCAGGATCATAAATTCTCCAGCCTGTCTTGATTATTGTCTCCATTGAGGCCTGATGTATTAATCCCGGCACAGAGCCCAGTGGAGTTTTAACCGTTGTTTTGCCGGTTGAATAATTCACTTTTGTATCCGTGTCAAATCTTTCCAGGGCAAAAAGGGCATCAGTGTTTGTCTCCGTGCATATCCTGTCAACTATCTCCCAGGAAAGCGGTGGCGGCAATAGCCCTATTCGCGAAGCCCTGAAATCTATATCATCCAGGAGCTTAACCTCGGAGAACCGGTCGTTAAGAGTAAGTTCTCCGGCAAGCCCCTTTATGCTTTCCATGGCACCATCCCTGTCAAGATCAGCCCCTTCAAGCGACAGAGCCTTATCGATAATATCCAAAAGCTTTGTCTCGTCGGTAGCAATACTCCGGTTTATTATTCCGACCTTTTTTATGTCGGGCGACATAGTGACAGGTGCAGGCTGTAATACATTGATGTATAGCTGATTCGTCTTACAGGATGTAAGTATTACGAAAGCCAGCAGGATTAATCTGAAATTGCGCATATATCTTATAATTTTGTTAATACAAATTCAATAGACCAATGGCGCAGCGGCGCAGCGGCGTAGTGGCGCAGCGGCGCAGTGGCGTAGCGGCGTAGTGGCGCAGCGGCGCAGTGGCGTAGCGGCGTAGTGGCGTAGCGGCGTAGTGGCGCAGCGGCGCAGTGGCGTAGCGGCGTAGTGGCGCAGCGGCGCAGTGGCGCAGCGGTGTAGTGGCGCAGCAGCGGATTTGCCGTTGTGCCTTTGTGCCGTTGTGCCTTTGTGCCGTTGTGCCTTTGTGCCATTATTCCACCATTTTCACCCTTATATCTCGTAGTGCTGCCGTGGTAACCCACGATGCTATCCCGAAAGGTTTTGACAGTTCAACTTCCGCCCGGGTTGACAGAGTGTTACCGGCAAGAGTAACATCAACAACGTTCTCATCGTCGATCCATGCAGTTATCCTGCCTCCTGCTACGCGCAGGCGGACAGAATACCATTTCTCTTTATCAAAGTTCATCAGTTTTTTTGTTTCGTTCTCAGAAGCATCCAGTCCGTTTATACTGCTTATTCCCACAACTGTGCCTCCCCAGCCTCCTACCACCAGGGTACAGTAGGATGTGCCCACCGGAAATGTCATTCCGCAGAAGAAATCGGTTCCTGTCACCCTCATGGCCTGAAGTGAGACTTCATAATTATCAACGGGAAAATCTTTCTTCCATGTAATACCGGTGGCACCATCTCCCATTTCCAGGATGATTGACCCACCTGAAACATAGACAGGTCCCTGGGGTCCGAAATTAGTGATCTCCCAACCCTCAAGATCAGATCCGTTAAAAAGTACTCCCGGTGCTCCTGTTTCCTTTATTTCATGCATTTCAGGCTTTTTCGTCTCCACGCCGCTCCTGCAGGAAATTGAAAGCATTATCACTGCAATAATTAACGATTGTCTTAAAATTGTCATTCTGTTGTTTTCAGATTCCGGAAAATTCACATGATAATTTTTTTATAAATATAGAAATTTCTGTTAGTCGGGATACCAGGATAGGTTGGTGATTTTAAATAATTGTCTTACATTTGGGAACAGATTAAAGCTCAGTCTGTTTGGACCATAAGCCAGTATATAATATGAAAATCAGTATCAGTGACTACCCTACCCACAACAAAGAATGGGACAAGAAAAAGATTAAAAGCGGATTGAAGGAGACACTTAAAAAGATCGGGGAACTCCAGAACCAGATGCATGCTCAGAACAAACAGAGTCTCCTGATAGTCCTGCAGGGAACAGATGCTTCGGGGAAAGATGGCCTGACTAAAGGTCTCCTTAAATACTGCAATCCTGTTGGTATTCATGTCCACAGTTTCAAAAAACCAACGGAAAACGAATATGCCCACGACTTTCTGTGGAGAGTACACCAGGTAGTGCCCCGCAAAGGAGATCTTCAAATCTTTATACGTTCACATTATGAGGATATTCTTGTACCCACGGTGGAAAAACTGTTTCCTGAAGAGGTAATTGAAGAACGTTATCAGCTTATAAACGATTTTGAAAAACTTATCAGATATAACGGCACAACGATCCTCAAATTCTTCATGCATGTCTCCAGAGAATCACAGGAAGAGAGGCTTATGGAACGAATTGAAATGAAGGAGAAACACTGGAAGCACAAGGATGGAGACTGGGATACACGTGAAAAATACGATCAGTACCTTAAGGTATATGAAAGAATAATCAATACCTGCAACCATGTTCCATGGCATATTGTGCCCTCTGATACTAACTGGCAAAAGCTCAATTATATAAGCGGCATTGTCCTCAAAACTCTTGAGGAGATGGACCTCCATTGG
>Ga0334888_1004239_pt1 | contig 13216 bp, 4 predicted proteins | sample GraSluR1_MG_FD_207227 | JGI IMG/M metagenome (GOLD analysis project Ga0334888, IMG submission 207227) | Sludge microbial communities from methane-producing bioreactor in Wageningen University, Netherlands - Granular Sludge_3_08-R1 | ecosystem: Engineered > Bioreactor > Anaerobic > Unclassified ...
AGAAGCACATGGACACCGTATATGGACCGGTTGTACTGGTATCGGCATTTCCCGGTGGATATTCGGATTCCTGGCCCAGAAAGGCTTTGACGACGAAAACTGGCCCGATGAAGTTACCAGTAAAATGCGGAAAGTGCATATGCCTAAGGTTTTAACCTGGCCTTAATTTGGGAAATTTAGATAAAAAAAGTATTTATATTGTGATGTTATGGATAGGAAATTCTTTTTTTTAATTTTATTTGTCATCATATCAATATTTGTCTGTATAAATGTTAATTTTGCTGCGGGTGTGCAACATACAATACCTGTTGTTGATATGGATCTATATCCTAAAGAGGATGGAACGTTACATGTCAAAGAAACCATCCATTTTTCAAATATCGGATTTCCTGGTGGAATATATTGGATTATATTACCTGTAAATGATACACAGGCGATTGAAAATATAACGGTGAGTTCAAAGGATATTGATATGGAATATGAAGTAGATGATCGTAGATATGGCCGAGAAGTTATGATTTTCTTCAATAATCGACCAAATACCAGTTATCCGAATGTCGATGTGTTTATAGAATATGATATAATCAAAGCAATCAAGGTTTATAATGATCTGGCAGAACTAAACTATATCATTGGAAAACAGTGGGATATCACAATGGATCAGGTAAACATCATCGTCCATTTAAAATCAAGGGAAGGAATAGATTACCAAATTAAAGAACAAAGTTCTGGAAAAATTTCATGGCAGGATTACGGCACATGGGATGGTAACACATTAAAAATTACAGGCAGGAATATTCAGGAAGATGATTACAGTGAACTTAAAATTACCATACCCCGGGAACAGTTTGCAGATAACCCAGTGAATGCAGAAATCATAAACCAGAATTATTCCTCATTAAACGAAACAACATTAAACGAAACAACCGAAAAGTCGCATCATACTGTAATCCATATACCTGACTATGTTTATTATACACTGATCCTGTTTATATTACTTCTATCTTTAGTTCCTTTGATTATCTATTTACTGTATGGTCGGGAGCCAAAAATAGATTATTTGGCGGAGTATGAATATGACTTACCAACAGAAGACCCACCGGCAATTGTAAACGCTGTTGTCCATCATACATCTAAAAAGGTAGGTGAACCTGATATGGATGGGTTTAAAGCTACATTCCTGGATTTAATCAATAGGAAATATCTCCATTTATATTCACAAGATGAAAACATTGATTGGTATGGTTTTAAAGGAATGTTTGTTGAGATTAATCATGATAAAGATACATCCAGTCTATTTAGTTTTGAGATAGATGTACTGGACTTCATTAAATCCTATGAATTAGAGGGGATTGTTTCCATGGAGTACATGAGAAGTGATCTTTTCTATAACTACGAAGGCAAAGCAAGGTATATGGCTATATTTAATCAATGGAAAACTAATGTTAAAAAGGAAATATTCGGTGAGGGGGATCTTAGCAAACTTTTTGACATGAGAGGACATGATTATTCTATGAAATTTGGAATTTTGGCATTAATGATAGCAGGAGTAACTGCTTATATTATATTGAACTTTGCTTTAGAGCCGCCAGGAATTGTACTTCTTTCATGCGGTATTTTAGCTGTATCTGCCCTAACATGCTTATTTTTACATCCCAAGTATATGGGGAAGAGAACAGAATATGGGATGGAGTATGAAGCACACTGGCTAAATTATAAAAGATATATTAAGGATTACAGTCTTATAGATCAGCGAGAACCTGAAGCTATTTCTATATGGAACAATTATTTAGTTTACGCCACTGCTTTAGGTATGGCTGGTGCAACCAGTAAAGCTTTGAATTTCTTTGAATTAAAATAAGGTTATTTGAAGATTAAGAAGAAAGAGTCTGTAAAATAGCCATTATAAATGGCAATGCAAAGATAATAATCAGCAGCAAAGCGATGACCAAGAAAATCTGTTTTCTTATACGTTCGGATTTTAATAATTCATCATATTCATATTTGTATGAAGGATTAGGATTGGATAAATATTCGAATGTACCCCCACAGTCACAGTTTAGGTAGTAGTCGTCTGGTGATTCTCCTTCTTTTAGTTCATAATAACTTCCACACTTGTTACAGATAAGGTAACCCGTGATATCTGGCCTTAGATATTTGATTATGCCTACCAGTCTATTTATTTCACCTATCCAATAATTTTTATTCAGTGTCAATGTTTTATTATATGCGTTAGATATTTTAAGGTATGTTTCCTGGTTGTAGGAGTAAATTATGACCCTAAATTTATATGCTGTATCATATCTACTCTCAGGATCATGTCTATAAATACCATCGGTCTTTGTTCCTTTAGTTAATTTATTATCATATCTCATATATTGGCTTAATTTATAGTTATACGTCCTGAACATGTAGTAAATCTCATCAGCTAATCTATCAACAGGTAAATCACCGAAATTGAAACTGAAACTGCTTCCAGTCCATAAGTAGGGTACTTGCATTACATTGGATAGATCATACTGATTTATCTCCCCCATATCACTCCCAGATCGTCTTTGTGCAAGCTGTGCATTGATTTCTTCACTGGATACCATGAAAATCACTTAAAGAAACTATTTCATAACTACCTATGACTGTGATACCTTTTCCACTATTATCCGTTAACGTGTTACCCGTGATTTTCACATTATCACCAAGCGCATAGATACTATCCTGGCCATTTGTAAATATTAAAACCGGTAAGGAGGATGTTATTTCCAGTTACATATAATCCGTATCCCTGGTTATCATGGATAATGTTATCCCTTGTTATAACCGCATTATCACCCAGTTACACTCATACTGTCACCACAAACTAATATTCCACCTATTTTTATACTTGGTAGTCTTTTTAACAGCATATACTTTGATTGTACCATTAATCCCTTCATGTACAATAGTGATACTTTTAATTCTTGAAGAACCATCCATTGTAAAAGATCCGTTCTTATTTGGATCACTTCCTTCTATAAATGGCCTTTCAGCAGCAACTTGATTTCCTCTAGCATCAAATCCATCTATCCCAAAAGTATTAGAACCATGTTCTACTTGTTTCCGTGATATGTAGTATTCACCTTCAATGTATGCAGTTCCATTAGGTATAACCATAATAGCCTCCTCTACTAAACTTGTTCCATCATCATGTATATTGTATGTTCCTATCAGTGTGGTGTTTGTTGTTACAGTTCGTTCAACGGAAGCTGCAGTACCAATGAAAAGTATCAATAAACCAATAATTATCAAGTTGCGTTTTGTAAAGTAAGAGGCGTATCCCTGTTTTTTGTCTTTCACTTCAGTAATTTGTTTTAAATCTTCCATATAACTTAACCGACTGCCACACTCACACTTATCACCGAAATCACTAGGAAACTCACCAGAACTTAGCTTATAATACCCTTCACAACCATCACACACTAAATACCCAGCATCTGTTGATGAGTAAAAAAGTGAAACCGACCTAAAAACAAAAACTACCACATAAGGAAGAATAAGAAACTGGACAAACAAAACACCCACAAAATCAGGCACAAAATCAGGCAAAGCATAAACAACACACCAACTTAGACCAAACAAGACCAAACAAACGATTAATGTAACAACAAACCACGCCACAAATTTACCCCAACCCACAACAGAAACCCTACCAAACATCCCCCCGAAATCTAAAGCCTTCCCCAACTTACCAGTGAACACCATATTACACAAAGACAACAAAAACAGCACACCAAAAATAAGAAAAAACCCAAAAAGGCACACGACAAAAAACAAATCATTACCACTATCAGAAAAACCCAACAAAACAGCAAAAGGAATAAGATACAATACACCCACAATCGACATCTTTAAACCTTCAACAAACAAACCAAAAACATTATTAAAATCAGGCAATTTATCAAAACCATGGAAAGAAGAATCAATAACACGAACCAAATAACCATACAACACAAAAACAAAAACCCAGCCAAAAACACTCAAATTAACAGGATAATTCAAAGCCATAGGACTCAAAATAACACCAAAAGTAGCAAAAATAAGTAAAAAACCCAAAACCAAAATCTTAAAAAAACCCGTAAAAGGATACAACAAAGAACCACGCATTATTTCTTTCATATTCACAGTATCACCCAAACCAAAAAAACAGAATTAACTAACTATTACTCACCCCATAATCCCTTACTTTTTATCCTCCAAAAGCTGAAGTAATACCACTCGAGATTATAGGATTTATAATTTCAGCAAACCTGTTTGCAATCGCTAAAGCAATATCAGATGGACTTGTTGGTGGTAATATAAGAGAACCACTACCCAGATCACCAGTTAAACCATTCACCTCATTAAAAAACGGAATTGAAGGAAAAATACCAAACAACCGATTACCTGCCCCCCAATTAGCATAAATACCACTAAAACTCGCATGCACAATACCATTCGCCTTATTACCATTAATATTATTATTTATAATTAAATCAGCACCAATGGCACACAAACCATCAAACTCATTATCATTAATGATATTATCTACAATATCATTAGCACCAAGACACAACACCCCAATCGCCTTATTATCCTTAACTGTGTTTTTGTGTATGTCGCATAAGTACCCAATAACATAAATCCCTATCCAACCATTACCTGTAACATTGTTTTCTCCAATAACATTTTCCCAGCCATATATTGCAATTCCACCACTATTATCAGATACAGTATTATATCTTATATTTAAACCATTACCATCTGTTTTTATCCCAAAACCAGAATTACTATTCGCGTTATTTAACAAAATAGTTGCATTATCTCCCTGTACCGAAATACCGGCACCGTCACGATCCACAAAGTTATTCAGTACGAAACCATCTTCATTATTGTATAACTCAGTAACTGTCTTAATATAGACATGAGCTAAATTAGCACTCTTAAGAGATACAGTTCCCAACAATTCCTGTTCTAACTCTGGAACTGTAGGATTAGAAGCCAACAACTGCATAAGACTATTTATACGGTCTATAACCTCAATAACAGGATCAACAATCCCTAAAAGATAAGCTAACTCGTTTTCATTCTTTTTCCTATCAGATATTTCTTTTTCCGTCCTTTTCCTTTCTTCTTCTATACTATTTAACGTGTCAACAGCTTCCTGTCCAATTTCTGCAATTAAAGCATTTTCTAAGGTAACATCTGGGAAGTTACGGGTAAAAGAAGCGCCGTTACTATTAACAGTATTATTATAGATATATGCATCATCGCCACAAATAGAAATTCCAGTATACTTGTTACCTGTCACAGTATTAGAAGTAATCTCCGCACTGTTTCCAACAACATTAATACCTCTACCACCATTACCATTAACTGAGTTTTCGCAAACAGTACCAAGATAACCAGTGATTTCTATACCATTTTTAGCATTATTATTAACTGTGTTTTCTGAAAGAGAAGCATTATACCCATAAACACTAATCCCATTACCACCATTGTTTTCAATTCTATTATAAAAGGCAATAGCAGCATCACCCGTAATCGTTAACCCCTCACCACCATTACCATTCACAATATTATCATAAACAAAAGCACCAGAACCATATATAACCGAAATACCATTCTCCTTACTACCACTAACAGTATTACCAAAGACAACATCATTCAAACCATAAACCACTATCCCATCCCGCATACTACCAACCACACTATTCTGACTAACAACAACATCATCCCCATAAACACTAATCCCATCCTCCACGCTATTATACACAGTATTCCTCGAAACAGTCACATAATTACCGGTAACACGAATACCTATGTTTCCTTTATTAGTCACCGTATTTCCAGAGACTGTTTTATAATCACCAGTGGTGGTTATTCCGTTTCCACTATTATCCGTTAAAACATTATCACGGATTTCTACATTATTTCCCGGTGCGTAGATTCCATCCTGACCGTTATTGTAAATATTAAATCCGGTAAGGAGGATGTTATTTCCAGTTACATATAATCCGTATCCTTGGTTATCATGGATTTCATTATCTGGTGTGATGATTGCATTATTTCCAATTACATCGATTCCATCACCACCATTTTCAATTGCAACGTTTCCTAAAACATTTACACCATCACCGGTAACTGAAATCCCGGATCCATTATTATTGGTTACAGTATTGCTGGAAACGTTCATGCCGCTAGCAATTGATATTCCAATGTCACCATTATAAGTAACAGTATTCCCTGTAACAGTAGCATCATTACCCACACTGTTTATTCCATATCTACTATTGTTGTTCACAGTATTGTCAGAAACTGTTGCATTAGAACCATTTATATTGATTCCATGTCCCCCATTATAAATAATCGAATTTCCTAAAATTTGTGCATTATCACCACTTACAGAAAGCCCATTTCCATCATTATCACGAACATTATTATTTGGCCCAATAATTGCATCATTTCCTGTTATATAGATTCCATCATCACCATTGTTGATTACTGTGTTTTCTGAAATGTTTGTGCCGTTTCCGTAGACTGCTATTCCAATATCTATGTTTCCTGTAACTGTATTTCCTGAAACAGTTGATCCATCACCCTGTACATATATACCGGTGCTACTATTTTCATTAGTAACATTTTCAGAAACAGTAGCATAGTTGCCAGATACCAATATTCCTTTTCTTTCATTGTTATTTGCTGTGTTTCCAGAAACATTTGGGGTATTTCCGATTATATTTATTCCATTTTTCTCGTTTTCATTTGTGGTGTTACTTGATACAGTAGCAGCATCCCCAGTAACTAATATTCCGTTATTGAGATTATCATTTGCAGTGTTTTCTGAAATCAGGGTGTTGTTTCCGGTGACTGATATTCCATTATCTGTATTTCCATTTGCGATATTTCCAGAGATAGCATCATAGTTGCCAGATACTGATATTCCATTTTTCTCGTTTTCATTTGCGGTATTATTTGATATATTATTATAATTCCCGGTAACTAATATTCCGTTACCATGGTTAGTATTTGCAATGTTTCCAGAAATGGAAGCGTGATTACCAATTACATTAATACCAGCACCACTATTATCTTGCATATGTGAATAAGAGCCGGTATATGAATCAATACCATTGCCGGTTGCATTGTTACCGGAAACGATGGCATTATCACCGTTAACCACTATCCCAGCACAACCATTATTAATCACGTTACCTCCACTTAAATAAGCGTTAAGTCCGTTTCCCATTGCAATATTGTTGGTAATTGTTGCATTATTCCCATTGACCAATATTCCAGAACCACCGTAATTGTTTATAGTGTCCTCTTGAATAGCTAGGTTAATTCCATTATTATTTACAGTATTTCCTGAAATTGTTACATTATCACCATTAACTTGTATTCCAGAAATGTAATAAGTTATACTGGAGCCAACAAGCCTATAAATAGATATGTTGTTGCAATTTCCTGTTACAGTATTATATGTAATCGTATTATTGTTTGATGAGTTATCAAGGTAAATTCCATTAGCAGAGTTATTACTTATGATGTTTTCTGTAATCGTATTATTTGAAGATGATTCAAGACTAATTCCATCACCTAAAGATGTTTCTAGTGCACTGTATATGCTAACAGAATTATTATCGATTGTATTTCCCGAAATTGTAGTATTAGATGATGATTCAAGCCAGATCCCCGCTTCGTTATTGTAAATTGTGTTTCCTGTTAAATTGTTGCCTGATGATGAGAATATGCGAATACCGACAAAACTGTTGCTAAATATATTATTTCCTAAAATTGTGTTGTTATTGCATCCTAAATCAGAAAAAAATTGACCTAAGTATATTCCATATGTCCCGTCAGATATATTATTTTTAGATATTAGGTTTTCAGAAGAACCTTCAAGTAAAATTCCTACGAAACTTTGTGTTACATTATTTTCTAGAATAGAATTGCTGTTAGCACCATTTAAATGGAGATAAAATCCAAAAGCATAATTTGTTAAATTATTCTGCGAAAATGTGTTATTGGAAGATGTACCATCCACAGAAACCCCATAAGATCCTGGTGACCAAAAAGAGATTCCATAACTGATGTAATCCCAATGTACATCGTTTTTTAAGTTGTTTTCTATTATTTGATTGTTACTGGAATTATAAAGGAAAATTGCCCAGCGTTGATTGTATATGATATTTGTGACTATGGTATTTCTGGATGAATTTTCAAGTAGAATTCCATAATCATAATAGTAAGGATAAATTCCATTCGCATTATCTGGATCTGCTGTTATAGTGTTTTTTGATATTAAATTGTTTGAAGAAGATTCCAGATAGACCCCACTGGATTGATCATTTACAATGTTATTTTTGAACAGGGTATTATTTGAGGATGAGTATAATTTAATGTTTGATGCATTATTTTCGGATATATCGTTATTATTTGAAGATGATAATGAAATGGAATTTGCTATATCATTTCCATTGATGTTGTTGTTATTGGAAGATTCCAGATGTATTTCTGAAGCACTATTATTATTTACAGTATTATAGGATGATGATTCAAGATAGATCTCGCAAAGTTCTAATGTATTCTCTGAAATTGTGTTATAGGAAGAATAATAAAGATAAATCCCGCCTATTGGAGTATAATAATAGTTCCCATTAAAATCAATATTGATTCTTGAAAAAGTGTTGTATGAAGAATTTAAGAGGTATATTCCATATTCAGAATAGTTTAGAAGTGTGCAGTCTTCAAAAGTTGAATTGGTGGTGTTTATTAATAGTAATCCTTTATCGTTATTTGTTAGGGTGATGTTTTTTACATGTATATTATTGCAGTAAATTAAGGCTAGATATCCCATTTGAGTTCCGTCAAATATTAAATTAGATTGTTCTATTAGGTAATAGATAGGTTTCCCATTTATAGTGTTAGTAATATCTATGTCCTGAATATATTGTGAAGGGTTATCCCCTACAACTCCAAAGCTGTAAACGTTATCTGTAAGCTCATTATTTTTAAGAGTATTTCCTGACGAATTTTCTAATTTAATTCCATTTGTACAATCGGTTATGAAGTTTTGTGAGATTGTATTGTTTGGAGAACTTATGAGATGGATTCCATAATCATAATTTGTTAAGACATTTCCAGAGATAGAATTATTTGGAGATGAAACTAAGTACATTCCCGAACCATAGTTCCAGCTTCCTTCTAAATAGTTGTCAGATATTACGTTATAAGGCGATGATTCAAGGTATATGGCACCACTACCCTCATCATAAATTGAATTGTTGATTATCGTGTTGTGTGAAGATGATTCAAGGTAAATAACATAATCATCACCGTTATCATAAATTGAATAGCTTGCATATACGCTAGCCATTAAAGCTAATGCAACTGGACCCCCACTATCACCTGTAATATAATTACCTGTAATTGTATTGTAATTCGATGACATTAGGTGAATTTTTGTGGTGGAAGTTCCTGAAATTGTATTATAAGAAGAGTTCCATAGATAAATTGCATTTACACTGTTTGAAAGGTTTTCAATCATTGAATTAGTGGTGTTTATAAGGAGCATATTTTGTTCACTATCCTCAATACTTATGTTACTAATTTGTATATTATCACATGAAATTAATGCTAAATAACCAATGGAAATCCCGTCAAGTACTAAATCGCTTTGCCCTATCAAGTAATAGATAGGACTTCCATTTATCGTGTTACTGGTATCAATATACTGCACATAATCTGAAACATCACTCCCAAAGACTTCCAGATTCTGACACCAATTATTTTCAATCACATTATTCCGAAGTGTATTCTCCGGAGAACTATCAAAATAAAACCCATAATCCCAATTATTTATTATATTATTATCTAAAATGGTATTATTCGAAGAAGAATAAGAATAAATCCCATAACAATTGTTTGATATTACATTTTCCGAAATAGTATTGTTTGAAGCATTTTCTAAATATAATCCAAAATCATAATTACCTGATATATTGTTCATATTGACGGTACAATTGTTAGCTGAATCTAAAAATAGGCCATTAGAACCTCCGATTATGTTAAATCCTGTTATTTTTGAGCCGCTTCCACTGGAGGTTATAGTAATGACTGGTGACCAATCTAATGCTTGAATGGTTACGTTTTCCCCAACAATAGATTTTAAGGTAAGGTTTTTATTTAAAACTATATTTTCGATGTATATGCCAGAATGTACTTCAATTGTGTCCCCATTGGTGGTTGATGGATCATCTATAGCATCTTGAATCCGGAAATAGTATTTTTCAATCTGATAAGGGGACAGGTTACCGGCAGAATCCACAGCGATGAACTTTAAGATGGTGTTTGTGATGATATTTATAGGGTTTGAATAAATTGTGCTGGAAGTTGTGGGGTTGGTGCCGTCGGTAGTGTAGTATATGGTTGGTTGTGGGTCAAAATCGTCGGTGGCTGTTATTTCTATGGTTTGTGTTTCGGTGTAGACTCCGCCTTTTTGGTTGGCTGTTACGATGGGGGAGTTGGGATCTATGGTATAAGTTTCTGTATATTCTGGGCTCCAATTACCCGTGAGGTCAGTGGCAACGTATTTTAGTGTTGTGGTTTTGTTTATTGCTATTGGATCTGTGTATTTGATTCCGTAGACTTGTGGATCGGTACCATCCGTAGTGTAATAAATAGCTGGTTGTGGGTCGGTGTCATCTGCAGCTGTCAGTGTTACGTTTTTTGTAGTGTTATATAGACCACCAGTTGGATTGGTGGTTGCGGTTGGTGGTGTGTTATCGATGGTATAGGTTTCGGTTTGTACAGGACTTATGTTGCCTGATTCATCAGTAGCGATGAATTTGAGAGTGGTGGTATAGTTGATGGCTATTGGTTTTGTGTAAGTTGTGCTTGAAGTGGTGGGATCTGTGCCGTCAATGGTGTAATATATAATAGGGTGGGGGTCATAATCATCGGTTGCGGTCAAGTTTATGTTTTGAGCTGTTTTAAATGTTCCTCCAGCAGGATCAGGGATTATGGTAGGTGGTGTGGTGTCGATGAAATTGATTGTGATATTGATCTGAATTATTTGTTTATCTACTGTAGTGTTTATATTCGCTATGCCAGAAGTGGCTATTCCACGATTAAATGTGGTGGTGACCTTACCATTCTTGGTGTAAGCCTGAGCTGTTATAGTACCTAAATTTGTTGTAAAATTCACTGGCAAACCATCTGGAATATGGTTCTGAGGAGAGGTGTCGTTTCCATTACTGTTATGCGTCAAATCGGCTGTAACTGTGGAGTTAGCATTGTCTACAGTCGATGGATTGGCAGATACCTTAAAAACTAACCATGGATTATATTTAACATTTCCTAGAGCAACATAAATATCGCTTGACTTTCTTGAGGATTTGATTGGATTATTTGTGCCCCACCAGTTGTTTGTTGCATCTATAGTGCCAAGAGTCATGCAGTAAAGTCCATATGCACTGTTATTGGTGATCCTGTTGAAATTTATATCGGCTGATGCGAAATTGAGTTTAATTCCTATATTGTTGTTTATTATGGTATTGCTCTGTATTTTATTACTGACTGACAGAGGACCTAGATTCATACCGTTTGTGTTGTTGATTATTGTATTATTTTTTATCCTGTTATTGTGGGATAGGGGGCCCAGATTTATACCATTATCGTTGTTAATTATGATATTATTTTGAATTAGGTTGTTATTTGAACCTATGAGATAAATACCGTTGTAATTGTTGATGATATTATTTCCGATTATATTGCAATTTGAATTTCCAACCAAGTAGATTCCATTTGAACTTTCAGCTCCGGTGATGGTGAACCCCTCTATGGTAACACCATTTTTAAGCGGATTAACTGATATGATGGGTTTTAAAGGATTCAAAGCCTGAATTGTTACTGAAGCGCCGGTCTTAGCCTGTAGTGATACATTCTTATTTATGACTACATTTTCATTATAGGCATATGCCGTTCCATTATCGTCGTTTACTGTAATTATGTCATTATTGGAAGCCATATTAATAGTAGATTGGATGCTGTCTCCTGGATTTACAGTCAAGTTAGCAGCCGAAACTGCTCCTGAAAATAAGAATACCATAGCAAGAAAACTTATGCAAATTAAAAACTTTTTTACAGTTACCATAACGATCTGAACTCCCATCAGTTAGATATAACTTACTCACAGATAGATGGTGATAAGTAGTATTTAATACTTTCTATTAATATCTTCATAGATCATAATTGTACAATAAAAGGATCACAATAAGTGAAATATTAAAAATTGCCCATATTACGTATAAAATCGGGAAATAATTAATTTAAATTCTTATTTAATTAATCAATTCTGTTAAAACTTAAAAATTTTTCCAATTGTGGAAAATATAGATCTATATCCAAAAAAAAGTATTACGAATGCATTTGTCAATTAAATCAACAAACATTTAAAATTATAATAATATTGCATCATGCATACTTAAAAAAAATTAAGAAGAATAGAGAAAAAATAAAGGATCTATTCTACAATCAACTGTAAGATTCAATATAAATTATTTTTTATCTTTAATACGTTCTTCCAAGACTTCTTCAGCTACTGGTTCTGGTTTTTCACTTTCTTCTGTAGAAGCCTCGGTTTCTTCTGTAGATTTTTCTGTTTCTTCGGAAACTTCTGGTACGGTTTCTTCGCTTACTTCAGGGGCTTCAGTTTCACCTTCTACCTCTTCATTCACCTTCTTTTCAAAAAGGTCTACGAATTCTACCCTGTCCACGTTCTCCATGTTCTCCCAGATGTCCCTGGCGATTCTAAAACGAGCAAAAGTTATATCAACGTAGGGTTTCTTATCGAACTTAGTCATCTCATCCATCTGTATGGTGACCTTCCCATCTTCTATGGTGACCTTGTGGCTTTCTGGTTCGATATTAGGGTTGGGGTAGTGCAGGGTTATCATGCTTCTTATCTTCTCTTCATCATCTGCAATGATCTTCTCTACCTTCACGTTGTACTGTAGATTTTTACCGGCCAGTTCATGGTTGAAGTCTACCCTCACTCTTCCACCGCTTACACTCCTAATTACGCCGGTGGTGTTTTCCAGGGTGATTCCCATGCCTACTTGTGGTTTTATTCCCTGTTTACGGAATTCTGACATGGGTATGAGTTGTATTAGATTGGGGTCTCTCTGTCCAAAGCCCTCCTCTG
>Ga0334888_1004247_pt1 | contig 13190 bp, 7 predicted proteins | sample GraSluR1_MG_FD_207227 | JGI IMG/M metagenome (GOLD analysis project Ga0334888, IMG submission 207227) | Sludge microbial communities from methane-producing bioreactor in Wageningen University, Netherlands - Granular Sludge_3_08-R1 | ecosystem: Engineered > Bioreactor > Anaerobic > Unclassified ...
GTAGGCGATCACGTCGCTGCTGGAGGCGTTGGCCACGTCCAGGCGGCCAGTCCCCACGCGCGCCGGGCCGTAGATGGGCGGCGTCTGGTTATTGCCCTGGTAGACGAAGTGCGTGGCAGTGTTCATGACCAGCGCCTTGATCTCGGCGACGCTCCAGGTGGGGTGCTGTTGGCGCAGCAAGGCCACCGCCCCTGCCACGTGCGGCGAGGCCATCGAGGTGCCGCTGTAGTCCACTGCACCGTTGCCCGTGCCCAGCGCCGTCGAGGTAATGCCAAAACCGGGCGCGGCGATGTCCGGCTTCAGCCCCACATTCGCGCCGTCCGGCTCGCGCTGCGGGCCGCGCGACGAGAAGCTGGCCAGCGTGTCCGCCGAGCCGCCGAAGACAACAGTATTGGCCATGTGGACGGTAACGCCCGCGCCGCGTAGAGCCTGCCCGTCGGCATACTGGATCATGACCGAGGGGATGGTGATCAGCGGGGCATAGGGGTCGCCATCGGCAGCACCCATGCCGCCGAACGCGCCGGTAGAGGTATTGGCGATGAGCACACCGGCTGCGCCCGCTTGCTGGGCGTTGTAGACTTTCTGGGTGAACGCGCAGGTGCCGCGATCAATCAGAGCGATGTTGCCGGCTGTGAAGCCGGAGACAGCCTGGCAGCCGTCCGAAGTGGGAGCGATGCCGTCATTGACCACCTCCAGCGCGCCGGTCACGTCATAGACGGACGGGCCGAAGCTGGCCGACGCTGCCTCGTAGGTGCCCAGCAGCGGGCTGCCCGCCGGCCCGACGACCTCAACGCCCAGGCTGCCGTCCACCGAGGCGGCCACGGAAATGGCCCAGTCTGCGGTCGAGGGGTCGCCCTGGATGAAGTAGACATCGTTGGCGTTGCCCGCCGACGACACAACGACGATGCCGGCCAGCGACGCATTGTCCGCCGCCACCGCCCAGCCGATGTTCGGGTCGCCGAAGTTGCCGCCGATGGACATGTTAACCACATTCACGCCGTCGAGCACGGCCTGCTCCAGGGCCAGGATCGCCGCCGCTTCGGACACGTAGTTGGAGGACGAGCCGACCTTGTACGAGTACAGCGTCGCTTCGGGCGCAACGCCGGGGCCGATGTCCATGGTGGCGAAGGGCGTCGCGGCGTTCCACGGCCCGCCATAGGTCGCCCCGCCGACCACGCCATAGCCCGCCGCCGTGCCCGCGACGTGCGAGCCGTGCCCGTTCTGGTCGTAGGGGTCGGCGTCGGGGACGAGCGCAGGCGATGAGATGGGGTGCCACGTATCGCCCACGAAGTCGTAGCCACCGGCGATCTTGGCGGTGGGGAACTCCGCCGCTTCGGGCACGCCGTCGCCGTCGCCGCCGAAGTTGACGTGATCGTAGTCAATGCCGGAGTCAATGACGCCGATCTTGATCCCGTCGCCGGTGTAGCCCGTACCCAGGCTCCACAGCGCGGGCGCGCCGATGAAAGGCACGCTCGTCGAGTTGTCTAGCTCGGCGATGCGCTCCGGGTAGGCGGCCCTGACGCCGGGCAGGTTGCGAATGGCGGCCAGTTGGCTGGCGTCGGCGCGCACGATCAGCGCGTTGAGCACGCGCTGGCTGGAGGCCACCACCTGGTAGTTGACACCGGCGGCGCTCAGCGCCCCCAACGCCGCCTGCTGCGACGCTTCGACGCGGGCGACCTGCGCCTCAACCGCCGAGGCCATTTGCGCCTGGCTCATGCCAGGAGCCGCGACGGATTGGATCGCTGCTGGCGCGTCTAGCTCGACGATGATGTTGACGACGCCCTTCCTGCTCAGGTTATAGAGCAAGGGATCGGTTCCAGCGGGGACGATCTCGCGCAGCTCGCCATCGAGCGCGCGCGCGCTGGGGCCAGCCGGCAATTTGAACTCAACAGCTTTGCGGGGGCCGTCCGGGCCTTGCGCGCGGACGGCGGCGGGGGTCAGCAGGGGCGACAGGCTCAGGATGACAGCCAGAGCCAGGAAGAGTCCCCCCGTTAACAATTGGTTGCGCGTCTTTTTGTCCATGAACACTCACCCTGTGTGTAGGCTCAGAATAAGCTCGTGCCAGATGGCGAGCACTGGGTCAGAAGTGGCTCATCGCAGCAGGGCAGGGCTTCTCTTATAGGTACGCTCCTTTGCAGCCAGCTTTGATCATCAAGATCACTGAAGGGGGTGTGCGGATCGAGGGCGCAGCGGGCGCTGCCCGCGCGTATCGCTCCCCCCTGGTTACCCTGTCTCTAGCCGGTCATCTGCCCGTCAGGTTGGCCGGGCATCACCGGGGCCGGGCTGACGGGCCTGGCCGGGCGGATTGGCGCGGATGGGGCCGTGCCCCCCGTGTATTCGCCGATGCGCAGCCGCCGCACAGCCAGCACGCCAGGCAAGCGGCGGATCGCGTCGAGCTTGCTGGCATCTACCTGGATCAAGATGCCGTTGAGCGTGTGCTGCGTGCGGCCCATAAGGGTTGCGTTGATGTCCGGGCCGGTCAGCGCGGGCAACAGCGCACGCTGCGCCGCGTCAATGGCCTGGGCCTGCTGCCCGGCAATGGCCTGCGCGACCGCTTCGGGCAAGTGCAGCACCGTCCGGGCCAGGGCGTAAGCTCTGGCCGCAGGCGGATCGCTTAGCTCGACCAGCACTTCGATGGTGCCGGTCTGGGGCAGCACGTCGTCGCGCGAACCCACCTCGACGCCCTCTCCTACATCGGGCAGCGGAAGCTGTCCGGCCCCCCAGGGCTTGGCCGGGCCACCGGGCGCGGTGGGTGTCTGCTGGAGGAGTCCCCCTGCGCGTGCAACCTGCGGCGCGCCCGGCGAGTCACTGGCGGGCCAGCCGCCAGTCAGGATCGTCACCGCGACGAGCGCCACAGCGACGCAGACCAGCGCGCGCCGCCCCCCATAGGCAGGCAGCCGGCTCATAGCAACCCCATCGTCCCCTCAGCGCGCCAGCCCATGACCGCAGTACCAGCGCGCACTTTGCCTTATTGTAATCCGCTTTTCTCTCGTGTCAAAAGGGTTTTGGGTAATTGGTTGTTAGTAGTTGGTTATTGATAACCTGGCAGCGGGATCGGGTGGGCGCGACTGGTACGGCCAGTCCTCGGCCCGCGCCACCAAGCCGGCGCTGACCGGTGCCTGGCGCAGCGCGTAGAGCGCGCCGCTGAGCCGGTACTCCGTCCACAGCGGAGCGCAGTGAAAACCCGCCGCCCACAGCCGGTAGATCGCCCCGCCCCACACCGGGTTGAAGCGCAGCACCGCATCGAGCGCGTCCGCATCCTCGCCCCGGCGGATCGCGGCGAGCAGATCGCCCGCCGCCCGTGCCTTCACCCGCTCGACGAAGACGCTCAGGGCGTCGCCCTCCGCCGGCCCGACGACCAGCCGCAGGGCGTCTGGCAGCACGACGTAGCCCCACAGACGGCCCGGCGCTTCCGGTGTGCAGACATCCAGCGCGGCGCAGGCGATGCGCGCCAGACGGGGCGCAGCCAGCAGCGGCGCGCGGTCGAGCGTCGTCACGATGACGCTGGCCCAGCGGGGGCCGGTGAAAGTGGCAGGGGCGGGCATGGCGCGGGCTGAGTCCATCTATTCAAGGACGAACGGATGCCCCGATTATAGCGCCGCACGATCAGGTGATCGCTTCGGAATCCGCCCGCCCACCATACCTCACCCCCGCTCGGCGCTGGTGCGCCTCGCTTCCCCGTCTCCGTAGACGGTTCTGGGAAGACAGGTAGGTGAGAATCGTTGAGATGGGCAAAGTGATGTAGTGTGTGGTATTAGCCCCACCCCTAAATCCCCTCTCCACTACGTGGGGAGGGGACTTGACGGCAGCCTGACTCCCCCTCTCCACCACGTGGAGAGGGGGCTGGGGGGTGAGGCTAGACGTGAGACGTTCGCCTGGTTTCACGTTCGCTCAATGCCTGTCCGCCCCAGAACCGTAGACGGAGAGGGGGAAAGGCCGAGCGTAGCGAGGCCAGGGGGTGAGGTCAGGCCGCGTGATTGGGGCTAGGGCAACGCGATGTGTTGCGTTACAATGCGCGATGTCGCCAGAGCGCACCATCCAGTTTACGGTTCTTCAACGGGGCACCCGATGACCCACCCTTCTTCACGCCATCCCCTTGTCCGCCTGCTTGGTTACGCGCGGCGTCACCGCTGGCGCGTGCTGCTGGCCTGTCTGTTCTCCGTGCTCAACAAACTCTTCGACCTGGCCCCGCCGGCGCTGATCGGCGCGGCGGTGGACATCGTGGTGCAGCGCGAGGACTCCTTCATCGCCAGCCTGGGCTTCCCCAACGTGCACGACCAGTTGCTCGTGCTGGCCCTGATCACGCTGGTGATCTGGATATGGGAATCCATCTTTGAGTACGTGCACCGCATCCTGTGGCGCAACCTGGCCCAGACCATCGAGCACGAACTGCGCGTTGAAACCTACACCCACGTGCAGGGCCTGGAACTGGCCTACTATGAGGATCAGAGCACGGGCGGTCTGCTCTCGATCCTCAACGACGACATCAACCAGCTTGAGCGTTTCCTCGACGTGGGAGCCAACGACCTGATCCAGGTGACGACGACCGTGCTGGTCATCAGCGGCATGTTCTTCATCGCCGCGCCGGGCGTGGCCTGGATGGCGCTCATCCCCATCCCGGTCATCGTCTACGGCTCGGTGTGGTTCCAGCGCAAGCTGACGCCGCGCTACGCCGCCGTTCGCGAGCAGGTGGGGATGCTCAACAGCCAGCTTGCCAACAACCTGAGCGGCATCGCCACGATCAAGAGCTTCACCGCTGAGGAGCACGAGATCGCGCGCATCAGCGACTCCAGCGCGCTCTACCGCGAGCGCAACCGCGCGGCCATCGTGCTTAGCTCGGCCTTCTCGCCGCTGATCCGCATGGTCATCGTCATGGGCTTCATCGCCATCCTGGTCTTCGGCGGGCGGCTGGCCCTCGACGGGTCGCTGAACGTGGGCGTCTACAGCCTGATGATCTTCATCACCCAACGCCTGCTGTGGCCGCTGACCCGCCTGGGTGAGACGTTCGACCTGTACCAGCGGGCAATGGCCTCCACCACGCGCATCCTCGACCTGCTCGACATCCAGCCGCAGATCACCGACGGCGGCGAGCGGCTGCCCGTCGAATCCGTGCGCGGCGAAGTCGCCTTCGAGGATGTCGAGTTCACCTACGGCAACGGCCAGGACGTGATTCGCGGGCTGTCGCTGCACATCCCGGCGGGCGACACAGCGGCCATCGTCGGCGCGACCGGCGCAGGCAAGAGCACGGTGATCAAGCTGCTGCTGCGCTTCTACGACGTGCAGCGCGGGCGGATCACGCTCGACGGGCGCGATCTGCGCACGCTCAATGTGGCCGATCTGCGCGCCGCAATCGGCCTGGTCAGCCAGGATGTGTTCCTCTTTCACGGCACGGTGCGAGAGAACATCACTTACGGCACGTTCGGCGCGACGGACGAGCAGATCGTCGCGGCGGCCAGGATCGCCGAGGCGCACGACTTCATCATGCAGCTTCCGCAGGGTTACGAGACCATCGTCGGCGAGCGCGGGCAGAAGCTCAGCGGCGGGCAGCGCCAGCGCATCTCGATTGCGCGGGCCATCCTCAAAGACCCGCCCGTGCTCATCCTGGACGAGGCCACGTCCTCGGTGGACAACGAGACCGAGGCGGCCATCCAACGCTCGCTGGAGCGGATCATCGTCGGGCGCACGACCATCGTCATCGCGCACCGCCTCTCGACCATCCGCAACGCCGACCATATCTTCGTGCTGGAAGACGGGACGCTGCGCGAGCAGGGCCGCCACGATGACCTGATCCGGGGCGAGGGCATCTACGCGACGCTGTGGCGCGTCCAGACGGGCGAGCGGCTGCGTCTGGCGGGCGATTAGCGGTACAATGGGAGCAACCACAAGCGCCCCGAGGTGGAGCCATGCGCACCCTACGCCCCGCCCTGCCGATCACGCTGCTGACCCTGGCCCTGACCGTACTGGCGACCGCCTGTGCGGGCGAGGAAAGAGCCGGCCCGACTCCGCCGGCGACGACAGAGGAGGTTCCTGCCATGACGCTTGAGCTGACCAGCACGGCCTTCAGCGAAGGCCAGCCGATCCCCGCGCGCTATACCTGCACGGGGGAAGACATCTCGCCGCCGCTGGCCTGGCGCGGCGCGCCCCCCGGCACGCAGAGCTTCGCCCTGATCATGGACGATCCCGACGCGCCAGGGCGCACCTGGGTCCACTGGGTCGTGTTCAACCTGCCAGCGGAGGCGACCGGCCTGCCCGCCGCGATCCACTCCGACGGCGACCTGCCGGGCGAGGCCGTGCACGGCCAGAATAGCTGGCGGCGCAACGACTACGGCGGCCCCTGCCCACCCAGCGGCACGCACCGCTACTTCTTCAAGCTCTACGCGCTGGACACAACCCTCGACCTGGCCCCCGGCGCGACCAAGCAGCAGGTGCTCGACGCGCTGGCCGGGCACGTCCTGGCCGAAGGGCAGGTAATGGGGACGTATAGAAGGTAGAGCGGTAATCGGTGATCAGTTCTCGGTGATCAGTTTTCAGACGGGCGGCATCGTGTGCCCGCGCGTTTGGCACACGCTGAGGCTTGCTCCGCCGAACCCTGACGACCAATCACCGACAACCGACAACTGATCACTGACAACTGACGACTGACCACTGTCCACTCCCACCGAAGCGAGGCTCTCATGGACGCATCCCGCTTTCACGGCATGATCCCCCCGCTGGCGACGCCGATGCACGCCGACGGCTCGCTCAACCTGGACGCGGTGCCCGCCCTGGTCGAGCATGTGCTGGGCGCTGGCGTGCACGGCATCTTCACGCCGGGCAGCCAGGGCGAAGCCTACGCCTTGCACGCCGATGAGCGCGTCGCCGTGCTGGAAGCAGTGCTGGCCGCGGTCAACGGGCGCGTGCCGGTCATCGCCGGGACGGGCGCGATCACCACGCGCGACGCCATTGCTCACACCCGCAACGCCGAGCGCGCCGGGGCCGACGCCGTAGCCATCGTCACACCGTATTTCATCAGCCCGTCGCAGGATGAGCTGATCGCTTTCTACAGCGACATCGCGGCGGCGACCTCGCTGCCCATCTTCGCCTACTCCAACCCCGCACGGACAGGTGGTGTGCGCGTCGCGCCGGAGACGCTGGCCCGGCTGGCGGCAGACATCCCGCACTTCGTCGGCGTCAAGGAGTCCAGCGGCGACCTGGCGACGACGATGGCCGTCATCCGCGCCTGCCCGCCGCACTTCCGCGTCTTCACCGGGCGCGACACGCTGATCTACGCTTCGCTGTGCCAGGGGGCGGTCGGCGCGGTGGGCCTGACGACGAACATCGCCCCGGCGTGGTCGGTGGGCATCTATGAGGCGTTCCGCGCCGGCGATCACGCGCGCGCCCGCGCCCTGCAGGATCGCGTTGCCGCGCTGCGCGAGGGGCTGCCCCGCTTCGGCTCGTACCCGCTGTGGGTCAAGGAATCGCTGGAGTTGCTGGGGCTGCCCGCCGGGCCGGCCCGCCGCCCGATCCTCCCGCTGAGCGAGGGGCAGCGCGCGGAGCTACGGGCGTTTCTGCGCGGCCTCGGCCTGTCCGTGTGAGCGGGGGGCCAAACAGAGGCGCGGTCGGGTGCGGGCAAAGGCCGTCAGCGGCTCCTTTGACGCCAGGCGTAAGGGCGCATGACCATACGCCTCGCCAGACTTCCGAAGTTTGAGACTTCCGAAGTTTCCAAAACTTCGGAAGTCTATGGCAGGGCCAGCGATGGGGGGTCAGAAATCCCCTGCGGTCTCTCGTGCGCTCTCTGCTGTTCAGGACGGAGCCTGCGGAATCACCACCGTGAACGTGGTGCCGACCCCTTCTGTGCTCTCGAAGGCGATGGTGCCGCCGTGCAGATCAACCGACTGTTTGACAATTGCCAGCCCCAAACCGGTGCCGGGTCTGTGGCCTACGTTGGAAGCCCGGTGAAAGGCTTCGAACAGCCGCGCCTGGTCGGCTTCTGGGATGCCGATGCCCTGATCCTGGACGCGGAACACGATCCGGTCTGGCTGGCAGTCCAGGGAGAATGTGATCGTGCTCTCCGCAGGGGAGTACTTGATCGCGTTGGAGAGCAGGTTGTCCAGGATATGCCGCAGCAGATTGGCGTCCAGCGATGCTCCAGCACAGGTTCCCTGGTAAGAAAAATCAATGAGCCGTGTCGTCCCGCCAGCCTGCCGGGCTTCCTCAGCCAGGTCCTGACAGAAGGCGATTACATCCAGAGGGGCCGGGTTGAAGGTGAGCTTGCCGGATTCGGCTCGCCCAATGATCAGGATGTCATCCAGCAGGGTCACCATGCGCCCGATGCTGTCACGGATGACACTGTGCCTCTCCCGCTTCTCTTCCGCCGACATTCGTTCGCTGTAATGCTCCAGCAGTGTAACCGCGCTCTGGATGATCGCCAGGGGGTTGCGCAAGTCGTGGGCGGCCATGGACACATAGCGCGATTTCAGTGCGCTCAGCTCTATCTCTTGTTCCAGCGTCTGGCGGAGTTGGGCTTCCATGCGCTTGCGCAGCGTGATGTCGCGCAGGCTGCACACCACGCCGGACACGCGCCCCGCCTGTTCTTCGACGATGGGCGACAGCACCACATCCGCGTCAAAGGTGCCGCGTCCTTCGCAATGCACAACCACTTCCAGCCGGTGGGGTTGGGCGGTGCGGATCACTCCCTGAAAGGCTTGCTCCAGCAGGGGGGCGTGTTCTGCAACGACGAGGCTGGTCAGCGGTTGGAACAGGGCTGCATCCGGCTGGCATTGGAACGTCTCATCAAAGGCCGGGTTCACCTGGCTGATGGTCCCGTCCGGGCGGCACAAGACAATAATATCGGTGCTGCTGTTGAGGATCGCTTCGATGCGCCTCAGGGTCTGGCTGAGTTGCGCCGTCCGTTCCTTCACGCGCTGTTCAAGTTCGTCCGCATGGCGCTGAATCTGCTCGTAGAGCTGGGCGTGTTCGATGGCGATGGAGACCAGGTGGGCAAACGCGCGCAGGCGCTCGGCGTGACTCTCGTTGAAAAAACCGGGAGTGCCGCTGTCCAGGTTCAAGAAACCGATCACGTTGTCGTGCGACCAGATAGGCACACCGACATAGGATTTCACCCATTCCGTCACGGGCAGGTGCACCCAAGCCGGATACTGGTCGGTGTGCGCTATCAGGAACGGCGATCCGGTGGTCAGCATGTGCTGCAAATTCTGCGTTTGGGCTACTGGGATACGAAATTCCTGAATATAAGGAGTCTTTTCCGGCCCATAGCCGTGCCAATAGACCACCTGTGCATAACCGTCTGTGATCAGCATGATGTTCGAGGCATCGTTGGGCACCACGCGCGCGACGTTTTGCAGAATCGTGTGCATCACTGCGTCGAGGTCCCGCGCACCGATCAATGCTGCTGCCGTATCGCGTAGCGCCTCGGCCAGCACGCGCTGTTCGTGTTCGGCTCGCTGGGCCTGCTTGCGCTCGGTGATGTCGTGCAGGACGACCTGAATGGCCGCGCCTTTCTGGTCGGTGAAGGGCGAGGCGGTCACTTCTACGTCGCGCACCGTGCCGTCCAGGCGCACGATCTGCTCCTCAATCAGCGGCACAGCCTGGCGGTCTTCTGCCAGGAGGCGAATGCGTTCGCGAATGAGGGCATGGTAATCTGGGTGAAAGACATCGTAGGGTGTTTTGCCGATGATTTGCTCAGCAGAGGTGGCCCCGAACAGCGTCAGCCCGGCAGGGTTGATGTACTCAATCCGGTTGTTGCGGTTGACAAAAAGGGCTACGGGCGACAGCTCCACCAGATAGCGATAACGCTCCTCACTGGCGCGCAGGGCCTTTTGCGCCGCGCGCTCTTCCGTCTGGTCGCGGAAGGCCAGCACCACACCGCTAAGGTTGCCGTCGGGGTCAAAGATAGGCGCGCCGCTGTCGGCGATGGGGATTTCCCGGCCATCTCTGGCGATCAGCAGGGTGTGGTTGGCCAGCCCGATAAGCAACCCCTCCTGCATAACCCGGCGCACCGGATTGGCGACCGGCTGGCGCGTTTCTTCATTGACGATGCGGAAGACTTCTTCCAGCGGCCTGCCACGCGCTTCACCGGTGGACCAGCCGGTGAGCGTCTCGGCTACCAGGTTGAGCAATTCCACCCGCCCCACGGCGTCGGTGGTGATCACCCCATCGCCGATGCTCAGCAGGACGGCATGGTGGCGCGCCTCGCTCTCATGGCGCGCTTTCTCCGCCTGGAAAAGCCTGCGGTAGTGTGTTTTCTGGGTTCTCTGCCAGATCGCTCCCCAGACTGTCCCCACCATGACCACCAGCCCCAGGATCAGGGCGATGGTCAGGGACGAGCGGGTGCGCCATTCGGCCAGTGCCTCTGCTTTGTCCACCTTGACGACAATGAACCAGAGGGAGTCCGGGATGGCGTGCAGCACCGAGAGCACCTCGACCCCGCGCGAGTCCTTCCCCTCGACAACGCCTCTCCTGCCCAACACGGCCATCACTGTCAGGACATCGGTCTCGCTCAAGGGAACGCGCAGCGTGAGCGCCGTGCCCGGCTGATGGCGCAGGTCGTTCAGATGCAGCACAGCGTCGCCATCCTGCCGGACGAGCAACGTTTCGGCGCTCTTGCTGGGCGTGGGCCAGGACTGGATCAGGGGGTAAAGGGAGTCGGCGGCCTCGCTCTGCAGGATGACTGCGCCCAGCGGCGCGGCCTCCGGCTGGCTGCTGGCGAACAGCGGCGCGATGACACTAATGCGGGGCGGTGCGCCGTCGTAGCCCCGATACAGGTCGGTCAACACCGGCTGCCGGTCGTCCCAGGCTGCGGTGAGGGTCTGCGCAACCTCGTCCCCAAGCGGGTCAAGCTGCCCGCTCAGGCTCAGGCGGGCCTGCCCATCGCTATCTACCAGGACGACATCGCGGTACCCGTAGTGCTCTTGCAGCACCCGGAACCAGGCGAGGATCGCTTCCGCCTGCTCGCCTCGCGGATCGGCCAGCCAGCGGAGCACACCTTCGATGATGAAGAGGTTGCGCCCAAGTACGGCAGCATTCGCCAACTGGTTCGTCCGCCACGCCGCGATCTCGCTCGCTTTCAACGCGGCGATGGCCTCAAGGTCTTGCTCTGCCTGATCGCGCAGGTGCTGTTCTTGGGCGCGATAAAACCAACCGCCCCCTGCCAACACCACGAGCAACACCAGCGTCAAGGCTGCCATCAACCAACGATGAGACGCCTTCGGATGCATCGTCCGACCTCCGTTACCAGGTGACGGGTCTCATCTGCGCGCCATGCGCGTGCCTGTCGTGTGACAAGCCGTCCCCTCCTTCACGGCTGAGTCATAGACCTAACGGGGGAAATGCTGTTCTGGTTCGCCTGCTATTCTGTTCTGGGCCTGATCAACTGTACTCCCCCTCGCTTTCGCTGATACATTCTTGAGGCTTATTTAGCATATCACAACTAGAGGCTGTTATGAACTTCATGGAGCGTGTGTCCCCTCACCCCTAAATCCCCTCTTTTGTCCGGCTTGAATCTGTCCAAGATTCCGACCACAGTACGCATAGTCTCCTCACTCGCAAGGCAGGTCAGCGGGCGGAGAAGGTGGAATAGAGCGCCCGGTCTCAAGCTCACTGTGCGTTGATGGCGGCCAGGCTGAGATGGGTAGCTCCGAACTCTCAGGCTCAGAGACCGTATGGAAAAGCCTGCAACCCCACCCTAAATCCCTCCCCGCCTGCGGGGAGGGACTTCAAGAGCAGTCCTTTCTCCCTTCCCTCACTTGCGGGGGAAGGGCCGGGGATGGGGTAAAGATACCTCTCAAACGGCCTCTCAGGTTCGACTCGCGGGCAAACCAGCATATAATGAGAACATACTTCGGCGGTGGCCCGCGCTGACCTCCCCTCGCATACCGCCTGCGATGCTGTGTTGTTCGGCCCCGTGTGGACCACTTCACGAGAGAGAGATTGCGCATGAGCGTCGAGAATTTTCTCCGCAGCACGGCAAGCCTGGTTGCTGCCCTGGGAACCCTGCTGGCGGCGGCGGCCAGTCTCGCGGCGGCCCTCAAAGGCTTCAGGGCGACCCGTCCCCCTGAGCCACGCCCAGGGAAGTCACCCCAGCCATCTGCCCTTGTCAGTCTCCTCAGGATGCCGGCCTTTGCCCTCGGCATCCTGCTGATACTGCTCTCGGTGGGCATTTTCGTGGCACGACAGCTCGTCCCGCCGCCGACTGAGGTCGCGATAACCGACCCTGCGGAGGGGCAGGCGATTGAAGTGCGCCTGCTGCCGGAGACAGGCGCTGGCTCCTTTGCGGTCAGCGGGACTTCGGATGAGGTGTTCGACGACCCCGCGCTGCGGCTCTACGTGCTGGTTCATCCCGCCGACCCCTTCGCGGCAGGCTGGTGGGTTCAGCAGCCGGTGGCGGTGGATCGCTCTGGCCGGTGGACGACGCAGGCCTGGATCGGTAGTGCGGACTTCCCGCCTCATGTGGGAGACAAAATCCATATTGTGGCGATTGCCGCCGATCCCGCGCAGGTCGGCGGGCGCACTCAGTTGAGCGATCCAAAGGATGCCCGCCCCGCCGCGCAGTCCGAGATCGTCAGGGTGAGCATCGGGACGATCAAGTAAGCACAGCGGGCGAGGGGAGCAGATTCTCAGCTACATCGGCTCCCGCTATCTGGAGAGCGCCGGGAAGGGATGATCAATCCGCTCGCCACAGCATCCCGGCGTTCCAGCGTCCCCGTTGCTCCTGCAGATCGCCCCTTGCTCCCCAGATCACTGGGACTCCGTGTGCCCTGAAACCCGACGACCGCAGCCGGCTTCTTCAGACGTGTCCGACGGCCTGTCGCCTGGCGTGGCCTTCGTCCGCGTCAGGGACGACCGGTTTTCAAACGAGCGCCACCGGCGCTATGCTGCCCTCCCCTGCGTCAGTCGAGAACTCTTGCAGAGATTGTTAACCATGCCCGAATAAACTCCTCGCAGATCGTGGACAGATGGGCGCGCGTCGAAGGGTGCATTTCACGAGAATTCACGGTCGGCTGATAGTGCATCAGGCGACTCACGTCCAGCCTCACCCCCCAGCCCCCTCTCCACGTGGTGGAGAGGGGGAGTCGGGCTGCCGTCAAGTCCCCCCTCCACGTTGTGGAGAGGGGGGTCAGGTTGACGTCAAGTCCCCTCTCCACTGCGATACTGTTGGCGAAATGCTTCCGTAGGGGCGTATTGCAATACGC
>Ga0334888_1004249_pt1 | contig 13186 bp, 9 predicted proteins | sample GraSluR1_MG_FD_207227 | JGI IMG/M metagenome (GOLD analysis project Ga0334888, IMG submission 207227) | Sludge microbial communities from methane-producing bioreactor in Wageningen University, Netherlands - Granular Sludge_3_08-R1 | ecosystem: Engineered > Bioreactor > Anaerobic > Unclassified ...
CCAGCCGGGCAATCTCGTGCGCTGGTTCAACGAGAGCTGGCTGATGGAAAGTCTTTTCGCCACGATGTGTCTCAGCTTTCTCCATCTGGCGTATAACGTGATCGTCGGTTTCGGAAAGATCTCCGAAGCGGGCCGGGTTGCGGAGAGCGCGTCTGCGGAATGCGCGGCGCAGACGAAGGGGGAGTAGGCTTATGGAGTTCGGCATCGTAGCGGCGCTCGTCGCTTTTATTCTGGTCATCGCTGTCGGCGTGCCTCTCGGATGGGGATTTCTCGGCAGCACGATCGTCGGTCTGTGGGGGCTCGACCAATCGCTCGGCTTTATCGCCGGGACGTTCTACCACTCCATCAACAACTATATTCTGATGGGGATCGCCTTCTTTATCTTCGCCGGTTCCCTGATCGCCCAGGCCGGCCTTGCGGAAAGGATCGTCCGGTTTTCCTACGCGCTGGTCGGGAAGCTCCGCGGCGGCCTCATCGTCGTGGCGATCATCGCTTCCGTCATCATGGGCGCGCTCACCGGATCCTCTCTGCCGGTAATCTCCGCGCTCATTCCGCTGCTCGTCCCGCAGCTCGAACGGTACGGATACAACAGGGTCTACACCACGTCCGTGCTCTGCTCGTGCAGCTTTCTGGGGTACCTGATCCCGCCGAGCGTTCCCGCGATGATCTACTGCCTCATCGCGCAGCAGTCCGTCGCGGCGATGTTTCTGGCGACGGTCTTCCCCGGACTTCTTCTTGCCGCCGGGTACATGATCGTCAATCACCTCATCTGCCGGAAGTACATCGACGAGTCGAAGACGCCTCCCCTGATGGAGCCCGCGCTCCGGAGAAAGGAGCTCTTCTCCGCCACATGGTCGGCTATACCGGCTCTCGGCGCCCCCGGTATCATTCTGGCGGGTATCTACGGCGGTTTCTTTACACCGAACGAAGCTGGAGCCATCGGCGTGGTTTACTGTCTGTTCGTAGGCTTTCTGATCTACCGCGATCTGACGATGAAGCGCTTCTGGGCCGCTATTTACACCGCAGTCCTCACCGTGGGCATGATCAACCTGATGATCGCCACGGGGACGGTCTTCACCAGGCTGCTGATCCGCGAAGGAGTGGCCCAGACCGTGGCCGAGGTCGTCCTCGGGTTGTTCCAGAGCAAGGTGATGATCCTGATCATGATGAACGTCTTCCTGCTCATTCTGGGCATGTTCATCGACGGGGCGCCCATCATGATCCTCGCCGTGCCGATCATCCTTCCGCTCATCCGACAGCTCGACGTGAATCTCATCCAGCTCGGGGCGATCGTCATCGTGAATATCGGATTGGGGGTTGTGACGCCGCCCTTCGCGATCTCGATGTTCGTAGGGTCGCGGCTCGCGGACGTGAAGTATATTCGGCTGGTGAAGCCGATGATGCTGTTTCTTCTTCTCGTCGGCATCCCCGTCCTTCTGCTGACTACATTCGTCCCGGCGATCTCCTGCTGGCTTCCTACCTACATGCTGGGGATCGAGACGGTCGGACCGTGGTGATGGACGACGAATTCGGAGCCTCCCCCGGGACGGGACGGCGGGTACGGACGGGAGTTACTACGACCGAGAGAATTCGGAGGTGCGAGAGTGTCGGCGTTTGATCTGGTTATACGAAATGCGCGCATAGTCGACGGGACGGGGTCCCCGTGGTTTCGGGGCGACGTGGCGGTACGGGACGGCAAGATAGAGTATGCGGGCGTGCTGCCCGAGGATATCGCCGCCGCGTCGGTGGTCGACGCGGGAGACTGTGTGCTTGCTCCCGGCTTCATCGACATGCACACGCACAACGATTTTTTGCTGTTGAAGGAGCCCGCGGCCGCCTCGAAACTGAAGCAGGGAGTGACCACGATCATGATCGGGCAATGCGGGATCAGCGCGGCCCCGATCACGGAGGAAAAGGTGGAGCTGTTGAGTTCGTACACAGGCTTCATCATGGCGGGAGCGACTCCCCGGTGGAACTGGCGCTCTTTCGGGGAGTATCTCGACGTGCTCGGCGAACAGAAACTCGGCGTGAACGTCGGCTCGTTCGTCGGGCACGGAACGATCCGCCTCAACGTCCTCGGCTTCGAGAGCAGGAATCCGACGGAGGCGGAGGTCGCGGAGATGCGGAATCTCGCGGAGCGCGCGATGGAAGAGGGCGCCTTCGGCATGACCAGCGGTCTCATCTACGCTCCGGGAGTCTACTCGACCGACGACGAGGTTCAAGAGATCGCCAAAGGACTGACGAAGCGCCGGGGACTCTACCTCTCCCACATGCGGAACGAATCCGTCGACGTCGTCAAATCGGTTCACGAGACGATCGCCGTGGCCGAAAAGGCCGGAATACCGGGACAAGTGCTTCATCACAAGGCCTGCGGGCGCAAGAATTTCGGAAAGATCCGCGAGACTCTGGAGCTGCTGGAAATGGCGCGGGCACGGGGCGTCGATATGACGGTGGATCAGTACCCCTACGCCGCCAGCAGCACAACTCTTCGCAGCATTCTTCCTCCGTGGGTTCACGAAGGCGGCGTCGCCAAGGTCATCGAACGGCTTTCCGATTCCTCCCTGCGCGAACGCCTGAAAAAGGAGATTCCGACCACGGACGATTGGGAGAACATGCTGCTCAGCAGCGGCGGCCCGGAGGGGGTCATGGTGGTCTACACGCCGATGACGCCGGAGTGCGAGGGAAAGACGCTGCCCGTCATCGCCGAAATGAAGGGAAAGGACCCGCTCGACGCGGCCTTCGATATCATCGTGGCGAACAAGGGGGCGGACACCGCCTGCTACTTCATGCTCGACGAGGAGGATGTGCAGTTCGTCATGAAGCACCCGCTCGTCATGGTGGCTTCGGACAGCATCCCCCCCGCGCCGGGTGCGAAGTGCCACCCTCGCACGAACGGGACGTTCCCCCGCGTTCTCGGCAGATACGTCCGGGAGGAAAAGACCCTTCGTCTCGAAGAGGCTGTTTGGAAGATGAGCGGTTTCCCGGCTGCACGACTCGGGCTGTCGAAAAAAGGGATCATAAGGGAAGGAATGGACGCGGATCTCGTTATCTTCGATCCGGAGACCGTCGTCGACGGCGCCACATACGAGGATCCTTTCGGCGAACCGAAGGGCATATCGCACGTCTTCGTGAGTGGCCGTCTCGCCGTGCATAACGGCGAGTACACCGGAGCCGCCGCGGGGAAGGTGCTTCGGAAAGCGTGAACAATGTACGCGGAGACGAGAGGGGTTCTCTTCGAGAGAGCCCCTCTCGTTGTTTTCTCTCCCGGCATCGGGTGGTTTACTTGTCCGCAAGCCTGTCGAGCGCTTCCCCGAGCTTGCCCCGGAAGAGCTTCTTTTCGCTTTACATCTGCGAAGGGGTCAAATACAATGCCTGTAGCATCGTGATGAAGCGACTGTTTCCCCATGACCGGCCGGCCGGAGGCGTTCTTCCTGCGATGCCGATGGCGGTAGAAGCTCGCCGACACTTCTCTCAAGGAGGTCCTCGATGATCAGTTTGACAAAGATGCTGCTCGGGCGCGAGCATTCCGGCGACCGATTGCGCTACCGTCGCGGGACGAACAGCGCGGGCGCCGCCGACGGAACGGGTCCCGTCGTCGTCTGGAACTGCACCCGCGCCTGCAATCTCTTCTGCCGCCACTGCTACGCCTCGGCGACGCCGCACACCATGGGGGGCGAGCTTTCGACGGGCGAGGCGAAGGATTTTCTGGATTCCCTCGCCGCCTTCAACGTCCCCGCCTTGCTGCTCTCGGGCGGAGAGCCCCTGTTGCGGAGCGATATCTTCGAGCTTTTGGAGTACGCGCGCACGCTGGGGTTGCGCACCGCGCTCTCGACCAACGGGACGCTCATCGACGAACGGACTGCGGCGCGCATTATGGAACTCGGCGTGAGCTATGCCGGTATCAGTCTCGACGGATCGCGAGCGGTCAACGACGCTTTCCGCGGCGTCGACGGCGCCTTCGACAAGACGATCGCCGGATTCAGGAACTGCCGGAAAGAGGGGCAGAAGGCCGGATTGCGTCTCTCCATGACTCGCAGTACGCTGAAGGAACTGCCCGTAATTTTTCGCCTCGTCGAAGACGAAGGCATAGCCCGCGTCTGCCTGTATCACCTCGTCCCGTCCGGGCGCGGCGCGAAACTTTCCGACGAGGAGCCTTCGCCGGAGGAGAAGCGCGCCGCTCTGGATTTTCTCGCCGAAAAGACGCTCGACTTCGCCGCTCGGGGCGTGGAGACCGAAATTCTCACCGTGGACAACCACTGCGACGGTATCTATCTCTACCTTCGGGAGAAAGAGCGGGGAGGGAGCCGCGCCGCGGAGATGCTGGAACTGCTTACAGCAAGCGGAGGCAACCGCTCCGGCGTCGCCATCGGCGCGGTCGACTGGGAGGGGGACGTCCACATAGACCAGTTCACGCAGGAGATCATTCTCGGCAATGTTCGCGAGAGGGACTTCCCCGAGATCTGGCGGGGAGAGGCCGATTCATTTCTGCATCGTTTGCGCGACCGGAAGCGGCATCTCCGCGGCCGGTGCCGCACCTGCGGGTGGCTGGAACAGTGCAACGGAAATCTCCGGGCCAGGGCGTTCGCCGCCGGGGATTTTTGGGGCCCCGACCCGTCCTGCTACCTGACCGACGACGAGATCGCGCACGGAGGTACATTGTGCTGATCTCCTGGAACACGACGCGCCGCTGCAATCTTTTCTGCAGGCACTGCTACAGGGAGTCCGGCCCCGGTGAGGACGCTCGCGGAGAGCTGTCCACGGCGGAGGGAATCGAGCTGATCTCCTCGATCGCGGAGGCTGGTTTCCGCCTGCTCATCCTCAGCGGGGGCGAGCCGCTGTTGCGGGAGGATATTCTCGAGCTGGTGGCCGCGGCCCGGAACCGGGGGCTCGTTCCGGCGATGGGGACGAACGGGACGCTGCTTACGGAGGCTGTTTCGAGGAATCTCGCAGCGGCCGGGCTGCGGGGGATCGCGATCAGCGTGGACAGTTTGGACCCGGAGTACCACGACACGTTCAGGGGGAGTGCGGGGGCCTACGAGCTGACGCAGGCGGGAATTCGCAACGCTCTCGCCGCGGGGCTGAGGGTGCAGATCAACCTGACGCTGACGGAGAAAAATCTGGACGAGTTCGACAGGATGGTGGACTTTTACGAGTCGAGCGGCGTCCACGCCATTCACCCGTTCTTCCTTGTTCCCACAGGGCGCGCGCGCTCCATGCAGGAGGAGGAGCTGCACTCCGGCGCGTACTTCGGGATGATACGGAAGATACTGGAACGGCAGGCGACGACGGCCCTCGAACTCAAGCCCACCTGTGCGCCGCAGTTCATGCCGATGGCGAAGGAGATGGGGATTGCGCAGCGTTTTTCCCGCGGCTGCCTCGCCGGAGTCTCCTACTGCTGCATTCTGCCGAAAGGCGAGGTCCACGTCTGCCCCTACCTGCCGGTGGAGGCGGGAAACGTCAGGAGGATGCCCTTCGCCGATATATGGCGCGAGAGCGAGGTCTTCGTGGAGTTGCGCGACTTCTCGCGCTACGAGGGGCGGTGCGGCGCATGCGAGTATGTCTCGATCTGCGGCGGGTGCAGAGCGCGCGCGTTCTCCTACACTGGAAACTATATGGCGGAGGAGCCCTGGTGCTTCAGGAGCGGAACATGGACGCCGTCGACAGGAAGCTGATCAACCTGCTTCAGGAGGGGCTCCCGCTGGAGAGGGACCCCTACGGTGTTTTTGCCGCGAAGCTCGCTGTTTCAAGAGAGGAGATCGTCGAACGAACCGGTGCGCTGATGCGTGAAGGCATTATCCGTCGCCTGGGGGGCGTCTTTGACTCCGGCGCGATGGGGTACTCCAGCATGCTCGTCGGCGCGCACGTCCCGGAGGATGTCTTCGGGGACGCCGCGCGCTTCGTGAACGCGCACCCCGGCGTGACGCACAACTACCGCAGGAGCGGCTTCCTCAACATGTGGTTCACGCTCTCAACCGTATGCGACGAAGAGCGGGACGCATTTCTGGAGGAGTTGAGGCGGCGTTTCAGGCTGACGAGCGTCTTCCCCTTTCCCAGGGTGCGAAGCTTCAAGCTGCGGGTCTTCTTCGACATGGAAGGGGCGTGATGTCTGTGGACGAGCTTGACCTGCGGCTGATCGCCGAACTTCAGGAGAACATCCCGCTGACAGTCGACCCCTATCGGACGCTGGCGGAGCGTCTCGGCGTCTCCGAGGACACCCTGGTTGGGCGGCTGCAAGCGCTCCGCGCGTCGGGGAAGCTGAAGCGGATCGGCGCGGTGTTGCGGCATCAGAACTCGGGGTACGCAGCGAACGCGATGGTCGTCTTCAAGGCCGCTCCGGACGAGGTGGAACGCCTGGGCGGACTCTTGGCGGAGAGTCCGCTCGTGAGCCACTGCTACGAACGCGTCCCCTGCGCGGTGTGGCCGTACACGCTCTACGCGATGCTGCACGGCAGGGACATGGCGACGATCGAGACGTTCGTCCACAGCTTCGTCCTGGAGCACGGGGTGGAGCGATTCGAGATTCTCCGCAGCGAGGAGGAGCTCAAGAAGAGCAGCTTGTCGTTTTTCTGAAAGGAGCCTTCGTCGGTTCCTAAGCATCGTTCACCGGAGATACGGCGCCATCGCCTTCGCGATGCGCTCCGCCATGATGCGGTACCCTGCGGTGTTGGGGTGAATTCCGTCCGCCATCAGCTCCGGCTTCCCGAGGATATCTTTCAGGACGTCGGGGATGAGCACGGAGCCCGTGTTCTTCGCCGCCTCGAAGTAGCGCTTGCCGACAGGAGCGAGAAGCGGCAAGCCCTCAAGCCCGGCGAGGAAGACGAGCGATCCTTCCTCCTGGATTCTCCGGATCATCGTCTCAAGGAGGGAGAAGCTCTCGTCGAGGTCCATCCGGCGGAGCATGTCGTTCCCGCCGAGCAGCACGACGACGATCGACGGGGAGCGCTCCAGCACTTTTTCCAGGCGTTCATATGCCCTGGCGACGGTGTCCCCGTCGACGCCCATGTTCTCCACCGGGCGTCCCAGCAGCAAGGAGAGCGCGGCGGGATAGGAATTTTCCGCTCCCTCCGCGCCCCTGCCCGCAGTCAGACTGTCGCCGAAGGCGACCACGGGGCCGAACGCCGCAGGGGGGGCGTTCCGTATCCTCCACGAGTTGACTCGGGAGGGGCCGAAGAACCAGTAGAACGCAGCTCCGGCAAGCAGGAGCAGAAGAAAAAACAGAAGGCGTCTCTGAATCGACACTATTCTCTCTCACCTCCGGAGAGGGTATGAAATGCGGTTTTTCCGAATATCCCGGTCGTTAGGGGAAACGCGCCGCGTTTCAGCGGCACGTCGTCTTCCCGGCTTTATGTTCTTCGACCGCAGTCCGCGCTACTCGGCGAGGCTCCCCAGATGTCTGGAAAAAAAGCGCTCCATGGCGCGGTAGAAGTCGAAACGGTTCTCCTCGTTGAGAAATCCGTGTCCTTCATTCTCCTTGACCATGTACTCCACGTCAATGCCTCGTTGTCTCAGGGCCTCCACGATCTGATCCGATTCGGCCTTCTTGACGCGAGGGTCGTTGGCGCCCTGAGCGACGAAGAGCGGCGCCCGGATGTTGTCGGCATGAAAGACGGGGGACGCCGCTTTCAGAAGTTCCCGTTCCTTTTCCGGGTGGCCGATCTGCTCGTACATCATCTCCCGGCCGAGTTCCCAATAGGGAGGAATGGTTTCGAGCAGCGTAAAGATGTTCGAGACGCCGACGTAGTCGACGCCGCAGGCGTACAGCTCTGGGGTGAAGGCCAGCCCGGCGAGCACCGCGTATCCGCCGTAGGAGCCGCCGTAGATTCCGACGCGCTTCGGGTCCGCGATTCCTTGATCGACCAGCCACTTCACCCCGTCGGAAATGTCGTCCTGCATCGCGCGCCCCCACTGTTTGAACCCCGCCTCCCAGAACGCCCGGCCGTACCCCGTGGAACCTCGAAAGTTCATCTGCAGCACGGCGAGCCCCCGATCGGCCAGGAACTGCACCTCGTTGTCGAAACCCCAAAAGTCGCGCGCCCATGGCCCACCGTGAGGGTGGATCACAACAGGAAGATTTTTCCCGTCGCTCCCCGTCGGTATCGTGAGATAGCCGTTGATGGTCAACCCGTCCCGAGCAACGTAGGAGATCGGCTTCATATGCGCCATGCGTTCCTCCGGAAGCCATGGAGTCGGATCGGCCAGCTTGCGGAACGCTTCCGTCCTTCGATCGAAAAAGTAGTAGGCCCCCCGCGTCCGGTCGCTTCCGGCGTGAAGAAGCACCTTGTCTTCATCCTTGCTGGAGGAGACGACCGTCACCTCGTATCCGGGCAGCCGGGATTCCAGCTCTCTTTGGAGCGCGGCCCGCTCTTCGTCGAAGAAGTGGTACTGAAACCGATCGGTTATGAAGGTCGCTCCTGTGAGTGTTTTTCTCTTTCGGGAGAAGAGAAGATGTTCGACGTCGACCTCCGGATGTTCGAAAAGCAGCTTCTCGTTCTTCGCTGTCATCGGGTCGAAGATATAGATCGCCGACGTGTTCCGTCCAAGGTTGGATGCGACGTAGAGTTTTTTATTGTCGAAGGTGAAGAAGAAAGGGTATACGCTCTCTCTGAAGTTGGTGGTCAGCAACGTCCGAAAAGGAAGCCCTTCCGCATCGCGATAGAGCAGCGAGGTATTCACGCCGTCGCTTCTTATCGCGACGCGGAGTTTGCCGTCGTGGTCGGTCCCCCATTCCGCTATGTCTCCCGGATTTTCTTCGACGAGAGCAAGGGCTCCCGAAGAAAGAGAAAGGCGGTAGACGTCATGTATCCGCGGATCTCTCCGATTCATGCCGACGAGCATTTCGTCGTCCTGCTCTTCAAGAGGATCGACGATGGTAACCCGGACATTTTCAAACGGCGTGAGGTCACGAGCCTCGCTCCCGTCGGCGTTCACGGCGTACAGACGATAGTTCTCGTCTCCGCCGGAATCTTGCAGGTAGACGATTCTGTCGTTCCCGGCCCAGAAGCAGGCTAATATATCGCGCTCGGCGGCGGAGGTGACGCGAATCGCCTCTTCCTCGTCGACCTTCTGTACGAAGATATTCAGGCGACGATTCCAGGAGGCGCGGTACAGAATGCGCGTTCCGTCGGGAGAGAGTTGAAAACCGCATTTATCAGGGTTTCGGAAAAAATCCTCCATCGGTATGAGCTTCTCCGCCGCCGTCGATGGAAGGAGAAGAGAGAAGATGCCGAAAATCGCCGCGATAACAATGGAAAAAAGTCTCATAATACGATTCCTCCGCTGTTTTTTGTCTTGTGTCGGACATGGGGCGCTCTACGGCGAATGGTAGCGAGGAGGTGTTTTTTTGTCAAGGGGACGCGGATTCCGGCTGTGTTCCGGCGGGAGCGCTCCGAATACTCATCGGAAACAGGGGAGGTTCTCCGATTTTCTGCGTCCTCAACAGTCTCCGTTTGCAGAAAAAAGGGGTGGTCGGGTACAATAGCCTTCCGAATGCCGGAACATTCCCGTGAGAAGATCGCGTCCGGCGGCGGGAATCCGCACATGAACGCATTCCGCCGACACCTCAAGAACAAGGAGACCATCCATGCCTGAAAATATACTCGAAACTGGGTTCGACGACGAACTCAAAAAAAGCTATCTCTCCTATGCGATGTCGGTTATCGCCGACCGCGCGCTTCCGGACGCCAGAGACGGTTTGAAGCCCGTCCAGCGCCGCGTCCTCCACGCGATGAAGGAGCTGGGCCTCTCCTCCGGGGGATCGCACAAAAAGTCGGCGAGGGTCGTCGGCGAGACGATGGGCAAGTACCATCCGCACGGCGACTCGTCCATATACGAGGCTATGGCGCGCATGGCGCAGAACTTCTCGCTCCGCGTCCCGCTTGTGGACGGACAGGGAAACTTCGGCTCGCTCGACGGCGACTCTCCCGCGGCGATGCGCTACACCGAGGTGCGCCTGGCGCCCGAGGGGGAGCTGATGCACGGCGACGTCGACGAGGAGACGGTGGACTTCGTCCCGAACTTCGACGAATCGCTGACGGAGCCCTCCGTCCTCCCCGCCGTTCTTCCGAACCTGCTGATCAACGGAGCGTCGGGAATAGCTGTCGGTATGGCGACGAACATTCCGCCGCACAACCCCGTCGAGACGCTCTCGCTGCTTTCGGAGTATCTCCGCGAAGGCTGCTCGTGGAGCGTTTCCGAGACGGCGTCGAGGATGCCCGGGCCCGACTTCCCCACGGGGGGCGAGATCGTCGGGACGAGCGGCATCCGCGAGATGTACGAGACGGGGCGCGGCAAGTTCACGCTTCGCGGAAAGACGCATATAGAAGAAACGAAGAACCGCTACCTCGTCGTGGTCACCGAAATTCCGTACGGCGCCACGAAGTCGCGCATCGTCGCGCAGATCGCCGAGAAGCTCGACGAAAAGAACGTCGAGGGGATCGTGACCGTCCGGGACGAGTCCGACAGGACGGGCGACCGGGTGGTCGTGGAGATGCAGAAGAAGACCGATCCCAAAGCGGTGGAGGCGCTGATGCACTCTGCCACGCAGCTCTCCGGCACCTTCGGCGGCAACCTGCTCGCGCTCGCGGGGGGCGCGCCCCGGACGATGACGCTCAAGGACATTTTCGACTGCTTCATCGGCCACCGGCGCGAGATCGTACGGCGGCGGACCGAGTTCCGGCTGAAGCGGGACGAGGCGAGGCTGCACATCGTCGAGGGGCTGCTGAAGGCGCTCGATATTCTCGACGAGATCGTCGCGCTGATACGCGCCTCGAAGAGCGTCGCCGAGGCGAAGTCCGGACTCGTCGAACGCTTCGGTTTTTCGGTCCTTCAGGCTGAGGCGATCCTCGAGATGCGCCTCTCCCGCCTCGTCGGGCTGGAGTACGAGGCGCTCGTCAAGGAGAAAAAGAAGCTGGAGAAGGCGATCGCCGAGTGGAAGGGGATTCTCGCCTCCGCGAAGAAGCTGGACTCCGTTGTGGCGGGGGAGTTCGACGAACTGGCGGCGCGGTTCGAGAAGAGCCCTCTCGCGGCGCGGCGGACCTCCATTCTCGACGAGGAGCCGGAGAAGAAGCGCGGCAAGGACGCGCCGGGGCAGGCGCGACTTTCGTTCGAACAGCCGACACCCTGCGTGATTTCGCTCGACGCGGAGGGGTACATCCGGAAGCGCGAGATGAAGCGCAGGCCGCGCGACGAGGAGGAGGGGAGCGTCTTCGTGACGAACGGCATCGTCTACGCGCTCGGCGACGACGGGCGCTTCTACTCGCGCGAGCGCGCGGGCATTCCCGACGCCTCGACCAAGAAGCTCCTTCCGGCGCAAGAGTTCTTCGGGGCCGCTGAGGGCGTGTCGCTCGTTCTCGTCTCCCCCGACGACCACGACGAGGCGCTCTTCGTCTTCGCCGACGGCTCCGTTAAACGGTCCTCTCTGGATACGCTCAAGGGCGACACGTCGAGGAAGAACACCTCGAAAACCGCGACTCCGCTGAACGAGGGGGAGAAGCTGCTCGCGGTCGTCCCGCTCAAGGGGGACGGAGACTTCGATATCATGCTCTGCACGAAGTCCGGACGGACGATCCGTATTCCGGGGGCGAAGATTCCGCTGAAGGGAACGGCCGCGCGGGGCGTCGCCGGAATCGCGGTGGAGGACGAGGACGCGCTTGTTTCGGCGGTCGCGCTTCCGAGCAGCGACGCAGCACCCGACGACCTGTTCGCGGTGGTGCGAACGTCGAACGGCAGATTCTTCCGCTTCGCGCTCTCGGAGCTCAAATCCTCCGGGCGGGGCGGCAAGGGGATCTACATCCACAGGGGGGACAAGCCCTCCTTCGGAGAGGTTGCGGAGGTCGCGGCGCTTTCGCCGGGCGACTCGCTGATCGCGGACGACGGTGCGGAAATTCCCGCTGAGAACGTGCGTCCCCGCGAGGTGGGCGAGCACACGCTCGTCTCGATGACGGAGATTCCCGGTATGTCGCGCCTGTCTGTCAGGCGCAGGAAGAACGGGCGCAACGGCAACGGCGGAACGAACGGCGACGAAGGAGCGGACGAGAGCGTTCCCGAGCAGGACGCGGGCGGAGCTCCGGCCCGGAGGCTCTTTGCGGAGAACGACGAGGGAGTGCAGATCAGCGGAGGCAGCGGGGACTTCGGCGAAGAAGAGGATTTCGCCGGTTTCCCCGAGGATGACGGAGGAGAAGAACGATGAGCGGATTCAACTACGACGGCAGTTCCATACGGGTGCTCGAAGGGCTTGCGGCGGTGCGGATGCGCCCCGGAATGTACATCGGCGACACGGGGCAGCGAGGATTGCACCACCTGATCTGGGAGATCGTGGACAACTCCGTCGACGAGGCGCTCGCGGGCTATTGCACCGAGATTTCGGTCGCGCTCGCCCCCGACGGGAGCGTCCTCGTCGCCGACAACGGGCGTGGTATGCCCGTCGACCCGCACCCGCAGAAGCGCGTTCCCACCTGCCAGGTCATCATGACCGTCCTCCACGCGGGAGGCAAGTTCGGCGACGGGGCCTACACCGTCTCGGGCGGCCTCCACGGGGTGGGCGCGTCGGTGGTGAACGCCCTCTCCGAGAAGCTCGAACTCTCCGTGCGGCGGGACGGTCGGGAGTACTCCATGACCTTCATGCGCGGCGACGTTTTCAAGGAGCTTTCGTCGAAGCCGGCGAAGACCCCCGGTACCGGTACGACGGTTCGTTTTTACCCCGATCCGTTGATCTTCAAGACGGGAATCGTCTTCGACCCCAAGCTCGTCGAACGCCGCCTGCGCGAGATATCCTACCTCGTGCCTGGGCTGTCGCTGACGTTGGAGACGGTGAACGCGGAGGGGGAGACGGTCCGGGAGACCTTCATGAACAAGGACGGCATCGAGGCGATGACGAACCGCCTCGCGAAAAACACAACGCCGCTCTTCGAGGGGACGGTCGCGTTTACGGGAACCTCCGGCGACACCGAGGTCGCGTTCGCTTTGAAGTACCTCGACGACTACACCGAGAGGATGTATTCTTTTGTCAATCTGATCCCGACCGCCGAGGGGGGGACGCACGTCGCAGGCTTCCGCGCGGCGCTGACGAGGGCGGTGAACGAGGCCGCCAAGACGGAGAAGCTCCTGAAGGCGGGGGAGGGGAACATTCTCGGCGACGACCTTCGCGAAGGGCTGCTCTGCGTCCTCTCGGTGAAGCTTCCGAACCCGC
>Ga0334888_1004285_pt1 | contig 13109 bp, 7 predicted proteins | sample GraSluR1_MG_FD_207227 | JGI IMG/M metagenome (GOLD analysis project Ga0334888, IMG submission 207227) | Sludge microbial communities from methane-producing bioreactor in Wageningen University, Netherlands - Granular Sludge_3_08-R1 | ecosystem: Engineered > Bioreactor > Anaerobic > Unclassified ...
CCCTACTTTGAGGACGAGACTCCGACTCCGGACCGGGATGAACGGCCGGGATCTGTGGCGGCTCTGGTGCGACCAGTTCGACGATGAGCTGGAGGCTTTGGCCGAGGCGATCTGGGCCGCAAACAAGATGGTGAAGACGGAATCCCCCCAGGCTAGGGACCGGTTCTACGCCATAAAGGACGAGTTCATCCTCAGGTACGCCACCAGCGGCCGGAAAGTCAGAGACGAGCCGCCCCCACCCTGGTACCGCGGGGTCGACGGCTCGACCAGGACACTATACTGCTACCGGGTCCCTGTGGGCGAGAGGGTCTATCGGCTCCACAGCTACCTCCGCCCCCTAAAGGTGGAGGAGGGGCTCGCCGAGGAGGGCGAGGAGGGGGGCGGCTCCTCCGTCGACGAGTGGTCGTGGCTTCCGATCTCTTTCGACGAGTTATATAAGATGCTCGCGAGCTATGCCGGGGATCGGTGGGGCTTCTCGGATCGTAGGGTGGGATGAATCGAGAAGAGGAAGATAGGGAAGGGGCGTCAGAAGCTATGAAAATGAAGACTGGAGGTGCCGGTTTGGGGCGGCCGCGCCCGCAGTGGGTCGCCCTTACCCCGGCCTCTAAGGTCCGAGGCTCAGGACCGCCCACAGCAGGTTGAAGTCATTCTGACGCGCCCTCACCATCTCGACGAAGCTCGGCTCGGCCCCCACCTCCCCCCCGATGGAGACCCATCGGTCGAGGCCGAAGGAGTAAGCATGACCTCCATGATAACCGTCGTACCTCAGGACCGGCCCCTTGACGCCTTCGAACCTCTCTCCGCCGACGACCCCGCCGTAATACAGCCCGGGGCCGTGAACCCCCTCGAACATCGCCGATGCGGCCGGAGCCAGCAGAGCCAGCACCATAATAGCTATTTTGTATCCCAGCATTCGCATCACCTTCTTATCGAGCATCAACCATCCTCGATCTATGATCCGCCAGAGCTGCCAGACCCTTCCAGTAACTGAAGGTCCTCCATGGCCTTTTTAATCCGGCGGGCTTCCAGCTATATCATGCCGGGATAGGCGAAAAATGTTTCGATGATTGGGCAACCCGGCCTAAGGTTTCGCCTGGCCGGGGGCGGCCGAGCCCCATCAAGTCTCACCACCGCTGGGACCCGGGGGCCTCTCGTCGGAGGGTCCTTTCGACGTCCCGGCCATCTCCTGGGTGGGTCCAGGTTTCTCTTTTTTCAAAGATCTTCTTTTGCCCATCCACCATTTGACGATTGGAATTATCAAGACGGTGGCCAGCCACTGCCAATATTTTTTAATAAAATTTTTGCCGTCGTTGAGGTAGTCGGAGGCGGTCATCTCTTCGACGGTCACCGTGACCGGCCACTCGTCGAGCCTCTTCTTAGGCGCCCACCCAGCGACCCCAATATTCGAGATATCCTTGTAATACACCACCAGCTTCAGGGTCTGATCGCCTTCTTTGGTGGGTACCACCTCCCAGACCCACATGGGCAGTTCCCCTATATCGGGGCAGTACATCTGTTGAGCCTTCCCTTCCTTGAGGGAGATGACGAAATTATCTCCCGTCAGACTGACCTCATACTCGCACTTGGGCGAAAGGTTGACCTCCTCGTAGATGGCGTATTCTTCCTCGAGGTACCCCGCTAGGCGCTCCCGATCTTCTCCCAAAGTTACATTTATTTTATACTTGTGGCGTACAATCATCTCTCTGGGCGGATCCCAGCCGACCATCCCGAGGGCCTTCTCAGCCATCTTCTGATAATCTTCCGAGGAGGGCTGAGCGGGAGCCGTTGCTTCTGTCGTCCTCTCCGAGGGCGGCTGATACGGTACCCCCTTTCCGATCGTTGTTCTGACGTCACCAGGGACACCGCCCGTATATACCGTTCTGTCGACCGGGGTCGTGTCCGTGGACCGTATCTCGACGGAAGTCTCACCCTTTGGATACCCCGATTCTTCCCGGATGCAGTTGCCAAAATACGTATCGTTATCGATCAGCACGTCGTACGTGTTATCCCTTGTAAAATTATCATCTACTGTATTATTCTCCGAGGAATTGAACGAAACGCCAACTTCATTTTTATTAATGTAATTATCTTTTAACTCGTTGAGATTCGACTGGTAGAGGTAAACTCCGATTCGGTTATAGCTGGCGGTGTTGTTTTTGATCAGGTTCGATGACGAGTCGCAGAGGGCGATCCCATCAGAATTATTGGAGACTCCATTATCGGTGAGGTTGTTTTTCATCGAGTTTATGAGGGTGATGCCGCAGGCGGAGCTGTCGTTGGCGACGTTTCCTGCCACGGAACTGCTGCGACAATTCATAAGTGCCAGGCCGTTCACCTCGTTCCCGTGGAGGACGTTATCGGCGATCCCGTTCTCATGGGAATCCTCAAGCTTGATGCCGGCGAGGTCGTTGTAGCTGGCATCGTTTCCGGTGATGTGGTTGCGATCGCTTGCAGACAGACGGATTCCATACTCAACGTTATGGCTGCCGATGTTCCCGGAGATGGTATTTCCGTCGGATGACTCAAATAAAATGCCGTTTAAATTATAACTGCCGTTATTGGCCTCTATCCTGTTATCCTCGCTCTCCCTGATCTCTATTCCGCTCTGATCATTGTAGCTGGCATTATTATCCTTTATTATGTTCTCGTTCGATTTTACGATGAAGATTCCAAACACGTTATTGTAGCTTGCATTGTTCTTCGAGACGTTGTTTCCGAGGCTGCTTAATAGGTAAACCCCGATATCATCGAAGCTCGCATTGTTCTCGTTCACCGTGTTGTAATGCGAGCCCTTGAGGTAAACGCCGCCTTTCCTGTTATCCGGGGAGACGACGTTTCTCTTGATCGTATTGTTGCCAGAATCTTCCAATTTGATCCCATAGTCGCTCTTTTCTATGACGTTATCGATGATCGCATTTCGATATGCTCCGATAAGTCCGATTCCATCCCTCAACCCGCTCCCACTATTATCTCTGACCTCGTTATCCATCGATCGGTCGAGGAAGATCCCAGTGGCATCGCTGCCATCGTTGCTGACCCCATTTCCGGCGATCGTGTTGTAGGAAGAATCCTGTAATAAGATGCCTACTTTCTGGTTATCGACGATAACGTTGTCGTCGATGGTGTTCCCTTCGGATCGGACGAGGCTGATCCCCCCGCTTCCTTCGCTTATGTTGTTCCCTTCGATCGAATTATTCCGGGATCTGTTGAGGTGGATGCCGTCGGCGTCAGAATGGCCGATGATGCGGTTGGCCCTGACGGTGTTCTTCTCGGACTCATGAAGTTCAATTGAATTTTTATTTTTTAATACGTTATCTGCTATCGTGGAGTTGGCCGTATTATATAACCGAATTCCGTATCCGGTCTCATCGAAGACCTGTTCCTTTATTGTGATGTTGCTGCAGCTGAGGCAGTAGACGACGGCAGCATCCTCCGAGGTCGAATCGATGGTCATGTTGGCCGCTAAAACCAGATAATAAATGGCGCCTCCATCAATCCGGTTGCTGGTATCTATGTAATTTAGGCCGGCGGCCTCGAAGCTCCGACCGTTCTCATACATAACGTTCTTCCTCAGGGTGTTGTATTGGGACCTCTCCAGGGAGATGCCGTAATCGGCGTTGAAGCTCACATTGTTCCCTTCGATCGTGTTATTCCCGGAGTCCTGGAGAATAATTCCCAGGCCGTTCTTGGTGGCATTGTTCCCCTGGATGTAGTTTCCCTGGCCCCTCAAGATCAAGATGCCAAATCCGTTATGGTTGACATTGTTCGCCTCAACGGAGTTGTTCATCGAGCCGTTGAGGACTATCCCGGTCCCCGCACCATCATTATATATAGTAATATTTATTATTTTATTATTATTAGAATACACTTTCACTCCTGCCGCCCCTTCTGGAGATCTAGTGCGGCTGTAGTTCGTGGCGGCGAATCCCTCAACCACGACCCCGTCGGCGGAAAGGGTTATCGAGCTCCCGTTTCCTCCCCCGTCCACCACTGGCAGCCCGACCCCCCTCAGGGTGAGGGGCTTATTGACCTCCACGTTTTCGCGGAAAGGATCTCTTCCCCCCTCCACCAGGATCGTATCCCCGGGGCTCGCCAGCTCTATCGTCTCCTGGATCGATTCGCTCTGACTCACAACCCAGGTCTCTCCTTCCGCCAACCCAAAAAAAAGAATTGAAATGGCCAACATCAAGCTTGCGAGGTCGTTCAACGGATATCAGCTCCCCATTATATTATAATATATTAAATATAATCTTTTTTGAGGCTCCCATAACAGACCCCTCTCGATCGAGCCATCCCTCTGCCATCGTACGACTTATATGTCCCCGTTATCTGGCTTCCAATGACCGATAGCGTCATCTCGTAGCGGACCATGTCGTTCAGAGAGACGATGCTCAATTGCAAATTCGTCTCCTCAAACGATCCCCTGGCCTCCACCGGTTGCTGGGACGGGGTTGGGAGGGCGTTGCCGAGGAAAGCTTCTGCCACATCTCCAAAGATGTCGTCTCCAGGGCACTTGGACCTCGGAGAGGCCGATCCGTCGATATCTTCTTCTGGTAAAAAATATAAATTTCCATGACCGGAGATGACGGTCTCATGCTGGATCAGCTTCAACTCTGCCTTTGCTTCGCCGGATCCATCTGACAAGGTCAGATCCAAGGACCAGTTTATTCCTTTGGGTGTGGTATGTCTGGTCACCCCGCCGTCTATGCGGAGGATCTCTATATGGAGGGGCGCCCTCGTCTCGTCTTTTAATGTATCCGGAAGATTATTCAGAACGTTAACTATAGATCCGTCGATGTTCAGGACCCTGCCGACCAGCTCTTCCGGATCCTCTGGGGTGCTATCTCCCGTATACCTGAGGATCTCCTTCATATCCTCGGCTTTGAGACTGGGATATATCGACCTCATCATCGCCGCAGTGGCGGTGACGTGGGGCGCCGCCATGCTGGTGCCACCAGATTCATTAATTATTTTTTCAGTATCATTTCGTCCCCAGACGGCCTGAGCGCCGGGTGCGGCGATGGTCACTTCAAAATAGTAATCTATATTCTGGTTGCTGTCCGGCGCTGGTCTACGATCGTTCATGACGTTGCCGACGGTGATCATATTGGAGATATCCATGCCGCCTGGAGCATGTTTGTAATCACTGCTTGCCCTCTTCACCCCGCCGTTTCCAGCGCTGCATACGAACAATCTCCCCGGGTCCATCTTAAGAATATCTTTAAAGAACTTATTATAGGCCGAGTTCAATGAGTTGTTCGCCTTATCGTTTCCCCAGGAGCAGCTAATGATGGTGCTTCCGTTCTCCAATGCGTACTTGAGAGATAGAAATGCGTCGGTAGAAAAACTTTTCTGATTAGATGAAAATATGTTATATAAATTAATCTCCAATTTATCCCCCAGGGGTTGAGACGCTATGCCCACAAGCCCTCCATCATTGGGATCTGCGGCCAGAATGTTCATGACGCCAGTGCCGTGGCTCCCGGCGATCTCAAAACCCGGCAGGGGTTCCTCCAGCTCGGGGCTATCGAAAGCGCACCCTCCAACAGAAGTGTTGATGGCGGCATCATCAAACTCACAGCAATTTTTCCATCTGTATATTCCGTCATCGATGATCGCAACCTTTACGGGAAATAACCTGACACCGGATTCGTTGATGCTGTCCCAGGCTTCCTGGACGCGGACCATCTCGTAGCCCCTGCAGTTCTCCCCCGCATAAACCGAGTCGCTTAGCGGAGATTCTCGATATATCTGTTGGTTTGGAAAGGCCAGCTCGACGGAGGGATCCTCTCTTGCAGTGGCGATGTCTCTAATTAGTCCTTCAATGCTGTCCCCCCGGGCCTTTGTCCGGTTGGTTTTGATCTGGAACATTAGTATGGTTTCGAACTGGCCTACCACCGATCCATTTAGACCTTTAGCCAGATCTTCAGCTATGCCGGTCGCCTCTTCGAACGAGAACCGTTCGTCCACTACGACCAATACATGATTTATCGGGACCTGCCCACCCCAATCAATCCCCTCAGCGGTTCCATCCACCAGCTCTTCGGGATCCGGTCGCTGAAAGCCGTCCTCTTCGCCTAGAATAAGGGGTCTCTCCTCCACGTAGACCAGGTCGTCCTTCCAGCTCCCTTTGCTATAAAAAATCTCATCGGCAGAGTGTCTGCCGTCGGTGGCGTATGCACCGATCCGGTAGACTCCTCGTTGGGATGGACGCCACTCCCATTTTGCCTCAGCGGACCAGTTCTGCTGGAGCTCCCAGTCGTCCCCGGTCGATGGGCCCCGGAGCCAGAAGCAGTAGAAGACGGGATCGCCTTCGGGATCGGAAGCAGAAGCCGTCCAGATCGCACCCCGATCCACCCTCAGGGCAGTGGGGTCTGGTCCCAGAGAGGTCACCGTCGGAGGCTGGTTCGGCCGGCAAGTTAATACGAGGTCGTAAAGCTCGACGTACGCCCCCTCCAGAGTCTCGAAGTCGATGATCCCCGGGGGCAGTGGATCCGGATCTGCATAATCGATCACCTGCGGAAGGGCGGAGATTTTCCCCGCCATCATCTCCCCATCGATCTCTCTGATCACCGTCTTATCCGCAGCTTCTATCCTCTCTATATAGACCTGGATATGTCCTTCCCTGGAGATGATGGATACCTGATGCTCTTTGGTCGGGTCGTATGGTATTGAATTGCCAGCAAATTTTTCTGGGGGTTCTGTCTCTCCAACGTATTTGAAGATAAATGTAGAAAGGGTATAATCGTCCGAGGGTATTAAGGCAACGAAGGCAGCGGGAGCATCTTTCGCCAGAGATGGGGTATTGGTAAACCCTATCGAGTAGCGATTTGAGCCGTCGATGTTGATGTTGACGCGCATCTCGCCAGTGAGATTTTTGAGCTTGAAGCTGAGATTGAGGTCCCCCTCTTCGCAGGACTCGTTATATCCCGCCCAGCTCGCGCCGTAGCCGGTGAGGTTACCGTCGTCGATGGTCCAGCCAGCCATCCTCACAGCGGTGAGAGGGCCGCCGAACTCCCGAGCAAGGCCGACCTCCAGACTGGCCCCCAGGGATAAGCCCAAAATTATTATCAGGATAGACCTGATGAGCAACCCCTCCGTCTTCATAGCAGTCTCCTCGCAACTTCGTCTCCTGAAATTTTATGTGGCCCCTCCGGAAGATGCCATCGTCGGTGGGCTCAGGTCGTAACCGCGGCGTCAACGTCGCATCGCCGGTCAGGTTCCATCCTTGGCCAACGCTCTTTCGGTATCTTCTATCCTCAGCGGGATTATACCAGAGAATCTTGCTCCGGCCTCTCGAAGTAGCCGACCCCCAGGTCCAGATTCCCCTCCGGCTTCTCCGAGGCCGTATCCTCTTCCGTTATTGGGGATGGACATACGACGGTGACGTTGGAAAACCGGACGAAGGTCCCGTTGAGGGCTTCAAAGTCGATCCTGCCGGGGGGGAGGGGGTCGGGATCGAGGTAATCGATCGCTGGAAAAGGCTCCCCAGTTTCCCGGTCCGGCTCATTGAACATGACCCGGATCTCTCCATTATCCGATAGGATCTCCACCTCATACTCCTGGGAATGGTTGTAGGCTACGGGCTCTCCGGCCACCCATTCTTCGGGGGAGGGAACCGTCCCTGCCTCCCTGAAGATGTAAGTTGATAGTAGCCCGTCATCGTCGCTCTTGAGCCCGATTGCGTACCGATTTTGGCCGCTGACGTTTACGTTGACGTGCATCCCGCCAGAGAGGTCTTTGAGCCTGAATTTGAGGATTAGCGGGCCCTCGCAGGATTCATTGTATGCCGTAAAGCTCCCCTCGCCGGCGCCGATGATCTCTCCATCGCAGCTCATCCATCCCTCCTCGGGGGAAGAAGTACCCTCATCGCAGTCCTCAGGCGGCGCAGCCAGCGCCGATGCAAGAACCGCCGACGAGGCTGCGCTCAGAATAACGAGCAAGGCGGTCCATGCAAATTTTCTGTCGACAATCATGATCCCTCTCCTGCATCAGATGCGTATTATTATGAATTACAACGGTAAATACCTTTCGATTTAAAGGGAAAACAAAAATAATATACAAATAATTATATCTAATAATTCGCGGTTATTAATCCGGGAATTATCGATCCATATGGGAAAAAATCCGATATTATACCCTTGGCCTCAGGTCCGGAGGTGAAATGAACGCTTCTAAAACCTTTTCTCCGTCAAGCCACAGGATCTTCGGGCCGATGCCCTAAATTTATCGAATAATTCGGGTTGGAATCAATTAATAAATATCGGCATAGGCAGATCGTAAAATTGATCTCCGCTCCGAGAAGCTAATACTCTTCCCCCAACGCTTATAAGTTCTCGGAGAGAGAGTCCCAAACTGTATGCCGTTCTGCAGCGTAGAAGAGGCGATCGAGGAGGTGAGGGCCGGCCGGTTCATCCTCGTCCTCGACGACGAGGGGCGGGAGAACGAGGGGGACCTGGTGATGGCGGCGGAGAAGGTGACTCCGGAGGCGATCAACTTCATGGCGAAGCATGCCCGCGGCCTCATATGCGTACCGCTATCCGGCGAGCGGGTCGGGGAGCTCTCCCTCCCTCTCATGACCCAGAACAACACCGAGAAGATGGGGACCGCCTTCACCGTCTCCGTCGATGCCAAGGGCCGGGGGGTGACGACCGGGATCTCCGCCTTCGACCGGGCCGAGACGGTCAGGACCCTCATCGACCCTGCGGCGACCTTAAACGACCTGGTGATGCCGGGCCACACCTTCCCGCTGCGGGCCCAGGAGGGGGGCGTCCTCCGCCGGGCGGGCCACACCGAGGCCTCCGTGGATCTGGCGAGGATGGCGGGGCTCTACCCGGCGGCCGTCATCTGCGAGGTGATGGCGGAGGACGGGACGATGGCGAGGCTCCCGGAGCTGGAGCGCTTCGCCGCCGAGCACGGCATCAAGATGCTCACCATAGACCGGCTGATCAAGAGGAGGATGCGGAGCGAGAAATTGGTGAGACGGATCGCCGAGGTCTCCCTCCCGACGGATTACGGCGACTTCCGGGCCATCGGCTACGAGAGCCTCGTCGACGGCCAGTGCCACCTCGCCCTCGTCGCCGGAGACCCCTCTTCCGACGACGCCCTCGTCCGGGTCCACTCCGAGTGCCTCACCGGGGACGTCTTCGGGTCGAGCCGGTGCGACTGCGGCGACCAGCTCCATCTGGCCATGAGGATGATCGCCGATAGCGGAAACGGGGTCCTCCTCTACATGCGCCAGGAGGGGCGGGGTATCGGCCTCGCAAACAAGCTCCGGGCCTACGCCCTCCAGGAGCGGGGCTACGACACCGTCGAGGCGAACCACCGGCTGGGGTATCCGGCCGACCTGCGGGACTACGGCGTCGGGGCCCAGATCCTCGTCGACCTGGGGATCAAGAGGATGCGGCTCCTCACCAACAACCCTCGGAAGATAATAGGCCTGGAGGGTTACGGCCTGGAGATCGTCGATCGGGCCCCCATCGAGATACCGCCCAACGATAAAAACAGGAAGTACCTGGAGACGAAGAGGGACAAGCTCCATCACCTCCTCCTCCAGGAGGGGTCGGGGAACGGCTGAACCTTGCGGTCCCCGACCTGTCGAACTACTCTATCTTCACCTTCTTTCGGGTCGTCACCTCCACCTTGGGGAGGCGGACGGTCAGGACCCCGTCCTGGAGGGAGGCCCTCGCCTCCTCCGCCTTCACCTCCGCCGGGAGCTGGAGGCTCCTCTCATACCGCGAAAAGCTCCTCTCCTTGCGGTAGAACTCCTCGCCCTTTTCCTCCTTCTCCTCCTTCCGCTCCGCCTTGATCTCCAGGAGGTCCTCGGCGACGGAGATCTCCACATCTCCCTTATCCATCCCCGGAAGGTCGACGGCTACGACGACCTCGTCGTCGGTCTCCTTGACATCGGCGAGGGGCTTCATCACATCTCCCGCGGCCATCGGGGCCTCGACCGCGAAGTCGTCGATCAGCTGGTTCATCCTCTCCTGGATCTTCCTTATCTCAGGCATGTACCTCGCCTCGGGGTCGGAGATCCCGAACTCCTCCAGGAGCCGGTTCATCCTGTTCTGGAGGCGCTTGAAGTCGTCTCTTGGAACCAATCCTGTCATGATCTATCACCTCCAGTAGATCGTACTCCAAAACTCAAATATCTTGCGATAGATACTCCGCCTGGATGGCTACGACCTCGCGGCTGTCCCTCGCCGCGGCGTACTCGGCCAGGGGCTCTTGGTTCAGCTCCAGAAATACGTGCCCCCAGGAAAACTTCGCCAGGATCTCATCCGCTTGGTCGCCCTCACCCAGGATCACCAGGGCGGCGGCGAAGGCCTCCACCGTCGATAATTTGAAGGGCTTTCCGAAGTTGACGGGGTTTGCGGCGACGAGGAAGGGAAGCGCCCTCGCCTTGAGGCGGACGGTGCCGAAGACCTCCTCGGCGTGGGCCCAGGAGCAGTCGAGGGCCGCGAGCCCCCGCCCCACCTCCGATCTGTCGGCGGGGGAGAGGGCCCTCTCGGAGAAGGGGCTTAAGACGAGGCGGCCCCGGAGCCGGTTATACCGCTTGGTGGTCCGGGCGAGGCCGAACCGGACCATCTTCCTTCCGGTGCACCTCTTGGGGTCGCACTGGTCGGCGGTGTAGATGAGGAGATCCATGCTCCTATCTTCTACCGATAATCCTATTAACGTTGTTTGCAACTTCCCAGCATCATACCTATGCCGAAAAAATGAACTCAGAGGCCATCCCGATGAGCGAGATCTCCAAGGAGTACGACTTTAAGCAGATCGAAGAGAGGTGGGTCGGCGCCTGGGACGAGTCGATCTACTATTTCGACTGGAACTCCGGCGCGCCCCAGTACATAATCGATACGCCTCCGCCCTATCCAACCGGAAACTTCCACATTGGAAACGCCCTCAACTGGTGCTACATCGACTTCGTCGCCCGGTACAAGAGGATGAGGGGCTACAACGTCATGTTCCCCCAGGGGTGGGACTGCCACGGCCTTCCTACGGAGGTGAAGGTGGAGGAGATCCACGGCATCACCAAAAACGAGGTCCCAAGAGAGGAGTTCCGCCGCCTCTGCGAGGAGCTGACCGCAAAGAACATCGCCAAGATGAGGGTGACGATGAAAAGGCTCGGCTTCTCCAACGACTGGTCGAACGAGTACGTGACGATGACCCCGGAGTACTACTCCAAGACCCAGCGCTCCTTCGTCCAGATGTTCGGGAAGGGGATGATCTATCGGGAAGACCACCCGGTCAACTGGTGCCCCCGCTGCGGGACCGCCATCGCCTTTGCCGAGGTGGAGTACGACTCCAGGACGACGACCTTAAACTACCTCCGCTTCGGGTCCCCCCTCGGAGACCTGGAGATCGCCACCAGCCGCCCTGAGCTCCTCGCCGCCTGCGTCGCCGTCGCCGTCCACCCCGAGGACGAGAAGAAGAGAAAGTACATAGGAACCGAGGTTTCGGTTCCCGTCTTCGACTACAAGGTTCCGGTGATAGCCGACGAGGTCGTCGACCCCGCCTTCGGCACCGGCGTCGTCATGATCTGCACCTTCGGCGACAAGCAGGACGTCCGATGGTGGGTCGAGCACGCCCTCCCCCTCCGCCAGGCCATCGACCGGACGGGGAGGATGACGGAGATCGCGGGCAGGTTCTCCGGGATGAAGATCTCCGAGTGCAAGGACGCCATCATCGAGGAGATGAGGTCGGAGGGGACGATCTACAAGGAGGAGCCCCTCGACCAGAACGTCGGCCTCTGCTGGAGGTGCAAGACCCCAATCGAGATCCTCTCCGAGAGGCAGTGGTTTGTGAAGATAGACCCCGAAGAGATCATCGAGACCTCCGCCGAGATAAAGTGGGTCCCCGAACACATGGAGATCCGGCTCTTGAACTGGACCGGGACGATGGACTGGGACTGGTGCATATCCCGCCAGAGGATCTTCGCGACGCCCATCCCCGTCTGGTACTGCCGGGGTTGCGGCGAGCCCCTCCTAGCGGAGGAGGAGTGGCTCCCCCTCGACCCCAACCTGACGGGTCCGCCGGTCCCGTGTCCGAAATGCGGCTCTGAGGAGTTCGACCCCGAGACCGACGTCCTCGACACCTGGATGGACAGCTCCATATCCGTTTTGAACGTCACCGGATGGCTGAGCGACCACAAACCCCGCTACCCCGCCCAGCTCCGCCCCCAGGGCCACGACATCATCAGGACCTGGGCCTTCTACACCATCCTTCGGGCGAGGGCTCTGGTGGGGACGAGGCCCTGGGACTCGATCCTGGTCAACGGGATGGTCCTGGGGGAGGACGGCCACAAGATGTCCAAGTCCCTGAACAACTTCATAGCCCCCGAGGAGGTGGTGGAGAAGTACGGCGCCGACGCCTTCCGCCAGTGGGCGGCCGTCGGCGGAAGCCCCGGGAGCGACGTGATGTTCCGGTGGAAGGACGTCGTCTCCGGCGGCAGGTTCCTCCAGAAGCTCTGGTCGATCTACCGGTTCGCCGCCCCCCACGCCGTCAGCTCCGAGGGGACATCGCCAAACCAGGTGGACCGGTGGCTCCTCGTCGAGCTATCCCGGACGGTAGAGGCGGTGACCGAGGCGATGGAGAGGTTCGCCTTCGACGAGGCCTTCAGGGCGATCAGGTCCTTCGCCTGGGAGGAGTTCGCCGACAACTACATCGAGCTCGTCAAGGCCCGGCTGTACGGACCCGACGGCCCCGAGAAGAGAGCGGTCCAGGCGACGATTTATGAGGCGTTGGAGGCCCTGACGAGCCTCCTCGCTCCCTTCACCCCCTTCATCGCTGAGGAGATCAGGATGAGCCTCGCAGGGGAGTCGGTCCACACCGCCTCCTGGCCTGAGCCCCGGAAGGTTTTGCCCCAGCCCGAGGGGAGACTCATCAAGGACGTGGCGGCGGCCGTTCGGAGGTACAAGTCCGATCGGGGGATGGCCCTGAACGCCCCCCTCGCCGGCATCGAGGTCTACTCGGAGCTGGCTCTGGAGACGGCGGACCTCGCGGGCTCCACCAGCTCGACGGTGGCGGTGAAGCGCGGCCGCCCCGAGATCGAGACGAGGGCCGTGGAGGTGAAGCCGCAGATGAAGGCGATAGGCCCCGTCTTCAAG
>Ga0334888_1004315_pt1 | contig 13009 bp, 14 predicted proteins | sample GraSluR1_MG_FD_207227 | JGI IMG/M metagenome (GOLD analysis project Ga0334888, IMG submission 207227) | Sludge microbial communities from methane-producing bioreactor in Wageningen University, Netherlands - Granular Sludge_3_08-R1 | ecosystem: Engineered > Bioreactor > Anaerobic > Unclassified ...
TAAACCTAAATCCTGAGATACAGATTTCATTCCTTTAAGAACTAGATCAATAAATTCTTCTAAAGAAAGTCCTAATAAACTTTCACATTGTTTGATTATCTCACGATTAGCGCCACGGGCAAATCCTTTTTCTTTAAAACGATTTAAAACATTATCAACATTAATTTCTTCTATTTTCTTTGAAGGCAAGACTAAAGTAGCTGCTACAATTAAACCAGTTAAAGGATCGACGCAAAACAAAGCCTTTGCCATTCTACTTTCAGGAAGTAGCCCATGAATTTGATTATGAGTCTTTACTGCTTCAATAATATCATTATCTATCTCTTGCTCTTTTAAGTAGTCAGCTCCTTTTAAAGAATGCTCTCTTGGATTGTCTTTAGTTTCTTCATAGTCAATATCATGAAGTAATCCAGCTAACCCCCACTTATCTTCATCTTCTTTAAAATAACGAGCCAATTCTCTCATTGCTGACTCACAAGCAAAACAATGCTTAATTAAATTAAGCGTCTTAACTTTATCTTTTAACATTAATAATGCTTGATCTCTTTGCATGTTAAATATTTTTAATAATCTTCTTCTTCAAATTCATCTTCTTCATCTTCTTCTTCATCTTCTTCAATTTCTTCTAAAATATCTTTTCCTCCCTCAAAATCATCTTCTTCTATTAATTCAAATTCTGATTTTGAAGCTCCGCATTCTGGACAAATCCATTCCTCATTTAAACCAGCAAAACCAAGAATCTCTTTTTCTTCGTCATAAACATAGTTACAATTAAGGCATTTATATTTCATAATTTTAAATTTTAAAAAATATTTTTTAACCGACCCTTGGATAAGAAAAATTTAAATAACATTATAAAATAACAAAAAACAATGTCAACCCCTTATTTTTATTACTCTTGACAAATTATATTATTCATGTAAAATAATAAGTGCTCAAGGTGAATTTTGTGGATTTACTTGACTAATAATCATCGACATCTACAAGATATTTACTAGTTTTTCACCTTGAGCGCCAACATCTTTGCACCTTAAAAATCTCAAAAGAAAGGAGAAAAATAAAACAATGAAATGAAAGGAAAAGAATGAAAAGAAAAACAAGAAAAATTTTTAATAATATTAAAAATTCGAAACTAAAGAACAGAATTATTATAAATCTGAAAAAAGAAAAGGAGAAAAATGAAAAGATGAAAATTGATGGAAAATGTAAGTATTTAACCAAAAGCGGAAGATGTAAATTGTCTTCTAAAGATCCAGAAACAGGATTTTTCGAGAAATGTGTTTTTTTAAATGGCTTTCATCCATGTAATCTAAGTCTAAAGCAATTAAAAGAAAAAAGACAATATTTACAAAAAGCTCAATTTCTTTGCATTGCTTTATCTCGCTGCAATTGTAAAGAAGATAAGGAGCAAAAAGTAAAGATTGCTGATGAAGTTCAAAAAGAAATGAGAAAGATTGATGTAAAAATAAAAGTATTAGCTCGAAAAGCTAAATAATTTTCTCCTTAAAATGTATTTATAAAAAGCTTAGGGGAATCATCTGGGATTCCCCTATTTTATTTATTTAATCTCTAAAAGATCAACTTCAAATACAAGTGTTGCATTTGGAAGAATTAACCCGGGTATTCCCGATTTTCCATAGGCAAGATCTGATGGAATTATCAATTTTCGTTTTTCTCCAATTTTCATTCCTAAAACTCCTAAATCCCACCCTTTTATAACCTGACCAGCTCCAAGATCAAAATCAAAAGGAATACCTCTGTCTATGCTTGAATCAAATTTTGTTCCATCTTCAAATGTTCCAACATAATGGACTGACACATTATCCCCATTTTCAGCTGCTTTACCTTGTCCTTCATTCAATATTTCTACTTTCAATTCATCATTTTTAATTTCGCTATTTTGTTCATCATTATTATCTAAAATAGGCTCCATTTCTTTATTTGTTTTATTATTTTGACTCGAAATTATTATAACAGCAAAAAAAATAGTTAAAAAAATGATTGATATTTTTTTTATAATCATAATAATAAATTTTATTTTTTTATTCTATCATGACTCCATCTATTTTTCAAAATATTAAGAAATTTTTTGGTGTTTCTGCTTGATTATATCCCTTAATATTTTTTCAACCTGCTCAATGCTTTCATCGTCTAAAACTGAAATTGGAATTACTTTCTTGTTAATTTTTTTTAATTGATTAAGTTTTTGCTTTATTTTATCTTGATCCAATAAATCACATTTGCTCAAAAAAATATATTCAATCTTATCTAAAAGTTTTTTACTATAAGCCCTTAATTCATTTCTAATAATTTTATAATCTTTTCTTGGATCAGGTGATTCTGCGGAAATAAAATGAAAAAGAGTTTTTGTTCTATCAATATGGCGCAAGAATTTAATGCCTAGGCCTTTGTTTTCAGAAGCACCTTCAATAATTCCCGGAATATCAGCTAAAATCAATTCGTAATAAACTCCTAGATTCGGACTTAAAGTTGTAAATGAATAATTTGCAACTTTACTTTGAGTATTTGTAAGTTCATTCAGTAAACTTGATTTTCCAACATTTGGCAGCCCAACAAATCCAACATCTGCAATTAATTTAAGCTCAAGCCTTAATTCGCATTCTTCACCAGGCAATCCTTCTTGAAATTGAGTTGGACTTGTATTAACAGACGATCTAAATTTAAAATTTCCTTTACCACCTATACCTCCCTTAGCAACCATCAAGCTCTGACCAATTGAAATAATTTCTGAATCTTCTCTAGTTGATAAATTATGAACCAAAGTGCCAATTGGCACTTTTAGAATAATATCTTTTCCATCTTCTCCGTCGTGCAACTGTGGCCTCCCATTTTTACCGTTTTCTGCTTTTAATTCTTTTTTACCACGAAAATAGGAAAGAGCACCAATATCAGAAACCCCCTCTAAATAAACATTCCCACCATTGCCACCATTGCCGCCAGTCGGACCAAGATTCATTAATGTTTTACTAAATGACACTGCGCCACAACCGCCATGCCCAGCTCTTAATCTAATTTTTATATCATCAATTAACATATTTATATCCTACCAAAAAACCGCCTCTTTGGCGATTATTATGTATCTCGGCTTCTCAACACCATGCACAAGACTGCTGTGAGCCCCGGTCTAGAACCTATACAAGTCAGACCAATAAAGGCTCTTTGGAAGATAATTTTGGAGATAGATTAACGCGTCTCGGTCGGAACTATTTTATCATATTTATTACTCTAAAATTTTACTAATTTATGAAGCGTCTCGGTCTCTCGATACTTCAAGCTGACTGCGGGGCTATGGAACGATATTGAAACATGGATAAGTTACCAACAAAGGATCTTTTTCAATAGCCTTAGTTAAATTAATCTATCTTAGATAATTTTTTTAAGCATTTACACTCCCCATTTTTCTTCTATTTCTTTTTTTCTCTGTTGTTCACTAAAATATAAATTTTCAAAAAGAAAATTTGTCTCCATTATAACATCTTCCTTGAGACGATCCCATAAAGTAGTCGACCTATCAAGCCTACAAGAAATCGTATTTAATATTTCTTGTATAGCCTTTATTAAATTATCAACTTCGTTAATAACAAAAGACCCATCTGAAGAATTATCAGTTGTCTGTGGAATAATATGTACCCTTGAGGCCCTTATTGATTTTAAAGTTTTTATCGTCTTTGAATGTTTCTTTTTCAAACATTTTATTTTTGATTCATCTTCTTTTTCTATCGGTGAATAATTTTCTAATAATTCTTCTTCAAATCTATTGGGGCAAACTTCAAGCAATGTTTCTTTTGTAAATATTCCTTGATTCTTTCTAATTTCATTCATTAAAAAATAAATGCTAAAATTCCGTGAATCAACATCAAAAAATTTTGATATTCCAATTATAAAACTATCAATAAGACTATTTTCAATAGTAAAGAAAAAATTCAAATAAGAATTTATTACTTGTACATTTCTTTCGGCTTTTTCTTTGCCCACGGTCGGTATACTGCGTGATAAATAAAGTGTTTCCCATGCATAAAAAGATCCAACGGTTTTAGACATTTCATCTCTTAGAGTTCTAAAAATTTCTAAAATCTCCTTAAATCTTCCTTTTCCATCCATAGAATATTTATCACTAAATTTTATTTAATCTTTTTAATGTTAATCCTTCCAACAATTTTATTAGTTACCATCTCTAATATCTTTTCAACTAACGGAACTATTATATTATTTTGAATAATTAAGTTAATTAATACCAATGCTATAAATAATTTCCAGCTATAAAAAAATAGTATAAATATTGACAACGTTGCAAAAAATATCATTGATGAGCTTAAAAAAAATTGAACAACGTCGCTATTATACATTAATGCCCTAAATTCTCGATCAATATTTATTACTCTCTTAATATTTAAAATACTAAACCCTAGCGACAGTATAAAGAATATTGATACAACTATTGTCATAAAATATTAAAATTAAAGATCTATAATTTTAATTTATTTTACCGACCTTTATTTTTAAATTTTTTCTTCATATAATGCTTCTTTATCATAACATATTTTGAAGAGAAGATAATACTAAAAAATCGCCTTCTTGGCGATTATTATGTGTCTCGGTTTCTCAACATCATGCACAAGACTGCTGTGAGCCCCGATCAAGAACCGAGGTTTTAATGGGAAATCCAGGGTTTTCCAAGGTGTCTCATTGACCCGTCTCGGTCGGGGATCTTGTTTGGAATATATTTAAAAAAATTATCAATAATAAAATTTTCAAAAACTAAATTATGATTCTTTAAACGTTCTTTGCTATAGTCTCCATAAATCTTAAAAACCGCTCGACCTAATTCATCTTTCTCGTATGTATTAAAATAACTCTTTGATTTTCTAGAAAGTTCCTTTAAGCTGGAAATTTCTAGAGCATCAAATCTCTGTTTTAATTCTTGTTCCCTAATTAAAATCTCTTGAAAACGCTCCTCGTTCGGGACATTTTTGAATATTTTTTCTTTAAAATCTTTAAAGGTTATCGGCTTCTTTCCTTTTTCAAATATGTTGAGATAAGTCCTGATAAATGATTCGTTTAGAAGAGAATAATAATTTCCCGTATCCTGACCGTAATGCTGTTTTAATTTACCGCTAGCCATCTGCACAATCTGTTCTTTTTGTCGATTTGTCAGTTTCTTATTTAATTTATCTATGATCGGATTGATAACGCTGTGTAAAAACTCATGCCCCTCTCCCTCTACGGAAGCCTCTCTCGACGACTGCAATATTAGCTTCTTGCCACAATGAAAACTTTTCCAGATTGTTTTTTATATAAAGGGTCTTCCGGTATTATATTTATTTTTTTAACTGGAGTGGTCTCAGATTTTGGCTTAAAAAAATCGATTAATCCTTCTATTTTTTTTCTGCTTTCTTCCAATCGCTTAGCTCTTGCCCGAATATCTTTTTCCATTTCTTTGGTGAAACGCTCTTCCAATTCCTTAAATAAAGGGTTTTCATCAAAATGACTTAAAACTTTTATTACTTCTCTCTGTAATTTTTCAGCCTTCTCCCTCGGAATATTCTTATGCTTTTCCATCATATCAAAGACATAACCAGTTCTTTCTGGGTTCTGATAGGTTATGGCTAGATTGTACATGGTTTCCTCATCTACCCCTTCACTTTTTAATTTATCCATCTTTTCTTTTACTACTTCGTCAAGCGGATGCTTCCTAAAATGCCGTTCGGTCAATTTAGTTAATTCAGAATCATTATTCCCCCACCCTAGATCATATCCTTTAATAGCTAAAGACATTAAATAAGAACCTTTTTCTGGTTGTATAATAATTTCTGGTGTTTCCATTATCTCCTCCTTATTCCCTGCTTCCACTTGCTCTAGACTATCCTCTGAAGATATTTTAAATTTTGATTCGTTTTCAAATGGCATAAATTTATACGTCTCGATCACTAGATACCGAGCACAAGACTGCTGTCTGTCCTGAACAAAATCCGAACTTTTTTCCGCGAAAATCCCGACGCTGAATTTCGCGCCCCATAAAGCAGGGCGCGCCGCTTACAATTTATTCATTTTCAACAATAAATTTTGCTCTCTCAAAAAGTTCGTCGTAAGTAATAATATCAATACCATGAATTGATTTCCTAAACCGTTGAAAGGTTTCTCGTTTATTTCTATCTATCAATTGGCTCAACGAACCAATTACGATGATACCTTTTGGTTTGACAGTAAAAACAGATAATTTATCCAGTTTATCCCGATTTTCTGGCTGTTCAGATCCTTGTTTCTCCCATGTTTGGATATTTGCTTGAATTTGAGAAAGGGCATCTGTAAGATTTTTTGATAAACTCCAAGCCCCATTTCTTATTTCTTGTGTTCCCTGTAAAAGTAGGGTTGCTGGGGTTTTGATCTCAACAAGCACCGTAAAATTTAAATCCCCAGTTGTAGACATTAGATTATCACCACGCTGTCCACCCGTTCCGTCTATTTTAACTCCACCATATGTTGGTTGAGGTTGTTGCTGTCTCAAAATCTCATAATTTAATCCATATCCAAAGATCCATTTATTCTCTTCAAAAAAATCTTGCCACCAACTTTCATCTGACGAATGACTAGTTAAAGATTGTTTAAATTCTGCCAACTTCTCTCTTCTTTTCAAAAGTGAATTTATATCCTTTTGTGTTAATAAAATATCGGAAGACGTAGAAAGTTGTTTGATTATATTTACAACGCTGTCAGATCCACGCCCACGCAATGCTGACACAATTTCGCTTTCATCTTGAGATACGAGAGAAAATTTTTCCTTCGGGAGTTCTATATCGCGCAAAGACTGAAGAAAAGATATTAACTTCCAAAAATTATCATAACAATCATCCAAACTAACATTTGCTTTAATGTTTGTAGGCGTTGGCTCTTGATTATCAATTATTTTTTTGGTTTTATCGCGAACAGAAAAAGTTAATCTTGGTGTAAATTTATCACCTTTTTTTATTAAAGTTACTCTGCATATGTAATCAACTTGTTTTTTCTCATCAAGAACGAATTGTTTTATCAGTCTTCTATCTTTTTGATGAAAAAAATAATAAAATTGCTCAACTGCTGGAGTTGAACTTATTTGTAAATTTGAAAAGTTGTCTTTACCGATAATAAAGTCGTCGCTTTTTTGAGACCAACCTAACATATTAAGTATTTCTTTTGAAAATTTCATGAAATATTATACTTTTCTAAAATTCAAAATATATTGATGATGATGATTCATTTTGTAGGCATATGGATAGCCAAAGGGATATAGCGGCTTATTGTCTTGAACAAGCACAACCGCGCCCTCAAAAGTAAACCCTATATCTTTCATAAGCCGTATAACATCACCGCTCGCATTCGTCTCTTTTTTATTTACCGTAAAATCACTAATGATAATTGAGCAGTATTTTTTATCTCTTAATTTTTTATAAACTTCCGTCATCACTTCTTTTAGTAATCGCAAAAAATCTTTGTATTCTGCTTGATTGCCCAAATCCCGTTTGTCGTTGGAGTAATACTCAACGCCAAGTCGCGCGCCGTTGCGCACATCTTTGTCTTTTGCCTCCCGCAATCCACCGCCATTATGTCTCAAAATATTATGGTATGGCGGCGAGGTTACACAGTAATCTATTTTTCCTTTAATTTCAGATATTTTTTTAAGCGAGTCACCGCAAATAACCTGCTGGTCTTTTTTTAATTTTAAATCCTGTAAGCGTTTTCGGCTCATCTGACAATATTTTTTGTTTAGATCTATACCTATTCCTTTTCGGTTTTCTCTGGCACTTGCAACTAGGGTTGTTCCGGAACCACAAAATGGGTCTAAAACTACCATATTTCTTTTAGTAAAAAACCTAATCAATTTTCGTATGTCATTGATTAAAAAAGGTGCTGGGTGTTGAAACGCAAACTTATCATCCCCATTTTTTTCGCTTATCCAAATACTTTTGGTTAGCAAAAGCCACTCTCTGCCCGACAAATCATTGAGGGCATTGCGCTTATCGTATTTTTCTTTTTTTTCTAGCTTCTTTTTGGGCATAAATTTTTATTTCAATTTATTCAGGTCATTTCGTTCAATCGACTTACTGCCTTTGTGCAGGTTATAAAAATCTTTCAATGCGTCGTAGTGAATGGTCTGCCACTTGTATTTATTATAACCCTCTTGAAACATTGGTTCATTCATTTTTCTTTCAAACATTTTCTGCCTTTCTTCTGGAATAACAATAATCCTTTTTACCTCATACTCTTCTGGAATATGTGAGGCCCTTTCAATGGCAGATGTAATACTGGTGCTGTTTTCAACTTCAAAAATAAATTTAATGGAATGACCCTCGTACCAAAGAACATCTATCATTGCGATTCGGCGAAGTTCATCGCCGGAAAATCCGGAAAGTTCGAGATTCGATTCTGTGCAATACTTTGATAACTTTTCATTTCTGAAAGTATCACCCTGTTCTTTGCTTCCAATCCAAACTTTATAACCGGCCTTTTTGCCAATTTCAGACAAATAATAAATCATCTCGCTATGTTCTGAATCTCTGTAATTTACCTCTGGTTTGTACCGCCACCGGCCATCGCCAGTCGTTGTCGCATATTCTTTTAATACCTCTATAACACCTTTGGTGTCGGGCGTTAGTCCGTTTGGAAAAGTGATAAATAATTTTTGTAATATTTCATCAAAGGTAACTTTGATATTTCCTCGCAACATATCTATTACTACTTTTTCAACGCGATCTGATAGAGGTACTTGCTTGAAAAGCATATCCTCTGGATTTTTCAACCACCATTTAGGACCAAGTTTCCCGCCTTTGTTTTCAATCAGAACGAACTCTTTCCCGATATTCTCCTTGAGAATATTTACAATATCCTCATGACTGCCTTCAAAAAATTTCCCGGTTGAAAATAATTCAGTATAAATACCATTCAAAATAAATGTCATTTCTGTTGGTTCACCTCTCAAAGCGATAATGTCTTTAGCGGCTTTAACAACAATTCTTTCATATTCTTCCTTGCCCATTTTTTGATGGTCGGATACTCCTGCTTTTTCCGGTTTTTTGAATCGCAAATAATAATCGCTGATTGCGCTTCCATACGGCATAGCAACTCCCGCCTCGGAAGCTCGTTTGTTTGGTTGGTATAGAATTTTTTCAAAAACAAAACCAGAATACGCACCAGCTTTAATAACCGAATTCCAAACATTAATTTCTCTATTGTAAAAAGTGAGCGTTAAATAATGTCCGGGCTTTAATACCTTATAAATTTCTCTCAATGCTTTGGTGAGTAGCTGATGATACCTTCCAAAATCTTTCTTATTTTCAATGGTTATCTCGTCTTGATATGGAATTTCAAATTTGGAATTATTATGCTTCAGCCAAATTGCCCAAAGACTGCTCAAGCTAAAATACTGAATAAGTCCACCGTAAGGGGGATCAGTTAATACATAATCTACGCTATTTTCGGGAATGTTCTTTGATAAATCCAAGGCGTCCATTGTTAAAATGAGTAGATTTTTGTCTTTTTTATCATCGGCTAACTCCTGAAAATTCTTTGCTATTTTTACCTTATTCGCGAGTAATTTTTCTGACGATTTCTTCGCCTTTATAATGCCCTGCCTATCCTCAACCGCTCTCTGAAAAAGTATTACAGGATTTTGCTCCATGTGCCTTTTCGGCAGAATAAATGCGGGCCTGCCCCAACTTCCAGAATCCGGCCTTTTAGTTTTTGGCCTTCTTGCAGAAACCATAATTGTAGCGAGGTGTATCATTGAAATAAAGGCGAATTTCAAAAAATCTTTTATTTCTTCATCATCAACATCCTCAATTTCCTTATACAAAAATGAAAGCAGATAAAGCGTTCTGTTTGTCCATAGTTTGTAATACTGATTTCCAGCACCCTTACGAACGGATTTGAAAAAATCGGTTTTTGGAAATTCATCTTTCGGATACCAGTAAGAAATTTCTAAGCCGTCTGATTTTTTGATAATTTCTTTGTCAAAATCATCGGGGGCTTTGCCTTGGGTGCCTTTCGTACAAGAGCATTCATACCTTATGAGTATGGGCGAATTGTCGTCCCAGTGAACTCCCGTAACTCTGGCAGTATTCTTGCACTTCTCGCATTTAGTAATGAAAAGCCCCAGTTCTTTTGCTTTCTCAGTAAGTTTTTCAAGTATTTCGTTATAGTATTTTCCAAATTTGGAATAATTGAGTGGCTTAGCTAATATCTCAATCATAAAAGTAGAAACCGGATTGAGATCTATGGCCACTGCTTTTCTATTTGCCTGTACTGCTTCCAGCGGGGTAATACCACTACCGGCGAACGCGTCTAATACGATTTCGTTTTCCTTTGTGTAATTTTCTATGTATTTTCTAAAGATATTATGCGGTTTTTTGCCCCAATACTTTAGGGCTTTGTACATCATCGGACGGACTGATTCAACAAGTGCATAATTGATATGTTTCTTGTTTTTGAATGGGTCGGTAATTGTAATGTTGTTTTCTTTTTTCGACATACTTTTATGTAAAATAAATTCGTTTTGCTATCTCAAATGCCACAGCAATTTTGATAATCTTTGCTTCTTTTATCCCCTTAATTTTCATAAATTCATCAAGGCGTCTACCCGCCAATTCTTTCAGATTTTTGTATTCATTTAATAGTTCTTCCGCCATATCTATTGCAGATTTTCCTTTCAATCCGTGACCAATCAAAATTGCCAAAAGTTCTTTATCAGACAACGCCTCTGGCCCAAATTTTAACAACTTCTCTCTTGGTCTTTGATCTTCGGGTAAATCTTTTATTTTTGGCATAATTTTATTTCATTAAATCGTCAATACTAACACCTAAAGCATCGGCGATTTGTTTTAATGTTTCCACTCTCGGATTATAAGTAGCCCCGGATTCAATTTTAATAACAGTGTTATAGGTAATGTCCGCCATTTTTGAAAGTTTATCCTGTGTAATGCCTTTCTTTTTGCGATATTTCTTTATGTTTTCAGCTATAACGCTTTTGTTATTTGCCATAAGGTAGTAATCATTTACTATTATTTATTAAGATAGTATAATGTAAGCAGTTATTAACCACTATGTGTATTATATCAAAAATTAGTAAAAGCGTAAATCAAAATGGGAGTTTCTTGTTGTTGCCGCGCACGGGGGGCTGGGGCAAGGGCAACACTTCTTCCTGCGGCGCTTTTTGCGAAGCAAAAAACGAAATTCGGCGGCAGCGGAAAAGCGAGGGCGGGCAAAAATTCCCTCCCCCCAACCCCCTTCCTTTTTGCCCGCCCGAGCGAAAATTATCAAAATTCAGCGTCGGGATTTTCGCGGAAAAAAGTTCGGATTTTGTTCAGGACAGACAGCCAATTTGTAAAGTTTCGGCTTCCCGCCTCGCTCGGGGCTTCGTCCCTCGCTTCGGCAAACGAATTTTCAAGCAATTTCCAAACGAGCCAATCTTTTTTTTCGCCCGAAGGGCGAACGCAAAGCGGCAATTTTCTGCCCAAAAGCGATTATAAATTTTTAATAAAAACAATATGACAAAATATTTTCTCTACGCCAGAAAATCAACAGACGAGCCGGACAGGCAAATTCTTTCCATTGAAGCCCAAATAACAGAACTGAAAGAATTTGCCGAGCGGGAAAACCTGAATGTCGTCAAGGAATTTGTTGAATCGCAGACCGCCAAAATTCCGGGCCGTCCGATTTTCAACGAAATGATAAAAAGAATTGAATCCGGCGAGGCCGAGGGAATTTTAGCGTGGCACCCCGATCGCTTGGCTCGTAATTCCATAGACGGCGGACAAATAATTTACTCTATAGACACGGGAAAAATCACCGCGCTAAAATTCCCGACATTTTGGTTTGACGCAACCCCGCAGGGAAAATTTATGTTGAATATCGCTTTTGGGCAGTCAAAATATTACATTGATAATCTTTCAGAGAATGTAAAGAGGGGTTTGCGACAAAAAGTTAGGCGGGGTGAACAATGCGGAGTGGCAATAACCGGTTATCTCAACGACAAGGTTAATCATAAAATAATTCCCGACCCGGAAAGATTTCCGCTTGTCAGAAAACTTTTTGAGCTTTACGCCAGCGGCGAATATTCTCTGAAAGATTTAAGAAGTAAAATGACTTCTTTGGGCTTGATTAGCCGAAACGGCAAAGTTTTTACCATTTCCAATATCCAGATGTTTTTGAAAAATCCGTTTTACTACGGAGCTTTTTATTTCAACGCTGAACTGCATCAAGGAGCGCATAAGCCAGCGATTGCAAAGAAACTTTTTAACCAATGCCAAGAAGTGATGAAAACCAAAGCCCATAAAATGAAGCGAGGCCAAAAAGAATACGCTTTTCGTTCGCTTTTGAAATGCGGCGAGTGTGGCTGTTCCATAACTTCGGAAACCCACAAAGGACACAATTATTACCGATGCACTAAAAAGAAAAACCATTGCTCGCAAAAATATATCCGCGAGGAACTTTTGGCCGAACAAATTTCAAATCTCATTCAAAAAGTTTCTTTGCCTTCGGCTTGGACAAAAAAGATGATTAACGAATTGGATAAAGAAAAAGAGGAAAATGTCCAAGCCGAAATGACTTTCGCTCAAAATCTAAAATCTAAAATTGCGGAACACGAGGAAACTCTTGACAAACTTTTAGACCTTCAGTTATCGGGGACGATTTCCACCGAAGAATACGCTGCCAAAAAACAAAAAATTCTCAACCAAAAAATTGAGATTTCCGAAAAATTAAAGGATTTTGAGCGAAAGGGCAATCGCTGGCTCGAACTTTGCCGAAACTTCATTTTAACGGCTAATCAAGCTCAAATTGTCGCTTTGCGGGGAAATTTTTCCGAAAAGAAAAATTTCCTCAAAAAGGTTGGCTCGAACCCACTCCTGCGGGAGCGGCTGGTTTTTGTAGAATACAAAAACCCTTGGAAATTGCTTGAAAATTCGTTTGCCGAAGCGAGGGACGAAGCCCCGAGCGAGGCGGGAAGCCGAAACTTTAC
>Ga0334888_1004324_pt1 | contig 12975 bp, 8 predicted proteins | sample GraSluR1_MG_FD_207227 | JGI IMG/M metagenome (GOLD analysis project Ga0334888, IMG submission 207227) | Sludge microbial communities from methane-producing bioreactor in Wageningen University, Netherlands - Granular Sludge_3_08-R1 | ecosystem: Engineered > Bioreactor > Anaerobic > Unclassified ...
AGGATCAGGCATCTCGATGACGGATACGAGATCCTCGGCGAGGCTGTACTTGCCGGCCTTGCAGAGGGTGCAGCCGTCGCCGCAGGATATGCAGAAGCCCGAGAAGTTGATCAGGTTCCCGATGAGGGTTCTCCCGAACTCGCCGTTGTAGAGGACCGCGACCTTCATGGTATTGCTCCTGGCCGGGCGTCTCCGCCCGTCCATGATATACTTAGGATACCAACGTATATAGGCTAGAGGGTTTCTACAAGGATACCATGCAGGAAGGTTGTACCGTCAACAGGACCGTCAAGTACATAGCCCGGAAGTGGACCCTCCTCGTCCTCCTGGAGCTCTATAAGGGCGAGGGGCACGTGAGGAGGTTCAGCGAGCTGAAGGGCTGCCTCGCCGGGATCACCCCGAAGGTCCTATCGGCGCGGCTGAAGGAGCTGGAGCGGGAGGGGCTCGTCGAGAGGAGGTTCGACGGCCGGTCCTTCCCCGCCAAAGCCGAGTACTCCCTGACGGAGAGCGGCCTTGAGATCGTCGAGATCGTCAAGGAGATGAAGCGGTGGGCCCTCAAGTGGAAGATCACCAACATCGAGTGCAGCTGCCAGGACTGCTCCGAGTGCGTGCTGTGAGGCGATGCCCGTCGCATCGATGGCTTTGTCCCTGCAGAAGGGCTGGCGATGGTATGATAAAACGAAGGGCGGGGCTTCCCATGGGTTGGGATCAGAACCCGCTGTTGATCCTCAAAAGCCTGAGCCCCTCCCAGTCCTCGCCGCCAAACCCGCCGGTCTGGTCCACCAGCTGAAGCTCATCCTCTGATATGACCTTAAGGACTGCCGTTCCCATTATGGTGGCGTTCCCCTTCGGCACGTCGGCCCAGTTCACGCTCACCGTGTCGCCCTCGACGGTCCCGCAGGCGACGCTCGTCCAGGTCGGCTCCTCGGCCGAGTTCTCACCGTACCACCAGATGGTATCGTTCACCTGTCGGATGTAGAAATCCGCGCCTTCCGCCTCCCAGTCTCCTGTCAGATCGAACGCCTCCGCGGTGGTGCCGAGAAGGGCCGTCATCGCCACGATCCAAAATATCCTGTTCATAGTCCGCCTCCTGAGATTTTAGCTCACCTTTCTCGTTCCCACCTTTAATAGTTAACCTTTTTTTTTGCCGTTTCAACCACCCAGAAATGCCGAAGGAGATCTAAGGCTAATGGTGGTCGGAGCATATCTGGATCTCAAATATGCTACAGTCCAATATGCCCCCCTCGGTCGGACTCGGAGCGAAGAGGGCCCAAGGGCTCGTCGAGAGGGGAAAAGCTTAGCGACTTTGCCGCAGAAACCACGGATCAATTTTGAGGTAATAATTATGGGGGGCTGGATCCCCCCAAAAGAGAAGACTTCACTTCACCTCGACCTTCGTCAACATCTCCTCGGTCTCCGGCTCCCTCCTCGGCATCTTCAGCTCCAGGATCCCCCCGCCTGCCTGAGGCCGGAGGGACAGATCTCTATCGAGCTTGGAGCGCGCTCGTCTCCTCCGGCTATCCGAGCCCCTCACAGGTCATATCGTACGTCAGGGGGCTGTACGTGAACTCCCAGTCCGGGGGCACCCACCCCGCCGGGACCTCCTCAGCCTCCTCGAAGTCTCCGACATCGACGACTGCTGAGACGGATACGACCCCAAGCTCCCTTCCTCCGATGGCGTACGGCTCGACCTCGGCTACGTTCAGGAACCTTCCCCGGGTCCGGGCCTCGACTATGTACTCGATCGTCCTGACCTCCCGGGGTTCCAGGTCGGTGATGACCCAATTTATCGTCCCCCGGGACTGGTCGTACTCCGCCGGCGTGACGGACGCTCCGAGGAGATACAGCCCTGCCGGGAGGGTGTCGACGATGTTGGCTACCACCGTCTCGTTCTGGAGGTTCTGGACCGTCAGCCGGTAGAGGATGACGTTCTCGAGGATCGGGTCGACCTCGCCGGTCTTGCTGGCGAAGATCTCGTCGGGGCAGCAGGATAGCCATCCTGCTTCCAGGACTGAGAAGTTGCTGGCCGAGACGACGGTATCGTTCCCAGCGTTGGCGGTCGCCTTGACGACGTTGACGATGGAGCCTCCGTATTCGTTGACGGCGAGGTCGAGGTCGATCTCGATGGTCCCACCAGCTGCCAGGGGCGGGATGCTCCATACCACCCTCTCGGCGGCGGTCTCCGGCCTGAGAGACGAGCTGAGGTAGGAGGTCCCCTTCGGCAAGATATCCTCGACCGATATCTCGCTCAAGGCGGCGTTCCCGTCGTTGGTGAGGGTGATGACGTACCGGACCTGGCTCGCGTTGGGGTCTGCCTCGCCGACCTTCGAGACGGAGATGTGGGGGTGGTCGTACTTGGGGACGCCGGAGAGGAGGACCTTCCTCGCCACGGAGTAGTCCCCGGAGTAGACCTCGTCGTAGTCGATCCTGGTCTCCGGTCTTCTTCGGTCGGAGATGTTCCTGGTCCCGTCTTCAGGTTCCACCGGCCACCAGCCGGCCTCTTCCCTTGCCGTCCCGACTCTGCTGGGTCCTCCCCCTTCGGACCTCTCGGCCACGACGACCCTGTAGCGGGCAGATCCGACAAAATCCGCCTCCGTCGATAGGTCGTTCAGCCCCCGGAAGGTCGCCTCCCGTTCGAGCCGGTCGATGGAGTAGTACTCCTCGCCGATGTAGCTGACCCCCTCGGTCCTGGAGTAGATCCCCTCCCTCCACCTTCCGGAGGCGTTGATGTGCGCACCGTTGGTGAGGCTCAAGGACGCAGGGGCGGTGGTGACGTTGATGTCCTTGGCGATGTAGTTGGTGGCCGTCTCTACGATCTCCTCAGCCTCGTAGGATCCGGCCCCCGCCTCGTAAGACCTCTGGGAGGAGCCGATCCTTCGATCGCCGACGACGAGGCCCGAGCCCGCCGCCGACTTCTCGTAGGATACGCCCCGGCCGTACTCGTCGACCCGCTCAGATACCCGGAAGCTCCCCGCGTAATCCTCCCTGAGCTCGAAGGCGGGGCTCGATCTCGGGCCCGAGGTGTTCGATGGCATCTTGAAGAAGCCGAACTTGCCCACCCCATCGAACTCGGCGTCGATCTCCATCACCGACTCGTTTTTGTCCAGGAAGAACCTCGACTCCCGGTCGATGGAGGTGGCGTACCGGTAGGATTCGGCCATCGAGGTGCCGGTGACGCGGTTTTTGGCCCTCGCCTCCTGGCTCCATCGGGAAGAGTACTCGAGGACCCTCCCGTTGTAGAGGCCGAGGGCGGTAGGGGCGTAGGCGGCGGAGACGTCCTTCTCCATCGAGATCGAGCTGTTCTCGGTCCTCATCCTCAGGGTCTCCTCGCCATCATAGCTGCCGGAGCCGTGCTCCCGGGTCGATAGCTCGGTCCCGGCATCGGAGACGAAGACGGTCTCGGTGTCGCTGCCGATATTCCCACCTGTCGAATTCGTGACGGTGACGACGTTGGTGAGGACGTACGATGGCGGAGCCGTATCGTAATCGTTCGCGACCCTGACGAACCCCTCTCCTGAGATCCCCTGCTCCATCTCGAAGGTGAAGTCCTTCCTCAGGGTCTTGACGTACAGGGTGATGGTGGTGCATTTATTTTTCAAGGTGAAATTCCACACCTGCCGCCGGTCTCCTACCGCCGAGGGCCATGGCTCGGCACATACGAACTCCACCGGCCGGTCGAATACGTCTTCAACCGTCACCGGCGTCCCTGGCGGGCCGCAGACGGTGATGTTGTACGTCACCTCGTCCCCCGGCCTCACCGACTTCTGGAGGGCGGTTTTTGTCACGTTGATGGCTCCTGTCTCGTTACGGCCCGTTACGTTGACCTCGGCGGAGTCTTCGGCCGAGACGGGCTGCTCGCCATCGTCCATCTCGCTTGTCGCCACCCCCGTCACCGTCGCGTTGTTGACGAGGGGTCCGGGCAGGTCTTCGGGGAGGACGGTGTACTCCGCCGTCCCGACCGCCACCTCCCCCGGATCGAGGGTGGTTCTGTCGAGGTCGACGGTCTCGTTGAGGAGGTCGTCGAAGAGGCTCAGGTCCTTGACGGCGGTCGTCCCGACGTTCTCGACGACGAACGAGTATGTCACGACATCTCCGACCGCCACCTCGTTCGGGACCGGGGTCTTGGAGAGGGTGATCTCAGGGGCGAGGAGGTAGAGCGGCACGGTGGCCGCATCCTCGTCCTCGATCTCGTCCCCCTGGGGGTCCGTCCCAGTTGCGGTCGCCGTGTTTATTATCGGTCCGGGGAGGTCTTCGGCGAGGACCGTGTAGTTGGCCGTCCCTCTGGCGATCTCGCCGGGCTTCAAGGTAGTCCTGTTGAGGTCTACGTCCTGGCCGAGCCGGTCGTCGGATAGGGTGATATTGGAGATGGTGACGCCTCCGACGTTCTCGACGGCGTAGGAATAGACGATGACGTCGCCGACCGAAGCCGGGATCGGCGATGCGGCCTTCGCGAGCTTCAGCTCCGAGAGGTATATGACGGCCACGTCGGCGTGGGCAGAGCCCGAGACGTTCCCCACCTCAGATCTGCCGATGACGATGGCGGAGTTTCGGAGCATAAACTCCTTCTCCTTCGGGATCCCCGGGGTCCTCCGGTAGTCCCTCCGGATGACCTCTCCAGCCGGGTCCACCGTCTCTATCAGGGTGTCGCCGGTCTTGTAGTCCGTCACCGTCCTGGTCCTGTAACCTGGTGACGGGAGGTCGTATTCTATCCTCAGCCTCTCCAACATCGATACCGATAGGAGGCTCTCGGCGATGAGAGCGCCGTCGGGCCCGTACTCCGAGGTGAGGACCGAGTCCATCTTGAAGTTGTAGTACTCCGAGCTGGTGAGGTTCCCCCCGGCGTCGATGAATAGGACGAGCCGCTCATCGGTGGTGGGGCGGGTGTAGTTTCTGACGAGGTATCCCGGAAGCTCCCCCTCCCGCTCCTCGAAGATGACCCCCGCCGACCCCGGATCGAACCTCCTCGATAGCTCGATCATCTTCGCCATCTCCACCTCCAGCCTCACCCTCAGCCAGATCAGACCTTCGATGGCGTCAGCGAGGCCGCTTCCCCCCGCCTGCTGGACCCAGAGGACCTCTTCGCCGACCGAATTTCTTTCTTTTCCAAGATCGGGAGATCCGAGGACGGTGAGGGTATCGGTCGTCGAGAAGGTTTTTGGTATATCTTCGCCGATCTCGCCGATTATGACGATTGCGGTCTCGTTGCCCGGATCGAGGGGGCCGAGCTCGTCCCAGAAGATCGTCGTCGCCCCGTCGGCGTTCTCGATGACCCTCCTGGGGACGGGGTCTGCGGATACGTAGCCGATCCCCGCGGGGAGGGTGTCGTTCAGCTCCAGGACCAGGGGGACCTCTCCGGTGTTCTCGATGACGATGGTGAAGGTGACGTAGTCGTACGGCTTTCCTCGGGACGGCGACGCGGTCTTATAAACCTCCAGCGCCGGCTCCTGCCTCGGATGGACGATGACCAAACCCTCCTTCCTCCCGGCGCAGCCGTGATCGGAGACGATCGTCAGGTTGACGACGACCTCCGTCGGGGACCCGACCTGGTGGGCGGTCCAGTTGAAGATCATCGACTCCGAGGTCCTGGGGGTTCCGGCGGTGGCTGTCCAGCGATAGGTGCAGTCTTCGCAAGGAAACTCGGGGACGAAGGTGGCCGTCTCTCCGGAGAAGATGGAGATCTCCTTCGCCTCCTCCGTCTCCGCGGCGGCGGGGATCAGGACGAGGAGGATGACGAAGAGCGGATATTTAACCGCATTCCAAAGGCAGGATGATGCCGATTCCTGGGAGGGATGCCGTCCGAAGCTCATGAGTTTCGCTCCATTTGTAGCACCGTCGTTCACCAGATCGCCCCTCAGTCCACCATCTCGATGGACGCGGCCGGGGACTCGACATAAAGGACATCGCGGTGGCAGCTTTCGATCCTGGTCAAGACGCCTCCCCGGACCTTATAAACGTCGAGGGTCAGGAGGTATCTTCCGAAGGGGTATCTGCTCCAGTCGATCTCGATGCTGCTTTCGGTCCAAAGCCCCATCTCGCCGTTGGAGCTGGAGAGAGTCCAGGCGAACTCCAGGTCTGTGGGGTCGTCTGCATACGAGAAGGTCGCCACCGGACCGTCCTCACAGACGCTACCAGGGCCGATGATCATGCAGGGTGGTCTCGGGTCTCCGAGGTCTTTTGTCATGATGGGTACGTCCCTCGACCCACCGTTCTTGGCGTTGACGTGCATCGACGCCCCCGGCCACCGGCCGGCCTCTTCGCTCGTCCGGGCGCACCAGAGGAGGACGTAATCCGTCCTGGCGGGGACGGTCACATTCCAGAGGTAGTACCCCTCGCTCCCTTCGAAGTACGGGCCAGCTACATCCCCCGCCGGGATATTGAACGACTCGAAGGCCACGATCCCGATGACGCCGTCCCGCCGATGGTCGAAGGCGAGCCTGAAGCTGGCGGTCTCAGAGCTAGATCCACCGTTCTCGACGGTGAACCTGAAGGGTATGCAGTCGCCGGCGGACCAGCCCTTCACCGCCCCGGTCGTCCACCTCTCATGAGGCTCGATCGTCAGCCCCTCCAGGACCTCCTTCGTCGAGGCTCCGCTGGCGGGCGCGGTCGCAGCCCAGAAAAATAGCGCTATGAGGGCCATCGAGAGGAGCTCTGAGCGACCTGGCATGGCTGTAACCCTGGACATGATCCTCTTGATAAACGGTTCCGGGGAGAAGCCCCGGATTGGTCTGGGCCCTCACACCACTCTCGTGAAGCTCGCGTCCGGAGACTGGATGTAAAGGACGTCCATCTCGCAGGTGCTCGTCGTCGTGGTGCCGTCATCGTAGGCCTTCGTCACCTCGAGGGTCACGACGTGGTCGCCGAACGATTTTCCAGTCCAGTCTACATCGATCGAATCGCCGGTCCCTGCATCGACGCCATCGATCTTCCAGGCGAAGGTGAGGCCCGAAGGATCTTCGGCGTATGAGTAGGTGGTCTCTGGGCTGTCCTCACAGGTGCTATTGTCGCCGGAAATTCCGCATGGCGGGCGCGCGTAGGCGGTGAGACAGTCGTAAGCCTCGTTGATGCAGCCCAATCCGTCAGTTACGAGCAAGGTGATGTCGATATGGAGTGTCCCAGGGTCTAGGGGGACCTCGGGAACGGTGAAAGTGAAATTTTTATTGGTCCCCGTGGCGATCGTCTCGCCGTTTGCGGTTGCCGACCATAGATAATAATAGACGACCTCCTCCACATAATCGAGCTGGACCGGATCGGGACCAACAAAGGTCACGTTCTCTCCAGGGGCCACGCCGTCGCATTCAGGGGCCACAACGGCTCCTGCTCCGGGAGCCAGGGCGATCACCGCAATAAGTGCGACAAAGGCTGCTATCGGTTGGTATTTCTGCATATCTTCACCTCATTCCATAACTTCGGTCTTAATCTGATCATGCGCCGCAAAGTTGACCACTGTTGCATATTGGTGGTCATCATCTCCAGAGATGCTCAATTTTGGAGGGGTTCATCCGGGTCTTCGGGCGGTATCATCAACGTAACATATCTGGTTTGCCTCCTAGGATTTATATCTTCTCCATTCCAAGTTGTCACTAGATTTCATTGCGGGGCCCGCGAGCTATGGGTAGATCGAGACCATCCCGCGCAGGATGGCATCTTCAAATTGGGTGAACAGCCGAAAGTTGTATTAATCTATATGAGCAGTAATATTAGAGTCGAGGACGAAGGACTTTATGGCGGTGGCTCCGCAAAACGGGCTGATGGCTAAAAATGCTGCAGATGACCTCAGATCTAAACGAAGCCAGAAAGAGATCAAATCCTTCGCCAGACCATGGCGGGGATTAGACGAGAGAAGGTCAAAAAATGATATCTATGAAGGTGGTAAACGCGATGATTGGAGCAAGATCAATATTATTTTGGATAATAATATGCTTTTCATCTATAGCCCTCACAGCCGCGGATGAGCAATCCGAAGGGCCTGTTGTAGTCAACATCATGATCGGAGCGGAGCTTCATCCAGGGTCTTCCGAGATGGACCCTGAGGCGAAGTGGGATCTGGAGGTGGGCTCGATCATCGAGATGCTGAACAAGATAGATCCCCTCGCCCTCAACGTCACAGTCTCTGTGACCGGAGACTACGTCAACGAGATCGCTGGAAACGCCATGTACAAGCTCTACGTCACCAGCGTAGGATCGAGGTACAACCACGAGCTCGCGGTCTATGGCATGACGGCGGGAGAGGAGCTGGGACCGATGGCCTACGGCGACCAGTACTCTCGGCTGATGGAGGCGAAGAGGCTCGTCGAGTCCGCCTACATCTGCGACGGCAGAACGATACTGGTGAAGGGGCTCGTCCCCCAGTCCTTCAGCACCAGCGAGACGACGCTCCGGATCCTCGAGCGGATCGGCGTCGAGTACGCCGCTGGATATCAGGTGGGGCTCATCTATCTGCCGGGGCACGAGAACGAATCCTGGCCCTACCCGATCGAGGGGTATGACCTCTACGCGGTACCGATCAGCAGCATTGAGCACGATGGCGAGCTGGTTCCCTTATCCGACCAATACTCAAAGGAGGTGCTGAACCTCAGCGGTGGCGAGTGGTACGATCTCCTCGTCGGCGAGTTTGAAGAGGCGAGGCGAAAGGGGGAGCCCATGGTCTTGATATTCGACAACGTCATAACAGGAGGGGACGAAGGATATATGGACGCCTTCAAGAGGTTCGTGGACTTCTCGACCTCCCAAGGTGCGAGTTTCGTCTCGACGGAGGAGCTGGTGGAGATGGCTAGGTCGAAGGCCGCCGAGGCCTGATGGATCGGAGTTCAAGGGCATGGGGACCGTTGTATACCGGCCCCATCCCTGAACGCGATCTGATCGGTGGGGGGCCTTCCGCCGAATCCCCCGTATGACGCTCTTTTGCGTCTATGCCGTCGGGATCGATCGCATCCATCAGACCTCTCTCAAAAACGGGCAAATTAATATAGAGCGAGCAATAACGTAGCAGGTGATTCTCATGCTCAGATGGCCAACTTCTATCTTGATGACCCTGATCCTGGCAAACGCCGCCGTTGGCGCCAGCGCCTACACCGTCGACGGCGTCGGAGCCAAAGGCTTCTCGACGATCCAGGAGGCGATAGACGCTTCCGAGGCAGGGGACGAGATAATAATCCTGAACGGGACGTACTCGGAGAACCTCGTAATTGACAAGTCCCTCGCATTGAAGGGCGAAGGCGGTGCCGTCGTCAATGGGAGCGGGAGCTCATCCCCCCTTGTCACCATAACGTCAGATAACGTCACTCTGGAGGGGCTCACCTTCGCAGGCTGCAAAAACGAGAGCTTCGATTCCGGAGCCGTTCTGGTGCTGGCCGACGGGTGCAGGCTTCTGAACAGCACCATATCGGCCTCTACCGGGAACGGCCTCTGCCTCCGCGATTCGAGGGATCACCTGGCGGCCGGAAACCTGATCTGCGACAACCGATACGGTGGCGTCTCCGCCCTCGGGGCGAACAATAGCGAGCTCTCCGGAAACCAGATCTTCAACAACGGCAGGTGGGGCATATCTCTGGAGGGCTGCGCATTTGACATGCTGTTTCAAAATGACATTCGTGAGAATGGAGAAGTTGGCCTCCAGCTCGTCGGCTCGATTTACAACACGGTGGCTTACAACGGGATTCAGCTCAACGCAGAAGACGGCATGCACCTTATAGACTCCAGTCATACTGCGATCGTAGAAAATCAGATCCTCGATAACGGTCTCAACGGCGTCGCCCTGGATCGCTCAAAAATCAACGTCTTGTCGAAGAACGTGATTCAAGGCTCTGGGGAGGATGGACTTCTGGTCATCAGATTCAGTGACGACAACATATTCACGGGGAACGCCCTCTCAGAAAACGGCATAAACGGAATCGGCATCTACGGATCCTACTTCATCTCGATATCTGAAAACAGGATATTCGACAACGAATACAACGGGATCTCCCTACGCGACAACAGCAGCAGCACTCTGATATCCGACAACCAGATTCGCGGGAACAAACGGTTCGGTTTTTACCTGGAAGATAGCAACAAGAACTTCTTTGAGGGCAACGACGTATATGGCAACCTTCATGGCGTCATCATGACCCGTTCCAGCGACAACGTCATGGTCGAGAACGAGATCCACGATAACCGTTTCGGGTTGAGTATGGAGTTCTCCGATAGCGCTTCCGTGTCGAATAACTACATCTACAACAACTCAGATGATGGGGTCCAGCTTAAGAGCTGCGATCGGAGCAGGGTCTGGGAGAACTACGTCAACGAAAACGGCGGGGATGGGGTTCACTTATCGGGATCGGAAAGCCTCGTGGCATCTCGGAACATAATCGAAAACAACAGCAAATACGGAATTCAGATGCTGGATCAGGCCACCAATAACATATTCATGTACAACGTCATCCAGCATAATGGTGGCGGCGGGATGTACATTTACGAGGGGACGATCAACCTGATCACCGGCAACATCTTCGCCGATAACCAGAACTTCAACGCTCGAGATAATGGTCAGATCAACAACTGGCTCGCCAACTTCTACGGCGATTATTCTGGAGAAGCCATCGGCGGAGGCGTAGTTGGGATTGAGCCCTATGCGATCCAGGGCCGGAGGGGTGCGACAACCATCGATTTAAACCCGGTCGTGGTGAGGTCCTGGCTGGAGGAGAGGGGGGCCGACTAGGTCGGGCCCCCTTCGACTCTCCACCTCAATTCCCACGGATTTTGGAATATGCATCTCCATCGCGGGTTCCTCAAAGCGGAGATCGTTTCAGGCACCTCGTCTCTTTTCAGGTTGGGGAGACATGGATCTTGCCTCGATCTCCTTCTCTCTGGAATAACCTATTTAAATTAATCAGGACCAAGTATACTCGAGAAAGGTGATTCCCATGTTCAGATCTCCCGCTTCGATGATGGTGATTCTTATTCTGTCCGGCGCCGCCTCCGGCGTGACGGTCGTCGACGACGACGGCGTCGGCGACTTCACGAAAATTCAGGACGCCATAAACGCCTCCGAGATCGGCGACGAGATAGTCGTCAAAAACGGCACTTACCCCGAAAACCTCTTGGTGGACAAGTCAGTCGTGTTGAGGGGCCAAGGGAACCCTGTGATCAAAGGAAGCGGCCTATCTGACCCCCTCATCACCATAACCTCGGAGAACGTCACCCTGGATTGCCTAACCTTCTCCGGGGGCAAGAGCGATAGCTTCAATTCTGGGGCAGTTCTGGTGCTCGCCGATGGTTCCAGGATTATGAACAATACGATATCCGGCTCATCAGGTAACGGCCTGTGTCTTCGCGATTCGAGGGATCACCTGGCGTCCGGAAACCTGATCTGCGACAACCGGCACGACGGCGTCTCTGTCATCAGCGCCAGTTCCAGCCACGTGATGGGAAACCGAATCATCCAAAACGGAGGGTCGGGCATATCTTTGGTGAGCGCTGAAAACGACGAGCTGGTACGAAACGAAGTTGGTGAGAACGGCGAGGTTGGGATCCGCCTTGCTAGATCGGAGGCCAACGATGTGGTCCTCAACGAGATCCGCCTCAACGCGGAAGATGGCATTTATCTTTTGGACTCAAGCAACAACATGTTGGTAGAAAACGAGATCTGCAACTCCCGTCTCAATGGCGTAAACCTCTACCGATCAGGCAACAACTTCGTCTTGAATAATGTAATAAGCGACTCTGGCGAGGATGGGTTGCTGGTCGTCGGACTGAGCAATGACAACACGATCTCCGGAAATGTTGTCCACGCCAGCGCCATCAACGGAATAAGCGTCTACGGATCTCATTTCAGCTCCTTTTCAAATAATGAGATATTTCAGAACAGATACCACGGGATCTCCCTGCGTGAGAACAGCAGCAGCATTGTGGTTTCCGGTAACGAGATTTATGGGAACACGATGTACGGTATCAGCCTCGATGGCAGCAAGGCCAACGTCATCAGGAACAACGATCTGCACGACAACCAAAACGGCATCATCCTGGCTTACTCCAGCGATACTGTCCTGGAGCTGAACGAAGTCCACAATAACAGTTTCGGATTGAGCATGGAGTTCGTCGAGAATGTCATCGTCTCTGGAAGCGATGTTCACAACAACGTCGATCACGGCATCCAGCTGAAGGACAGCCGTCGGAGCAAAGTATGGAGTAACGAAATACACGACAACGGCGCTGATGGTGTTCACGTATCGGGATCGGAGAATGTGGTATTGTATTCGAATATGATCACTAACAATAGCGAGTACGGAGTTCAATTGCTTGATTTGAGCAGCCGGAATCTGCTCATGTACAACACAGTTCGCCACAACGTCTATGGGGCGTATATCTACGAGGGCAATATGAACCTCATATTCTCCAACATTTTCATCGATAACCAGAATTTCAACGTCAGAGACAACGACGAAAACAGATGGAAGAGCAACTTCTACGGCGACTATACAGGCAGAGATCTCGACGGAGACTTGATCGGCGACGAGCCTTACGTCATCTTAGGTCGGAGAGGCGCAGTCTCCTATGATCCCATCCCGATGACGGTGCAGATCTGGTCAGAGGAGAAAAAAGGCCCATTGATGCCAGAGACGATAAGCGCCTCTATATAACGTGACGTTCGTCCTCAGCGGGGCGTGATCAGATCAGATGGTATCAGGAATAATAGGTGGTAGAACACTCTTGATATCGGTGAAGGCTGGAGGAGAGGGGGCCCGACTAAGTCAGGGCCCCTTCGCCTCTCCACCTCAATTCCCACGGATTTTGGAATATGCATCTCCATCGCGGGTTCCTCAAAGCGGAGATCGTTTCAGGCACCTCGTCTCTTTTCAGGTTGGGGAGATATGGATCTTGCCTCGATCTCCTTCTCTCTGGAATAACCTATTTAAATTAATCAGGACCAAGTATACTCGAGAAAGGTGATTCCCATGTTCAGATCTCCCGCTTCGATGATGGTGATTCTTATTCTGT
>Ga0334888_1004327_pt1 | contig 12965 bp, 9 predicted proteins | sample GraSluR1_MG_FD_207227 | JGI IMG/M metagenome (GOLD analysis project Ga0334888, IMG submission 207227) | Sludge microbial communities from methane-producing bioreactor in Wageningen University, Netherlands - Granular Sludge_3_08-R1 | ecosystem: Engineered > Bioreactor > Anaerobic > Unclassified ...
TGCTGTCGAGGAGGGCTGGCCGAGCGGTCGAAGGCGGTTGACTTGAAATCAATTGAAGCGCAAGCTTCCGGGGGTTCGAATCCCTCGCCCTCCGCCATAGGGTACAACGTGGTCATCGAGAGGAACGCCAAACCTCGATGGCCACTTATTTTTTGTCTTTTCACCTCTTCGCCATTTTCGCCTTTTTCGCCTGTTTCGGGTATACTTTTTGTACCCGGCTTGTACCGGAACAAAGGTTGATAAATGTCGCCAGGGGAACGAACGTTTCTACATGGAGACGCAATTCCGGCGGTATTATCACCTGCACGCCAGGGTTTACAAGGCCACCATCCGGTTGGAGCATAAACCCGCGTTATCACTTGAGGTGGACTGGGCTGGCACCAAGATCGCCTTCTTCGACGCAGAGAACGGAAAAATGTTCCAGGCATCGCTGTTTGTAGCCGTTCTGCCGTGTAGCCAGATCATTTACGCCGAACCCTTCCGTGACGAAAAACTGCCCTCCTGGATCGCCGGCCATCTCCACGCCTTCCAGTATCTTGGCGGGGTTCCCAAGGCGCTTATACCGGATAATTTAAAAAGCGGGGTCAAGCGTGCCAATTTCTACGACCCCAATCTGAACAAGACGTATCAGGAGATGGCGCCTATTACGGAACAACGTAAGTTCTACTCCGTGCCGTTCGAATATCTGGGAGAAGAGGTTGATGTCCGAGCAACGCACAGGCGGTGGAGATATGGTACCACCATCAGCGGCTTGCGTCACATAAAAGACTTTGGGATAAGGCTGCTTATGCCACCATGGAGGAGCATATGCCTCCGGACAAACTCTTTTTTGTCGACTGGGACCGGGACCGCTTCCTGGGCTGGGCTGATAAAATCGGCACCGCTACCCGGCAGGTGGTCGAAGCTATTCTCAATCGCGCAGTGGTGGAGCAGCAGGCTTACCGCTCCTGCTTCGGCATACTGAGCCTCCGGGAAAAATTCGGCCCCCAGCGCCTCGAAGGAGCCTGCGGCATCATGGTTTTGCGAAGGTTATCGTCTTTTTTAGTCTTCCCCTCATTTTTCACTGCTGCTATGACTTCAGGATGCTCCGGGTTCAGGTTTTCAAAGTTTTCCTCATCAGCATCTAGTGGATCATTCCTACTTATATTATGATCCTGAATGAGCGCAGGAGCCGGAGCTTGTGTGTCCCCGGCGGCCCCGTGCTTTTCCAGTTCTTCTCAGAACGCTATGAAAGAGGGAGTGCCCTGGTCACCACAAACCTGGAATTCAGCCGCTGGACGGAAGTCTTCCAGGATGTTTCACTCACCGCGGCGTTACTCGATCGCCTCACGCCCCATTCCCACGTTTTTCTCTTCACCAGAGGATCCTACAGATTCTCCGAAAGAGCAGAAAGAGGGTACCCTCTTGCCGAGGGGGTGAGTCCCTTTTCGAGTACCAAGGTGGGCCCCTTTTGGATTGACAAACACACCTTTTCGCTGCTTTTTCTCTTTTCTCTTTTCTCTTTTCTCTTTTCTCTTTTCTCTTTTCTCTTTTCTCTTTTCTCTTTTCTCTTTTCTCTTTTCTCTTTTCTCTTTTCTCCTTTTCTTCCTGCGCTTTTTATCTCTTTTTCTGTAAAAAACCATTCCTCAAGGTGAATCCGAGAGCTTTTCTTCAGGGATTTTGGGTATTTTCAGAATACCCAGGGCAAGAAGAAAGGCTCCTCCTCCGTTTAACACCAGAAGGGTCTGCAGGGAGATGACGCTGTTCAAAAAGCCGAAGAGCAGGAAGGCCAGGGGCATGATGGCGTAGCATATGGCGGTGAGAATGGCGAAGAAGCGCCCCTTCATCTCCGGAGGAACCACCTTCTGAAAGAGGGCGGGGGCGGTGGCGTTTACTGTGCCGAGACCGAGCCCCGCAATAAAGAGGGCCCCCAGCATAATCTGCTTCTGTGCGGGGAGGCCGAAGAGGATGATCCCGAAAGATGTGGCGAGAAGCCCTCCCACCATGCGGCGGTAGGGGTTACGAAAGGTTCGGAAGCTCAAGTAGAGAGCCCCCAAAAGAGCCCCTGCGGCGAGAGATGCCTCGAAGAGTCCCACCCAGAGGGGGCCTTCCTGAAGAAGAAAGCGCACCGCCAGAGGAATGGCCAAAAGCACCGGAGAGAAGAAGAAGTTAAAGGCTCCGAAGAGAAGCAGCAAAAGCCCCACCGGGGGGTTGTCTCGAAGATAGGCAAATCCCCCCCGCATCTCCTGGATATAGCTTGGGGAGGAGGCCTCCCGAAGGGGAGGGGAGAGATCTTTCCGGATGGAGAGGATGAAGGCCAGGGAGACGCAGAAGGTTCCCGCATTGAAGAGAAATCCCCCCAAAGCTCCCACCGCCGCAAGAGCCGCCCCTCCCAGAGCAGCCCCCAGAACGCTGGAGAACTGAAAGGCCGTGGCGTTCACCGCTGCTGCAGAAGCCACATGCTCTGTATCCGTGAGATCCTGAAGAGAGCTGTTGGCGGCGGCTTCGAAGAGGGGCATGAAGAGGGAGATGAAAAAGACAAAGAGGTAGAGCAGGGGGAGGGAGAGCTTTCCCCCCGCAAGGAATCCCGAGAGCCCCAGAAGAAGGAGAAGCCGGAGGATATCCGCAGAGACCATGCACGTTTTCCGATGGAACCGATCTGCCAGGGTTCCCATAAAGGGGCCGAAGAGCACCATGGGGATCATGGTGATTCCCATGAGGATGCCCAGATGGAGGCTGCTCTTTTCGTGCCCCGAATTGACCACCCACCACGCCAGGGCGATGGAGAAGAATTTATCCCCTACCGCAGAGGCAAAGCGGCCGCTGAAAAATCTACGAAAGTCCCGAAAGAGCACAAGAGGATGATCCCCCAGCTTTTTCAGGAGGAGAGGGTTCACGAGGCGCTCCTCATGCGATCCAGAATCTCCTGGGCCGCTATGGCACACCCCTTATGCTTCTGGGTGCCTCCCCGGCGAACCGAGGCGATGTAGGTTCCCGGCAGGCCGCAGGGGCAGTTTTCCTGTAGCACCGCCACATCGGTGGAGAGAATGGATTGGTTCGGCTGGGCGCTGTTCCAGGGGGAGAGCAGCAGCAGCAGCCCCTCCCGCCCCAGGCCCAGAGGCTCTAGCGTAAGAGGATCCACCACTCCCAGGCGTGCGCAGGCGGGAACGTGGTGATGCCCCAGGGAGCAGGCTCCGTAGGGAACCCCGTGTTCCGCCATGCCGAAGATGTCCCGCACATTGCAAACTGGAAGGCCGCAGCTCTCTTCCACGAACCGGGAAAAATCCCTCTGGGTCATGGGTTCTCCTGCGTGATTTTTCCACCCTCCTCCGGCGATAACAAAGCTCTCGGGGTCTACCTGAAGCGAGGGGTGCCGCCGCTTGGCCTCCTTCAGAGCGGTGTGCACAAATGCAGGAAAGCCGAGAAAGCGTAAGGGGCCCTCCGAGGCGAGATCTATGATGAGCTGGGCTGCGGCGGGGAGGTTAAAGGAGAAGCTCCCGGTGCTGTCGCGTTTGAGAAGCCAGTGCACGCTCGCTGCAGGGGCACAGGCCATCTTCTGCTCGGTGCTCCAGCTGGTGCCCACATCGGAGGCCTCTTCCCGGTCGTAGCTGAAGAGAAGGTAGTGGGCGGGCTTGGAAGAGCCGTATCCCAGGGCGGAGAAGATATGTTGAGAGAGGGTCTCCATTCGCTTCAGGCTGGGGGCGTCGAAATGAAGCTTGGTCCTCTGTCCCGAGGTGCCGGAACTGGTGAGGGTGAGCACCACATCCTCCTGAGGTACCGAGAGAAAATCGTGAATCTTTAAGGTTCCCACATAGAGGGGGGGGATTCGAAAGGCTTCCTCCAGAGAGGCGATCTTCTCCGGGTGCACCTCCCGTGCCTGGTCCATCTCCAGTAAAAAGGGGTGGATGCGGCGTTGTTCCACAAAACTCTCCCGAAGGGCCTGAAGAAAGAGTTTTTCCGTCTCCTCCGGGGGGGCAAAGGGGTTTTCCAAGGCGCAGAGTTCTTCTCGAAATGTGGATGTCATGCTTCCTCCTCCTCTCGTTCTTGGTGGAGATTCTGGATATAGGCCACCAGAGCTTCTCCCATGGGGCCTGCCACCTGGATGTCCTCAAAGCTTACGGTGCAGTTGTTCAGATAGATCAATGCCAGCCGATCCTCCCGGAAAGAGGGGAAGACGCCGCAGAAGAGAAAGCCCCGTTCTTCGAGATCCCCGGCGATCTTTGGGGCCAGGGGATCCTCCAGGTTCAGCTTGAGCAGTACCGCATCTATCCGGCGGAGGCAGAACTGCCGCACCATGTGATGCAGGTGGTTCGGGGTTCCCCCGGCGGGGCGGGATACGTCGATTACTGTTGAGTTAATGTGTTCCATGTAGGTGGCGCTCACCTCTCCGGGATCCTCGGTATTTTCGGAGGAGGAGAGTAGCTCCGGAGAAGGATCTGCAAAAATCCGGGGAATTTCCAGAGAGGCGTAGACCTTTTGTAAAAAATCCTCGTGCCCTTTGGGGGGGTAGATCTTCCGCTCCTCGGGTTTTTTCAAGGGTAAATATTGGTGGGCCAGAGTAAGCCGCTCTTCCCGGGCTCTTACAATGTTACGGAACTCCATGGCGGGGGCATAAAATCCCGGCAGCAGGGCGCTGTGGCGAAATCCCAGAGAGAGGGCTCCTTTCTGGGAGGCCTCATGGGTGGTAACGGATTGCACGAAGACCCCCGCATATTCCCGGCGGCGGGCCTCTTCGACAACCTGCAGGGTTATCTCCTTAAGAAGTCCTCGCCCACGGTAGCGGGGCTTTACGAAGGCCATGCCGATCTCCGCATTCTCCGAACCCTGAGGAATCTCAAGAGCGCAGTGTCCGAGAAGATCCTCCTGGGATGCTGCCACAAGGGAGACGATATCCCCTGTTTTGTTCAGCTCCACCACCCGTTCGGGGTAGTAGATATGGCTGTTGGGATAGGAGTAGCGGTAGGCTTCGTAGGCGCACCTTGATATCTCCACCGCCTCCGGAGGGTTGAGGGGGCGGATACTGTACTCCAGAGGCCCCTGGTAGATCTCCACGGGGGTTCCCATGGGGCGGGTTTTTTCCTCTTGGAGAAGATCTTCCGCCACCGAGGCGGTGGGGAGATACTTGGCGAAGCGGACTTCCTTTCCCTGGGGGCCCAGATTGTGGAAGGAGAGTTCCTCCGTGAGATGACGCATGAGAAAGAGCCCCAATCCATGGAGATCTGCCTCGTTGAGATTCCGGGGGGCATTGTAGGAAGGGGTGGCCTCGGGGGTGTAAGGAATCCCTTGGTCCCTCACGGTGAGGGCGATCCCCAGAGGGGTGTTCTCCAGAAGAATCTGAAAGGTAGCTTTCTCTCCCTCCTGGTAGGCATGGTGCAGCACGTTGCTCACCGCCTCCTCCAGAACGATTTCGATCTCCTGAAGATCTTTTTTCGAAAATCCCCGAAAATGGGCGGCTTCCGCCACAAAGGCCTGAAGAGGAGGAAGTACCCAGATCTCGTTGGGGAGGTGGAGCGTTACCGATCTTCCCAGAGATTTCATGAGGGGAGCCTCCCATCCACGATGCGCCGGATCTTTCCGGTTCTTGAGACCCGTTCCAGAGATTGAGGCGGTATGAGAGAGACCTCCAGATCTTCCAGCTCCCGGTTCCGGGGATCCTTATAGACCTTGGCGGTCTCCAGAATAGAGGCCACCAGGGCATCCTCAAGGCGCTCATCCCCCGCCAGAGACTCTTCCAGCACCTCCACAAGAAAGTGGATGCGGGCTCGGGTTCCCAGAGGCTCTACCCGGATCTGAAAGATGGGGGAGAGGCCAGGGAAGGGCTCCAGAGCCTTGTGGATCTCCTCCACGTAGAGCTTGCCGAAATGTACCCGTACATAGTCATCTGTACGCCCCAGAAGGCGGAAACGGGGCCAGGAACGGCCGCAGGGGCAGGGCTCTTCCAGCCACTCCGCCCGGTCTCCGATGCGGAAGCGGATAAGGGGGTGCAGCTCCCGGGTAAGGGTGGTGCCCAGAATTTCACCCTCCACGATCTCCGTATAGCACCAGTCTTCCGCAGCGTGGAAGACCGTAGGATCCGCAATGTCCGCACAGGGGTAGCCCATGGGGCCGATCTCCACCGCCCCGTAGAGGGGGGAGCCGATGACAGAACAGCGGAAAACCTTTTGCAATACCCGTTTCCCCGCCTCTGAGAGGGGTTCTCCGGTGAAGTAGATTTTCTCCACCTGGCCGCTCCATCCGGTGCGAATAGCCGCCTCTGCCAGGGCGAGAAGGGCGCTGGACATGGCCATAATAACGTTGGGTTGGTGCTCCAGGAGCATCTGTAGAGTATCTTCGGGCTCCTGATTGCAGGTCATGGAGAGAATAGAGCACCCAGTCTCCTCCAGGGCCCGGTTAAAGGCGAGAAATCCCGTCCAGAGGGCCCCCGCCCGGAGCAGATTTGCTACCCGGTCTTTTGAAGAAAATCCCAGAGACCGAAATCCCTCTCCGGTAACCTTCTCTGAAAGGGCGAACTCGTCAGGGGTCCAGGCCACGTACCGGGGCTTTCCCGAGGTGCCTCCCGAGGCAAAAAGATAGCGGCTGGCCTCGGGATTGGTGAGCATCTCAAGGCTCTTGGGAGGAGCGTACTGTACGAGATCCTCCTTGCCCAGTACCGGGAGATCTGCAAAATCTTCGAGGCTCTTTAGAGGAAGAGAGATGTCCTTCAAATGCCGCTGATAGAAGGGGGCCTTCAGGGCCTTGGCGAGGAGGGCGTTGAGCCTGGAGAGAAGAAGAGCCTCCCGTTCCGTTTCCCCCAACCGGCTCTGTCCGAGAAGCTCCGGAGAGAGATCCTCCCGGTTTACCAGCCGCACCAGCCGCAGAGGAATCTGCACCCCGTCGTGGGGGGCGGTGCCGTCGAAGCCCAGCCCCATGGTGCCGGGAAGGCAGAACCGGAGCACCCCCAGGGATCCCAGAGCCTCAACCAGAGACTGGGTTCTTTGCGGGGGGGCTGCGATGCCTGCAGTGGAGAGGTACCAGGTCATCCCCCGAAGATTTCCCCGGGTGAGATCCTCCAAATCTTCCACCGCATTTACGTAGATGGTACGGTTCAGCGGCGAGGGGGTTACCTCGGCTCCCTTGCCGAGAATCACCGTATGACTTCCCGCCTTTCCTTCCCAAAGCTTGCCAGATCCCTGAAAGGCCCTCCAGCGGGCAAGCTCGCGCTCTTTGCGGATCTCCACAGCCTCGTCCAGCTCTACAGTTCCTGGAGGTAGGGAAACTGCAAGCTCCTCCAGAGCCTGGTAGAGAAACTCTCCGAACTGTTCCGCATCCCCCTCCACAAAGAGATTCTGGCAGCTGGTGCAGGCCCGTTGTTCCCAGAGGCAGATGTCGAGAGCAAACCCTTTAGCGGCCTCCCGAAGGGCGGATTCATCCAGGCCTGAAGCCACCACCCCGAAGCTTATTTTGGGGCCGAAGGGGAGAAGCTCCGTCTGGGGAGCCAGGCCGTTTTTGTACTCCCGCACCGCCTCCTCTCCTCCAAAGAGAAGAATGCCGTCGAAGGCCTGTTTTACCAGATCCGTCACCTCCCGGTTGGCGTGTCCCCAGTAGGTGAAGGCCAGGTGCGAAGAGATCTCTTCATTCTCTTCGCACTCCCGGAGGGCCTCCAAAAAGAGAAAGGGAAAGATCGGATCCTGCCGGGAGAGCTTGAGAACGTTCACGTTTTTTGTGATGACCCCCAAAAGAAGGGAGTCGATGGAGCCCAAAAAGATATTTCCCGCCGCAATGTGGCAGAGGCTTCCCAGAGGGAGAGCCCGGGCGGCCCCTCGGTGGGGGAGCTTTACCCAGTGATCAAGTATGTAGGGATCTCCCAGGCAGGTGAGCCGGGTCTTTAGAAAATCCCGGGAGAGAAGGGTTTTCAAAGCCTCCGTGGCACGCTCCACCAGTTGGAGAGAGTACCCTGTCACGCCGGGCATGGATTCTAGAATGCGAGATCGGTAGTCCTTGGAGGGATCTGTGAGAAGCAGTCCGGTCCGCTCCAGGGCGGTGAGAATGTTCTCCAGGGGAACCCTCCGAAAGGATGCAGAACGTTCTTTGAAACGTCCCGGATTGAACCAGTGCCGGGCCCGCTCCGAGGGCAGATCATCGTAATGTTCCCAGGTGCCGAAAAAGAAGTGTCGCTGTGGCTGCATGGTATATCCCTCCTTCTTGTACGCAGGCTTGATCACGCTGCTACAGGTTGGCGCAGAATTGGCTTCATTGTACGGTTTCGGCCGGTTTTTGAAAAGCGGGAGAAGATGGGCGATAATGGGCCATAACAACGAGGAAAAGGGGAAGGTAGATTGAACGGTTTCCTCTGTAGCCGCTCATGGAAAGAAATCTTCATATCTGTCATAATCGTCGATGAGAGGGATATCGAAAGCGTCTCGCTGAATCTCTATAAGCTCCGCAATAACCCACGAAGGGAGTTGGTGTATATGGATCTGGCAGAGTTTTATTCTATGGTCGTTCAGCGTGTCCCCGCCTACAGGGCCTATCTGGAAGAACGGTGCGGCACCCTACCGGAAGTTTTGTCGCCGGAAGATTTTTCCCGGCTTCCCCTGACCTCCAAGGGGGAGTATATCAAGGCTTTCCCTCTGGAGGATCTCTGTCTGGACGGTACCCTTCGAGGAAAGCACGTGCTCTGCCGTAGCTCTGGCACCAAGGGCAAACCCTTCTTCTGGCCCCAGCTTCCGGAGCAGGAGCGGTACGTGGCAGAGTGGCTCTACAGCGACCTGGACGAAGCCTTTGGCATCTCTCAAAACCCCGTTTTTGCCGTGGTCTCCCTGGCTCTTGGATCGTGGATCAGCGGAGAGCTTACCTCCTGGGGGTTACGCAACCTAGGCATCCAAAAGGGAGGGCTTACCCTGGTCACCCCAGGGTTGGATTTAGACGAAGCGGTGGATATGCTCGAATCCTTTGCGGGAAAGTTCAGCGGCACCGTACTCTACAGCTATCCTCCCTTTGCTCGGATCATCCTTGAGAAGGCGGCGGCCCGAAAGCTTCCTCTGGAATCTTTCCGCATGGGGCTTCGCCTGGCGGGGGAGGGGTACAGCGAAGGGTACCGCAGCCGCCTGAACCGGCTTATGGGATACCACGAAGGAGATCTTCACAGCATCGCCTCGGGATACGGCTCCACAGATTTCGGCAGCCTCGGCAAGGAGACCCCCCTCTGTATCGCCATCCGTAGGATTCTCTACGAAAGAGGGCTTGCTAAAGAAGTGCTCGGCCGTGGGGAGATCCCTTCCCTCTGCCAGTATGATCCCTCGGCATTCTTTGTGGAGCTTCACGAAGAGGAGCTTGTGGTCTCTAAATATCAGGCGGTTCCTCTTCTGCGCTACCGCACCGGCGATCGGGTTACTCTCATGCCCTATACGGAGATGATACAGCGCCTGAAAGATGCCGGGGCGGATCCTCTCGCCCTCCTGGCAGAGCGGGGCGGGGATCTTGCCAAGGTTCGGGAGCTTCCCTTCGTTCTCGTCTGGGGGCGTATTGATGGGGGCATTACCTTCTACGGAGCCAATATTCTGGTGGAGCAGATTCGGGAGATCGTGGAGGAACAGCAGGAGTTTGCCGCCTGTTGCACCGGGCAGTTCAAGATTCGCAAGGGGGAGGATGCCCACAACGATCCTATGCTGGAGGTGCTTTTAGAGCCTCGTCCCGAAACCCGGGGAGATGAGACCTCCCTGGCACAGCTTCTGGCATCCTGCTTGGAAGCGATGAGCACAGACTATGCGGCGGTTCGCAAAACCCAGGGAGAGAAAGCCCTTCCTCGGCTGCGCTTTGTTCCGGGGGATGAGCTTTTCGGAGGGACTAAGTTCAAGTATACCGACTGAAACGGAGGAGAAGGTTATCGTTATTGATCAGCAGAGAAATGCTTTCCGGGGAATCGGCATCTTTGCCCACGTGGACGCGGGAAAGACCACCATTACCGAGCAGCTTCTCGCCCTGGCGGGTGCCATCTCCGCTCCGGGAAGCGTGGATCAGGGAACCGCTAAGACAGACGATCTCGAAGTGGAGCGCCGAAGGGGGATCTCTGTGCGCTCCGCTTCGGTATACTTTGAATGGCAGGGGCAGGGGATCTATCTTGTAGATACCCCGGGGCATCAGGATTTTGCCGCCGAGGTGGAGCGTATGCTTCCGGTGCTCGACGGAGCGCTTCTCATCCTCTCCGCCGTGGAGGGAGTGCAGGCTCATACCCGAACCCTCTGGAAGGCTCTTCAGGAGTACCACATTCCCACCCTGCTCTACGTGAACAAAATGGATAGGGCCGGAGCGGACTTCCCCCGGGTAGTAGAGGATGCCCAAAGGATTCTACACCCACGCATGGTGCCGCTGCAAACCTTTGGAGATCCCCTCAGCAATATCGAAGGCGCCCCCTCCTATCTCTGGGATCGCGGGCCGGAGCATCCGGAGTATGGAAGCATGGTGGAAATTCTGGCAGAGGTGGATGAAGAAATTCTCCAAGCCTTTCTGGAAGAACGCTCCCTATCTCCCGAAACGATCCGCCGCACTTTGAGGGAGGAGGCTCTTCAGGGAAATCTCTACCCCCTTCTGGGAGGTTCTGCTCTCAAGGGGAGGGGAATGCAGGAGCTTTTAGATGCCATCTGCAGCTATCTTCCCTCCTTTTCGGGGAATCCGGATCACCCTTTGAGCGCCAAAATTTGCTCTATTGTGCATCATCCCACCATGGGGAGAGGGGCTCTCGTTCGCCTTGCCTCGGGAACTCTCTCCAACCGGGATGAACTCTACAACACCACCCGGAAGGTGCAGGAAAAGGTCTCCATGCTTCGGGGGATTGGGGTTGGGAAGTATCGGGAGGTTCAGTCTCTGGCTGCGGGGGAGATGGGGCTACTCTTCGGCCTGCGCCAGGCCCAGGCGGGGGATCTCCTGGGAGAGCCCTCCCTCTTTGGGACATCACAAAAACCGGCTTTTGTGGAGCCTCTCTATGCGGTAACGGTGGAACCCGGAATTGATGAGGAGTATCCCGCTCTTCTGGAAGCCCTTCAGATTCTTGAGGAAGAAGATCCTCATCTGCGGCTGCGAATCCATCCGGAGAGCCGGGAGATCCAAATTCAGATTCTCGGCCCCATGCAGGTGGAGATACTGCAGGATTTTCTGCAGCAGCGCTTTGCCCTGATTCCCCGCTTTCGTCACCCCCAGACCATCTACCGGGAGACCCCCCGAACCTCTGGGGAGGGATATGTGGAGTATACTCTTCCCAAACCCTGCTGGGCGGTGATGCGCTTTCTCGTAGAGCCCCTTCCTCGGGGTACCGGGGTGCGCTTTGCCTCCCGGGTAAGCACTGATAGAATCGCTGCCAAATACCAGAGAGAGGTAGAGCGTACCATACCAAAAGCCCTAGAGCAGGGGCTTCTGGGGTGGGAGGTGACGGATCTTGCCATCACGCTGGTGGATGGGGAAGATCACGAAGTCCACTCCCGCCCTTCGGACTTCGTTCTCGCCACCCCCATGGGAATCATGGATGCTCTTAATACAAGCGGTACCCATCTTCTGGAGCCCCTTCTCGCCTTTGATATCACCGTGCCCGAACAGTTCGGTAGCCGTATTTTAGGGGATCTGGTGCAGATGCGGGGGGAGTTCGAAAACCCTTCCATTCGAGAGGGGCTCTTCGAAGTATCTGGGCTGGTCCCCGCAGAGGCCTCCATGGAATATCCTATCCGTCTCGGCTCTCTCTCAGGAGGAACCGGCCGTATGATCACTCGTTTCGGAGGATACCGGGAGTGCCCCCCGGAAAAAGAGGTCTCTCGTCCTCGGGTGGGGGTGAATCCTCTGGATACGGCAAAATATATTCTCGCCGCCCGGGGAGCCCTGGGATCTCTCCGGGAGTAAGGTTTTTTCGCTTTTTGGATGGCACAGAAGATCTTGAATTCACAATTTCGCAATCTGGAAAGCCCTGAATCGGAAATACTGCGATTGACGTATCCTTCAGGGAATGCTACAATTTTCGCCGCTCGGGGCGTAGCGCAGTCTGGTTAGCGTGCATGGTTCGGGACCATGAGGTCGGAGGTTCAAATCCTCTCGCCCCGACCAGAGCAAATAAAGCCTCTCGTGATCAGCACGGGGGGCTTCTTGATATGCGTCGTAGGTATCTCTCCCGGAAAGAGGCTCTCCTTGGCTGACCTACGTTGACTAAAAGCCGGAGGTGCCGTATACTGGAGCTACTTTCAGAATAGGTGCGGAAAAGACATGGCACATAAGATTGTGGCAAAAAACCGAAAAGCCCGGTTCGACTACCACGTTCTCGAGACCTTTGAGGCCGGGTTGGTTCTTACGGGAACTGAAATAAAATCCATCCGGGATGGGAATTTAAACCTCAAGGACGGATATGCCAAGATTCAAGAGGGGGAACTCTGGCTCTTCAACGTACATATCTCCCCCTACGAAAAGGGATCCTATTACAATCACGATCCTGTACGGCCCCGAAAAATGCTTATGAACCGCCACGAGATACGGCGGCTCACCAGTAAAATCCAGGAAAAGGGGCTTACCCTCGTCCCTCTGAGCGTCTACGTCAAGGACGGCAAATACGCCAAGGTAGAACTTGCACTTGCCCAGGGGAAGACCCAGAGCGACAAGCGGCAGACCGTGGCAAAAAGAGATGCAAATCGGGAAATGGCCCGGGCCTTACGTCGGGACGACCGATAGCCGATAACCATAAGAGAAACGGGAAACAGATTCAAGACCATACACCTTGCGAAGCTGGGGGCGATCGGTTTCGACAGCAGGATGGAGGGTCTAAAGGAGCAGGCCGAGGTCGTCGATCCTCGATAAAAAACGGCAACAACAATAATTGCCAACGATAATTTCGCACTGGCTGCTTAGAGCGTAGCCACGTCACCTTCTCCTTCTTCTCCGGGGGGGAGCATGACGTCAAAACGGAGAATGCTGCTTGGGGAGGGCTTCTTTCCTCAAGAGTAAGCTTTAGGAAGCTCGGGAAGATCTATCCTGTC
>Ga0334888_1004342_pt1 | contig 12919 bp, 11 predicted proteins | sample GraSluR1_MG_FD_207227 | JGI IMG/M metagenome (GOLD analysis project Ga0334888, IMG submission 207227) | Sludge microbial communities from methane-producing bioreactor in Wageningen University, Netherlands - Granular Sludge_3_08-R1 | ecosystem: Engineered > Bioreactor > Anaerobic > Unclassified ...
GGATGAGCCCCTGGCCGATGATGAACGAGTGGGGGATCCCCACCTTCTACCTCCAGTCCCTCGCCCGGGAGTTCGCAGAGCGGCTCGGAAAGAGGGGTATGAGGGTCCCCGACCTCGCCATCGCCGGCGGCTTCTCCTCCGAGGACGGGGTCTTCAAGGCGATCGCCATCGGCGCCCCCTACTTCAGGGCGGTCTGCATGGGCAGGGCGCTGATGATCCCCGGGATGGTCGGAAAGAACATCCAGAAGTGGATCGGGGCTGGAGAGCTCCCCAAGTCCGTCTCCAAGTACGGGACGACCGCAAAGCAGCTCTTCGTCACCTACGAGGAGCTGGCCGAGAAGTACGGAAGGGAGGTCGAGGAGATACCCCTGGGGGCGATGGGGATCTACACCTATGCCCAGAGGTTCCAGGTCGGCCTCCAGCAGCTTATGGCCGGGAGCAGGAACTTCAGCCTCAAGACCATATCGAGAAACGACGTCATGGCCCTCACCGAAGAGGCGGCCCGGGTCAGTGGCATACCCTACGTCATGGACGCCTATCGGGACGTCGCCGAGGAGATCCTCGACGGCTGAGGCGTCCCTATTTGGCGGATGAGGGGATGGGGCCGGGATCGGCTCGACGGCCGAGCCGCCGAAGATCCCCTCCCCCTGCCAAATACAAATTTATTAATAAAGTTTTATCTCTTTTATTCTCGTCCCTCCTCCGCCCCGCCATCCAGAATGCTTAAATATTAATTCCCGGCCAGGATGGTCCATTTAGTCATAAATAAATGTTACTCATAAGATTTAACTATGGGTTGCAGACATGGCCTTCCTCCTAACTCGTTGTGATCGATGGTTTGGCGGAAGCCAAGTAGGGTGATATAGGGATGGCAGAACTCAACCCATTTGAGATAGCTAAAGAGCAGCTGGATAACTGTGCAAAAATAATGAATCTGAGTGAGGGCGTCCGCGAGATGTTGAAGCACCCCATGCGGGAGCTTCACGTCTCCATCCCGGTCCGGATGGACGATGGAAGCACCAAGGTCTTCCAGGGGTTCCGGGTCCAGTACAACGACGCCAAGGGGCCGGCGAAGGGCGGCATCAGGTTCCACCCCGATGAGACGATCGACACCGTCAGGGCCCTCGCCGCCTGGATGACCTGGAAGTGCTCCCTCCTCGACCTCCCCCTGGGGGGTGGGAAGGGCGGCGTCATCTGCAACCCCAAGGAGCTCAGCATGACCGAGCTGGAGCGGCTCAGCAGGGGGTACATCGACCGGATCTGGCAGTTCATAGGCCCCGAGAAGGACGTCCCCGCCCCCGACGTCTACACCACCCCCCAGATCATGGCCTGGATGATGGACGAGTACTCGAAGATCACGGGGAAGAATGAGTTCGGCTGCATCACCGGAAAGCCCCTCTGCATAGGCGGCTCCTGCGGCCGAGACGACGCCACAGCCCGGGGCGGCATGTTCACCATCCGGGAGGCGGCGAAGGAGCTGGGGATCGACCTCTCCGGGGCTACAGTCGCCATCCAGGGGTACGGGAACGCCGGATGCCATGCCTCCTTCCTCTGCCGGGAGCTCTTCGGCTCCAAGGTGGTGGCGATCAGCGACTCCAAGGGCGGGATCTACAACAAGGACGGCCTCGACCTGGAACTCGCCTGCAGCGTCAAGAAAGAGACCTGCACCGTCGTCAATTCCCCGAGGAAGACGACGGTCAAGATCACCAACGAGGAGCTCCTGGAGCTCGACGTCGACATCCTGATCGTCGCCGCCCTCGAGAACGTCATCACCAAGGAGAACGCCCCCAGGATTAAGGCGAAGATCGTCGCGGAGCTCGCCAACGGCCCCACCACCCCCGAGGCGGACGAGATCCTCTATAAGAAGGGGGTCCACGTCATCCCCGACTTCCTCTGCAACGCTGGCGGCGTCACCGTCTCCTACTTCGAGATGGTCCAGAACATCGACAGGTACTGCTGGGACGTCGAAGAGGTCCGAAAGAGGCTCGACGCCAGGATGACCCGGGCCTACCACTCCGTCCTCGAGACCTCCCGGGCTTACAACATAAACATGCGCCAGGCAGCCTACGTCGTCGCCGTCGGCCGCGTCGTCGAGGCGATGAAGATCCGGGGCTGGATCGGGACCGACTAGCCATCTCTCTTCTCACCAGCCAGAGGAGAAAAAACGGGAAGGCTCGGGAGATGATCGCCGGGGAGGGTCCGATCCTCCCAATTTCTCATCTTTTTTCCGTCTCGCTTCGCCACCTTCGCGCCGGACTGGCCGGAGGAATTGGCGTTCCTGATGGGGATGATATATCATTTTCCCCTCAAGTTCCGCCGCCGGGGTCGAATTTTTCCATCAGATGGAGAACTGATATATTGATGGAACGGCCACGCCTAATAATTGTTAAAGTTGGTGACGGAGGAACGTAAGATGAAACTGAACCTTACCGCCGAGATATGGGAGGGGGACCGGTCTTACATCTCAAAATGCCCGGAGCTGGGGATCTCAAGCATAGGCGCCACCCCCGAGGAGGCCCTCGGCCGGCTGGAGGAGGCGGCCTGGTTCTACCTCGAGGATGCCGAGAGCCGGGGGGTCCTCGGCGACGTGGAGTCGGCTGCGATCTCCCCCCACAAGTTCGCCACGAGGATAGAGCTGGTCAGATGAGCGATCTGACTAGTAATATTTCGTCTCGAATTACATTATGAAACGGCCTAGCTGGAGCAGGCAGCCTTCTTCTTATTCTTCTCCTCGGACCTCCCCAGGGTGGGGTTCAGAGACTGGGGCGCCAGCTCCACCAGCCTGTGCCAGTTATCCCTCTCCCAGAGCATGTGAGACCGGTCCTCCTCGGGGATGAACTGGCGGAGCCGGAGGGCGAGGGTCTCCCAGTTGACCTGGTGGCCGTCGAAGTCCGGGCCGTCGACGCAGGCGAACTTCGTCTCTCCCCCCACCTCGACCCGGCAGGCGCCGCACATCCCGGTCCCGTCCACCATCAGGGGGGTGAGGCTGACGATCGTCTTGACCCCGAAGGGCTCGCTCGCCCTCGCCGCCTCCATCATCATGAAGGGGCATCCGTGGACGAAGATACGGTCGATCTTCTCCTCCGCAAGCCTCCGCTTGATGAAGTCGTTCGTCCATCCGGCATCGCCACAGCTTCCGTCCCCCGCCAGGATCACGACCTCGTCGCTAGCCTCCCTCAGCCTATCCTCCCAGAAGATGAACTCCCGGCTCCGCCCCTCCACCGCCGTTATCACCCGGTTTCCCGCCTCCTTGAGGGCCTTTATCAGGGGCATGGTGGGGCCGATCCCGAAGCAGCCGCAGGCGCAGATCACCGTACCAAAGTTGCCGACCTCGGTGGGGGTTCCCAGGGGGCCCGCCAGGTTGAGGACGGAGTCCCCCACCCTCAAGGTTCCGAGCTTCATGGTGGAGGTCCCCAGGACGTAGAAGACGATCTCGATCGTCCCCTCCCTTTCGTCCCAGCCGGCGAGGCCCATCGGTACCCTCTCGCCCGTCTCGTCCACCCTGATGATCACAAACTGGCCGGGGCGGGCGGCCTTGGCGACCTTGGGGGCCCTGATCTTCAGGTAGATGATGTTGGGAACGAGGGCCTCCTTCTCGACTATCTGGTACATCTTCAATCACCAACCGCTTTGGTTAGGCTGACGGCGCAGACCTTCAGCTCGGGGATCTTGGCGACGGGGTCTAGGGCCGGGTTTGTCAGGACGTTGGTGGGGGTCTCGGCGAAGTGGAAGGTCATGAAGACGACCCCCGGCGAGGACTTCTCCGTCAGCCTCGCCTTCGCCCTCACCTTCCCCCTCCGGGAGGAGACCTCCACCAGGTCTCCGTCCCCGATCCCCAGGACCTCCCCATCCCCGGGGTTTATCTCCACCAGCTCCTCGCCCCGGAGGTAGTTCAGCCCCGCCACCTTCCTCGTCATCGTCCCGGTGTGGAAGTGGCAGAGGACCCTCCCGGTGGTGAGGATGAAGGGGTAATCCCCGTCGGGAAGCTCCGCCGAGGGGCGGTAAGATAGGGGCGTGAAGAGCCCCTTCCCCCGGGTGAACCCGTCTTTGTGGAGGTACCTCGTCCCGGGGTGGTCGGGTCCGGGGCACGGCCACTGGAGCCCCGCCCCCTCGAGCCTTCGGTAGCTGATCCCGCCGTAGCTGGGGGTGAGGGAGGCGATCTCCTCCATGATCTCCGAGGGGTGGGAGTAGGAGAACTGATCCGGGTACCCCATCCTCCTCCCGATCTCCGAGATGATCCTCCAGTCGGGCCTCGCCTCCCCCGGCGGCGGGACCGCCCGCCTCACCCTCTGGACCCGCCGCTCGGTGTTGGTGAAGGTCCCGTCCTTCTCGGCGAAGCTCGCCGCCGGAAGAACCACGTCGGCATGCATCGCCGTCTCCGATAGGAATATCTCCTGGACGACGAGGAAGTCGACCTTCTCCAGGGCCTCGACGACGTGGGTGGAGTCGGGGTCGCTGATCTGGGGGTTCTCGCCGATGATGTACAAGACATCTACGGCCCCGGCGTGGATGGCGTTGAAGATCTCCATCAGGGTGAGCCCCGGCCGCTTGGGGAGCTCTCTATCCCAGCGGGCCTCAAACTTCCTCCTCAGGTCGTCGTTCGTCACCGCCTGGTAGCCGGGGAGGACGTTGGGGAGGGCGCCCATGTCGCACGCCCCCTGGACGTTGTTCTGGCCCCGGAGGGGGTTTATGCCGCTGGAGGGCTTTCCGAGGTTTCCGGTCATCATCGCCAGGTCGGCGAGGGCGAGGATGTTCTCGGTCCCGTGGGAGTGCTGGGTTATCCCCATGGAGTAGACGATAGACGAAGGGCCGTTTGAGGCGTAGATCCGGGCCGCCTCCTCGATCAGACCGACCTCGACGCCGGTGATGGCGGCCGCCTCCTCCAGGGTGACCCCGGCCAGGGATTCCCGGAACTCCTCGAACCCCTCGCACCGCTCCCCGATGAACTCCTCGTCGAGGAGCCCCTCCTCCAGGATCACCTTGCAGAGAGCGAGGACGAGGGGGACGTCCGTCCCTGGGGTCTGCCTCAGCCAAACGTCCGCAAATTTACAGAGCTCGATCCACCGGGGGTTGGCGACGATGATCTTCGCCCCTCTCCTCTTCGCCTCCTTGATCCTGAGGGCGATGACGGGGTGCTGCTCGGTGGTGTTCGACCCTATGATCAGGATGCACCCCGCGTCCGCCAGCTCCTCGATGGAGTTGGTCATCGCCCCACTCCCGAAGGCCGTCGCCAGGGCGGCGACGGTGGAGGCGTGGCAGAGGCGGGCGCAGTGGTCGACGTTGTTCGTCTCCATCACCAGCCGCGCGAGCTTCTGGGCGAGGTAGTTCTCCTCGTTGGTGCATTTGGCGGAGGAGAGGAGGGCGAAGCGGTCACCTTTGGCGCGGGAGAACCTCTCTACGACGACCGAGAGCGCCTCCTCCCAGGTGGCGGGGACGAGCTCCCCTCCCTTCCGGATGAGGGGGGTCTTCAGCCGCTCCCGGCTCTCGACGAAGTCGAGGCCGAACCTCCCCTTGACGCAGAGCTGGCCGTGGTTCGGGGTCTCGCCCCTCTTCCCCCGGATCGTGGCGATGTGTCCGTCCAGAACGCCGAGATCCATGACGCAGCCGACGCCGCAGAAGGGGCAGACGGTGGTCACGGTCTCCTCGGGCCTCCCCCACCTTTCGGCCCTGGCGAAGAGCGCCCCCGTAGGACAGACGTCGACGCAGGCGCCGCAGAACTTGCACTCCGACTCGAAGAGGGAGACCGGTCCGATGGTGTGGTGGTGATGGTAGTTGACGTCGAAGGTGAGGACCCCCTCCCCCCTCACCTCCTGGCAGGTCCGGACGCACCGGCTGCAGAGGATGCAGAGGTTGTAGTCTCGGTCGAAGAAGGGCTCCCGGAGGACCGGCTGGTTTCGGTAGCTCGTTTCGTACCTGATCCTCTCCAGGCCGACGTACTCCACCACATCCTGCAGCTCGCATCGGCCGTCGTTGGGACAGTACTTGCACCCCACCGCCGCGGGAAACTTCCTCATGCACTCCCGGAGGTCTGAGCACTCCTCCTTCCGGTCGCAGAAGAGGCAGCTCGTCGGGTGGTGGGTGAGGGCGAGGATCAGCTCCAGGGCGGATCGGCGCATCTCCTGGAGCTCCTCCGTCCCGGTCAGGACCACCATACCCTCCTCGGCCAGGGTGGTGCAGGAGGTGGGGCGGAGGCTCTCTCCCTCGATCTCGACGATGCAGAGTTTACACGATCCGATGGGCGTCAGGTCCGGATGGTCGCATAAGGCCGGTATGTAGATCCCGGCCCCTCGGGCAGCTTCCAGGACCGTAGCCCCTCTCCTGGTCCTGACCTTCCGTCCATCAATGGTTAGGGCGATCTCGTCCACTTTCACCACCGCTCAGTTTTAGGAGTTCCGTCGTCATATTTCTAAGTTGCTCTCGATTTTCCGCTTGAAATGGAACTTCTAGATGGTGTATTTGAATCAAACGGGGCGACCGCCGCCTTGATGGATAACATATATGTACTGATGGGCCGGAAAGATCTCTCCGGCTCGTTCGGGCCTCCTCCAAAAGAGTTTAGACCGGTGGCGATCGAGGGACGCCGGAAGGCGAAAACCGAAAAGATTTAAATATCCTGGATTAGGTTGAATGCCACAGCCCATCGAAGGGAGGATTTCGATGGCAGCAAGCCAGGGGGCCCCATCTTATCGCCGCTTTCGTCTAGGCAAAGAGGGCTCCCACCACGAAGGTGACGGCGCTGGGAAGGCGTCATCCGAAGAGCCGGGAGAGCATCAGGATATCGAAGCGGGATAAGATGTCTGATAATAAGAAGAAGCTGAACCTGAACCGGGTATCGATGCCCAAGCAGTCTCCAGAGGAGCGGCGGCATAACTTCTCCGAGGTGGCTCTCGGCTACGCCGAGGATCAGGCCGCAGAAGAGGCCGATAGGTGCATCCAGTGCAAGAACCCGAGATGTATGGAAGGCTGTCCAGTGGGGATAGATATCCCGGCTTTTATAAGGGCGGTCCGGGATGGCGAGATGGAGGATTCGGTCCGGATCATTAAAGCCAAAAACAGCCTCCCCGGGATATGCGGACGGGTCTGCCCCCAGGAGGTCCAGTGCGAGAGCCGGTGCGTCCTGGAGAAGAAGGGCGCCCCCATCGCCATCGGCCGTCTGGAGAGGTTCGTCGCCGACTGGGAGTCGAAGAACGCCCTCCCGGATCGCCCCCGCCGGTCGTCGGAGGCCCCAACGGGGAAGAGGGTGGCGGTCGTCGGCGCCGGCCCCGCGGGGATCACCGCTGCCGCCGACCTCGCCAGGATGGGCCACCAGGTCACCGTCTTTGAGGCGCTCCACGACGCCGGGGGGGTTCTGATCTACGGGATCCCGGAGTTCCGCCTCCCCAAGGCGATCGTCCGGTCGGAGGTCGAGTACGTCAAGAGCCTCGGGGTCACCTTCGAACTCGACTCGGTGGTGGGGAGGCTCGTCCAGGTCGATGAGCTCCTGAAGAACGGCTTTGACGCCGTATTCCTCGGGATCGGCGCCGGAGCGCCCCGCTTCCTCGGCGTCCCCGGCGAGAACCTCAACGGCGTCTACTCCGCCAACGAGTACCTCACCCGGGTCAACCTGATGAAGGCATACCGGTTCCCCGAGTACGACACCCCCATCAGGCAGGGGAAGAGGGTGGCGGTCGTCGGCGGCGGGAACGTGGCCATGGATGCGGCGAGGTGCGCCGTCAGGCTGGGGGCAGAGGAGGTCCACGTGGTATACCGCCGGTCGGAGGCGGAGATGCCGGCGAGGCTCGAGGAGATCGAGAACGCCAAGGAGGAGGGGGTGATCTTCGACTTCCTGACGAACCCCACCCGGTTTGTAGCAGACGACCGGGGTAGGGTGGCGGGGATGGAGGTGGTGAGGATGGTCCTCGGCGAGCCGGATGAGAGCGGTAGGCGCAGGCCCGTCGTCGAGAAGGGCTCCGAGCGGATCGTCGACGTCGACACCGTCATCATCGCCGTCGGGACCACCCCAAACCCCCTCCTCCCGGGGAACACCCCGGGGCTCGAGACGACCCGGTGGGGCACCATAGTCGTCGACGACTCCGGGAGGACCTCCCGGGAGGGGGTCTGGGCCGGAGGGGACATAACCACCGGCGGCGCCACCGTCATCAGCGCCATGGGCGCCGGGAAGAGGGCGGCCGAGGACATCGACCGCTGGCTCCGAGAGGATGGCCCTTGGTCCCGCTGACCGCCCATCCGGCCGGGGCCGTTGCCCCAGCTGAGGCGGGACCTCTCAGCCCCTCGAGCTCGGCCGGAGGTTGGACCGAGGCTCCGGGGGCCTACAGCCTTCATTTTTAAGATCCGTCTTTGAGATGAGATAGATTTCAGGGAGAATGATCGATGGGATTCAAATCGCCAAAGGAGACGACCTGCTCGGTCGACAACATCGGATGCAACAAGATCGGTATGGCCATGGGACCTCTTCTCGCTCTCGGTTTTCTCGCCGGAGCCTTCATCGCCTTCGGAGGGCTCCTGGCGGTGATCGTCGGCGGGGGGGTCCCCGATATCAAGCTGGCAAATCCCGGCTTGCAGAAGTTCATCTTCGGGGCCGTCTTCCCGGTGGGGCTCATCCTGGTGGTGGTGGCGGGGGCAGAGCTCTTCACCGGCAACACCGCCTGCTGCGTCCCGGCGGTCCTATCCGGGAAGGCCTCCTGGTCGGGGCTCGCGAGGAACTGGACGTTCTCTTACATCGGGAACCTCATCGGCTCGCTCTTCGTCGTCCTCTTCCTCACCTATATGACCGGCCTCTTCGCCTCCGATCCGTGGCTTTCGAGCATCACCGGCATCGCCGAGGCGAAGGTCTCCCAGGGGTTCTGGCCCCTCTTCTTCAAGGGGATCGGATGCAACTGGCTCGTCTGCCTCGCGGTCTGGCTCGCCATCGCCTCCGACGACGTCGCGAGCAAGGTCTTTGGGGTCTGGTTTCCGATCATGGCCTTCGTCGCCATAGGGTTTGAGCACAGCGTCGCCAACATGTTCTTCATCCCCGCGGGGATCATGTACGGGGCGGCCGTCACCTGGGCCGACTTCTTCATCGCCAACCTCATCCCCGTCACCCTGGGGAACATCGTCGGCGGCGCCCTCTTCGTGGGGGCGATCTACTGGTACATTTACGACCGTTAGGGTCGAAAGAAGCTTTGATGGGGCGGTTTTATGCCGGAGGCTCCCGGAGCCCCCGGCCCCAAGGCCCCTCCGAGGGCCTCAGCCTCAGGGCGGGGAGAGCCCCATGGGAGCGATCCTCTCCTCCAACCTCGGGAGGTTGAGGGAGAGAAGAGCTGAGTAAAATGTCTTTACATCACGTCCGGACGCCGATGACGTTCTCGCAGCAGTCGTCGCCGGAGCACATGCACTTGGTGTACCTAAAGGTGCATCGGGGGTTGAGGTTCTCTACGGCGGACCTGACGTACTCCTGGCAGGTCGCGGACAGCTCCCCACAATCTGCTCCTATCTCCATCGCCTCCTTCAGGAGGGGGCAGCCGGTGATCTTCATCACCACCTCCCCATCGGAGGAGCCGGAGACGACCCAGGAGAAGTTGGGGCCGTAGATCACGTTCGATACGACGCAGAAGACCTCGCCCGCCTCAGAATCTCCATCCCAATCTATCAAATCTCTTGCCTGCATAATCACCGCCTCTTAAAGTTGTTTTGGAGTTGGCTTAATATGTATTTGTTTGAGATGCTTTCACAATTTTTATGAAATTTTAAGAATATATCATAATGGCCGGGGAGGATCGACCGCCAGGACGGCGAAGGGCCCAAAAAGACGATAGCCGAAAGAGATTCATATCATAACATCGACATATTAGTGGAGATGTAGGATGGAAGTGATCGTCAAGAGGTCGCCCCGGCGGAGGAAGACCCTCCAGGCCCGGATGGTGGAGGGCACCCTGGTGGTGATGGCGCCGGCGGCCATATCGGACCGGGAGCTGGCCGAGCACGTATCGCGGTTCAGGGCGAGGATGGCCCTGAAGATGGGGGAGAGGGACGACGCCCACCTGGCGAGGAGGGCCGATCACCTGAACCGGAAGTACTTCGACGGCCTCCTCCGCTGGAGGGGGATCTCCTACTCCGACCGGCAGATGAAGAGGTTTGGGAGCTGTACCATCGAGGACGGGACGATCAGGATCAGCTCCCGGCTGAAAGACGCCCCTCAGTGGGTCGAGGACTACGTCGTCGTCCACGAGCTAGCCCACCTTCTCGAGCCGAGCCACAACAAAAGGTTCCGAGAGCTGGTGGGCCGCTATCCCCTGACGGAGAGGGCGATAGGGTATCTGATGGCCTTCGATTCGATGTAGTCCGCCTCAAAGGAGGCGGCGAGTCTTCGAATGACAGCATCGTCGGGATCAGGGCGGCAGGATCGATCTGCCTGCATGGACGACCATCCTGTTTTGCATATCAGGGTGCGGTTTTTTCACCGACGATCCGACCGAAGGCGGGCTTTTCGCCAACTCTCCTCTGCAGCCTAATTATCCGAATAAGAATGGATGGCTCTGCTGCGGGGTGCGCCGTCCCAATTTGACTTAATCTGGGAGGGTAGAAAATACCGTAGGTTCCCCGATTCATCAATTTCTTAGGCCGAAGAGACTTCGAAGTTCGATCTCTCAGTCCAATTCCCTGAAGGAAATCCAAGCGTAACGCTCTGGATAACTTAAATTAATTTGTCTTCATAACTTGGGTACCTGCGACAGCTATAATTATTCTCAGAATCTGAAGGTTTCGATGAGAGCTATGAAGGAATCGTTGAAGACCGGGTTTTGCTTCGGGCTCACCTCGGGGATCATCACCACCCTGGGGCTGTTGGTGGGCCTCAGCTCCGGCACGGGTTCGAAGCTTGCGGTGATCGGCGGGATACTGACCATAGCAGTAGCCGACGCCTTCTCCGACGCTCTTGGAATACACATCTCGGAGGAATCCGAGAACGCCCATTCAGCGAGGGAGGTATGGGGGTCGACGATCGTCACCTTTGCGACCAAATTCCTGGTGGCCATGACCTTCATTGTGCCAGTCCTCTTCTTCGACCTCTCAACGGCAGTCATTGCTAGCCTGATATGGGGTTTTTTAGTTATGGGGCTCCTGAGCTTCATTTTGGCGAAAGAGCAGGATAAGAGTCCCAGGAAGGTGATAGCAGAGCACCTGTTAATCCTGATTATGGTAGTGATTTCCACAGATCTCATCGGATCCTGGATCGAAGCTGCTTTCGGGTAGGATTGGTCCAGATCCAGCTCCTCGGCATAATCTTCGTGGGTCGAGGACTACGTTGTCGTCCACGAGCTCGCCCACCTCCTCGAGCCGAGCCACAATAAAAGGTTCCGGGAGCTGGTGGGCCTCTACCCCCTGACGGAGAGGGCGATCGGCTTTCTCTTCGCCCTCGACTGGATGGAGCGGCGAAAGGGGAGGGAGGGCCTCACTCCAGAGCTATCATGACGCTCGTCGCCTTCACCACCACCGAGACCTCCTTTCCCTCCGAGAGCCCCAGCTCCTCGGCGGACCTCTTCGTGATCACGGAGACGATCTCGTCCCCGCCGGAGAGCTCCACCACCACCTCGGCGCTGACGACGCCGAGGGTCACCGACTTCACTCTGCCAGAGAGGACGTTCCTTGCGCTTATCTGCATCTGATATCACCTCCTTCAATTATCTGATATCGAACTTTTCCCTCGGGGTCTGTTATGGTTATGAAGATTATCGCCAGATCTGCCGCTCTGAAAACTCTAACCCTCCAGAACGCCGCTTCCCGTCAGTATGCTCTTGATGTAATCGGGAGTGAACCTCTTCTTGGCCTTGTGGACGGCCTCCACCAGTCTCTCCTCTTCTACATCGAAGTTGTCCTTGAGGTAAAGGGCGGTGGCGATCAGCGAGAGATCAACGGCTCTGAATCTGCCGAACCGCGTTACTAGATCGTCAACTGCCCTCTTCTCTTCGCCGGTGAGAAGATGCTCGAACTGCCCCGCTCGCTCGGTCGGATTTATATAATATCCTTCGGCGTCCTTCCAGCTTACATCGACTATCCCATTTCTCTCCGCAAAGTTCAGCTCTCCGGATACCTCTGAGGAATACGGGCCGTAATGATACATGGAGAAGCTGAAATTTGCGACGTCGCTTCTGGAGAGGAGGTACATCATCTTCTGAATTATTGTCTTGCCTATCTGCTTGTCGGGGTATTCTTCGTCAAGCCTCTTGACCAGGTATCCGATCAATCCCGAGTTTCTGAAGATGCTCTCCTCAGACCCATCATTTATTCTCATCTCAACGCCACCTCTGCTCTGGCTCGGTCTTGCGGCCATACATAGATCCTTATCTGTTTTACATCTCCAATATTCTTAACTATTGATGAATAATATGATAGAGGGCGGGCACTTCTTCCACTTCCTGGCGCTATCACCATAATTTCCTTGTCGCCGTTTTTGCTATCATTCAACGCATACCAGAGTTTCTCCGATCTATCCTCGTAGAATTCGACTCCAGCCGTCTGAAGAAGGAGCTTCTTCGCCTGTAGCTCCGCTTCATCCTCTAGGCTTGGCACCTCCGCTGTAGAATACACCTCTCTGACATGATCCCTCTTCATAATTGCCGAGCAATGAGGGTCATCTCTGCTCAAGGACCTGAACCGATCCCACATCGCATAATCGTCGAGTTCCATGAAACTTTCAATGGATGACGAGCTTGAATCTGGATATTTTCCTCCATCAAGAACGTTCATCAAGGCGCTTTTGAGATGATAATCGAAGGCTCTCCGCGTCTTGTGAAAATAAACCTGTGTAAACATCAAGTACCTGGCTATAACCATGGATTCGGCCACATGCCAGCCGTCCTTGCTCACTCCAAGGACGACCTCATTAGATTCCGGATCGATACCTAACGCCAGGGTATTTATCAATCTGGAGTGATCGTAG
>Ga0334888_1004346_pt1 | contig 12912 bp, 16 predicted proteins | sample GraSluR1_MG_FD_207227 | JGI IMG/M metagenome (GOLD analysis project Ga0334888, IMG submission 207227) | Sludge microbial communities from methane-producing bioreactor in Wageningen University, Netherlands - Granular Sludge_3_08-R1 | ecosystem: Engineered > Bioreactor > Anaerobic > Unclassified ...
AACACATTATAAAAGAATTACACAAGAAGAATTAGATAAAATTGAATTAAAAGTAAATGAATATATAAGACAAAATTTACTAATAAAAACTGAAGAATTAGAAAGGAACAAAGCAGAAGAACAATATGGAATGAGAATATATCAAGGAGGTGCTGTTCCTGGAAGTAAATTAAGAATTGTGTCTATAGGAGATATAGATCATGAAGCATGCGGAGGAACACATTCAACATTCAAACAAACAGGTGAATTTGGAGTATTTAAAATAATAAAAAGAGAAGGAGTAAAAGATGGAATAGAAAGAATTTCATTTAAATGTGGAGATTCAGCAATAAAATATATCCAAGAAAAAGAAGACTTAATAAGAAAAACTGCAGAAATAATTTCTGTACCTGAAGATAAGTTAAAATTAAGTATTGAAAACTTATTTGAAGATTGGAAACAAAGAGGAAAAGTATTAATTTCGTTAAGACAAGAATTTGCAAAAAGAGAAGTTGATAGACTTGAAAAAATTCATGAACAAAAGAAAAAAATTATAATTAGGTCAATAAATGCAAATATTGAAACTTTAAAAGAGATTGGCGCTGAAATAACAAACAGAGATAGTGAAATGGCAGTTATTTTAGTAAATAAAACAAATAACATAGTTTGCGCAGTAGGCAAAAAATCAAAACAAAGCGCTAAAGACATTTTAGGAAACACATGTAAACAATACGGAGGTTCTGGAGGTGGAAGTATAAAAATAGCCTTCGGAAAAACAACAAAAATCATAAAAAAGGATTAAAAATTAATAAATACAAATCTAACTTCTGATGAGGGGGGTCTATCAGTATAAATTGCATCTGCATCTGAAAACATACCTCTTTGAATCCAAGTTATCATTTTTCGTGGAGATCTAATAAAAACACGTTTTTTCCCAGGAAATATTTTTGATCCATTGTTATGTCCTAATGGACAATATACTCTTTTATCTACTCTTTCATATGTATTTTCTATAGGTATAACAAATGAAACTATGCCTTTTGGATCACATATAATTTCAAAAATATTATTTTCACATTTTAAAACCGAATAATAACGAGGATGACAAAATACTGCTGTATCTGGTGTGTTTAAACAAGATTTAGGTACTCTTAACATATATTTAACATTAGTAAACTCATCTGTGTATTCAAAATATTCGGACAATTTTTTTCCTTTATCAGGATAGGCTATCAAAGTTCCAGTCCCAACAGTACAAGGATTTCCAAATACTTTTTGTAATTCAATATTAGGAGTACCCCACGCTGTTATTAGATGACTATCAAAAATAGGATTAGGGGGATTTTGTAATTTTAAGTCTTGAGCTATCAATACCCCTTCTATTTGGGGTCCTTTAGGTCTATCATTCATAATCTGGAACGTCTCCCGTTTTCCATCTCGTGTTATTGCGCTTTCACTAATTATTTCTCCATATTTTGGATGATATACTCTAGAAACCATATTATTCATATTAATCTTAATGTTGTCTGAGTTTATAAACATTGTTAATCGGTTTAATAATTAAGAACATACATTCCAAGATATGCAAGGAGTATAAAACGAAATGTTTTACCTAAAATCGCAGCTATTAAAAATTTCCATATATTCATATGCATTGCTCCTGCTGTTATCCCTATAATATCAAAAACTGGGTTTGGTAAAAATGAAAATACAAATACTGCTAAACACCCGTATTTATTGACATACTCTGAATATTGTTTTGCCTTTTTTTCTTTATTTAGTAAATGTGTTCCTCCTTTTCCTAAATAATATCCTGTTAATTCACCTATCCCACCCCCTAATCCTGCCATTATACCTAAAATAATTGGATTATAACTTTTAGACATAATAAAAACAACTGCCCAAGAAGGAATAGGAAAAATAATCGTTGCACTCCCTATTAAAGAAATTACAAATGCACCCATATAACCAAATGATTCAAAAAACGGGAGGTATTCAATTAATAAAAAAGCAATAATAGAAATTAAAATAACCAATCCAATGCTTAAAATGGGTTTCTTATCCAAACTCTTCCCTCATCTAAATAAACATCCACATTTATTGCACTTTTCAGCATTAGAAGGATTTGTTGCACCACATTCTGGACAAATGCGTGATTTTTCTTTATCTTCGAGTGTCTCTTGTTTACCAAATTCTCTTGGTCTTGGTTTAGCATCTTGTAAACCAAAAGATTTTCCTTCATTATCATAAACAACTAATTTTTCACGTTTTAATTTTTCAATAATTAAAGAGATAATTATCATAAATTCCTCTAAATCAACTTCATGTTGAATGGATGTTTTATAAGATTTCTCTAATAAATTAACTAAACTTCTTAAAAAAGCAGCATCTAATTCTACTCCTTTTTCCTCTTTTTTTGAAGCATCTTTTAATTTTTCACTTAAGATTAATTGAGTCATAGATAATTCTTTATGTATTTTTCTAAGTTCCTTAGATTCTTCTTTAATTTTTATCTGAAATTCAATAGCTAGATTTGCTATCGTCCCCCATGATAATTCAGCCAAATTTTCTTTAAATCCAGGGGGTAACTTATCTTTATATTTATGAATCAATTCTTGAGTATCAATATCTTCCTTATATCCGACTGTTTGTTTCATATCTTCATATTCAACATAGACATTTATATATGTTTTTATCTCTTCTTACTTTTATGTTTTGAAATTACTTTTTGGATTTTCTCTGCCTTAAAATCTTTTTTAACAAAAAGATATGATAAAATATATCCTAATATAACAACTCCTGCACCAAATAGAAGTATTGAACCTTCCATTTGAAGTATCAATACAAAACAGGATATTGCGCCCAAGAATGATAAAACTGGAAACTTTCCAATATTAATAGGAGTTTTGAACTTTCTTTTAAGTTTAATATTCTTATATCTTAAAACAATTGCAGATATATTTATAACAAAAAAGGTTGATAAAATTGTTACATTTGTCATATTTGCAACTGTTCCTATGTTTCCAATTGTAACAAAAATAATAGATGCTAACAACAATAAAATTATTGCAACCCAAGGTGTTTGTCTAACACTATGTAATTTTCCGACTATTTTTGGTAATACATTTCCTCTTGCCATCCCATACATCATTCTAGAACCTGCTAATAAAATTAATAAAACTGTATTTGCTGTTGCAAATAATGCAATAGCACCTAATAACATAAAAGCATTATTCCCTAAAGAAACAGAAGCTACTTCAGCTAATGGTGCACTAGATTGAGATAATGCTTCCCACCCCATCACACTCACAGATGCAATTCCTACTAAAATGTATAATACTGTTGAAATTATTATTGACATAACAATAGCATTGGGTACAGAATGTGTTGGATTTTTTACTTCCTCTGCCATATTGGCCATATCTTCAAAACCGATATATGCAAAAAATACTAAAGCTCCTGCTGCTAATACGCCAGCAAAACCTAATTCTGGTGGAAGTTCAAAATAATCCACAGAACCAAAATATGGAATTCCTAAAAATATTATAATTATTAATCCTATAATCTCAATAATTGCACAGATTATGGCAAACCATGCTGATTCTTTTATTCCATAAAAAAGTATAAATGATAAAAATATCAATGCTCCGATTGCAGTTAAAATTATGGGCGTATTAAAAAAAGCACTAAAATATCCAGCAAAACCCAATGAAACTGCTGCTGCAGAGATAATTGGAGTTACTAATAACAGCCAACCTATTATAAATGCTAATCGTTTGTTAAATGCTTTTTCAGTAAAAACAAATTCTGCTCCTGCTTTTGGAAATAAAGATGCTAACTCTGCATAACTTAAACCAGTTAAAGACGCGACTACTGCTGCAACAATAAATGACAACCAAACCATATTTCCAGATAATCCTGCTGCTTCACCAATAAGTACATAAATCCCTGCACCTAATATGATACCTACTCCTACTAATGTTAATTCCCAAAAACTTAATGCTCTTTTTAATGTTACCATAAAAATATAATAAACCTAAATTTTAAAAAGGTATTATTTTTTTTTCTTACGCTTTTTATATACTTTTTTATGGTTTCTAGTATGTATTTTTTCTTGAATCACAACTGGTTTTATATTATCTTTAACAAAAATGTAAGATAATAAAAATCCTATTATAATTATACTAGAACCAAAAAGTATTACTTCAAATTCCATTTGAATAATTAATAATACACAAGTTAAAGCTCCAAAAAAAGGTATTATGGGAAACTTACCTATACTTAAAGGAATTTTAAAATTACGATGAATACCTGGTAATTTGTACCTTAAAATTATTGCAGAACAATTGACAATAAAGAAAGAAGCTAAAATAGCAATATTTGTCATATTTGCAACTATTCCTATTTTTCCAATCAAAACAAAAATTGAAGAACATATCAATAAAATTATAATTGCAACCCAAGGGGTTTTCCACTTTGGATGTAATTTTGCTAATACAATAGGTAGTCCATTTCCTTCAGCCATTCCATAAGTTAATCTTGAAGCTGCTAATAAAATTAATAAAATAGTACTTGTAGTTGCAAAAAGAGCAACAAAACCTAATATCAAAAACGCATTACTTCCTAATGATTCTGCTGCAACATCTGCTAATGGTGCACTAGATTGAGATAATGCTTCCCACCCCATCACACTTACCGAAGATATTGCTACAAGAATATACAATACTGTAGAAATTACAATTGCAATTATTGTAGCTTCTGGAACAACAACTTTAGGATTTTTTGTTTCTTCTCCCATATTAATCATAGTATCAAAACCGATGTATGCAAAAAATACTAAAGAAGCAGCTGACAAAACTCCAGCAAATCCCAATTCAGGAACCATTTCAAAATAATTAATAGAATCAAAGTAGGGAATTCCAAATACAATAACTCCTAAAAGTCCTAATATTGTTATAATAGCACAAATTATTGCAAATCTCGCAGAGGTTTTTATTCCTAATATTTGAATAATTGATAAAACTATCAATGCTCCGATTGCAGTTAAAATTATAGGTGTATTAAAAAAAGCACTAAAATATCCAGCAAAACCTAATGCAACTGCTGATGCAGAAACAATACATGCAGTTATCAACAGCCAACCTATTATAAATGCTAATCGTTTGTTAAATGCTTTTTCAGTAAAAACAAATTCTGCTCCTGCTTTTGGGAATAAAGATGCTAACTCTGCATAACTTAAACCAGTTAAAGCTGCTACTACTCCTGCAATTATGAATGACATCCATATCATATTTCCAGATAATCCTGCTGCTTCACCAATAAGTACATAAATCCCTGCACCTAATATGATACCTATTCCTGTTAATGTTAATTCCCATAATGTTAATTCACGTTTTAATTTTACCATCCTTATTTTTAAAATACTAAGATTTAAAAATGATGTGTTTTAATATTTCATAAAGGAGGATGATATTATGAAAAAAATATTAGCTATGTTTGCTTTAGTTGCAGTACTATTATTTTTTATGGGGTGCACTGAAACAACAAAGAACACAGAAATTGCTCCAACAAATGGAGAAACACAAGAATCTACAACAGAATCTGTTGAAAAACCTTCCACAGACTCTAATTTATTCAAAGGATTTATAGATTGGGAACCTGGGATGTGGGTAGAATGGAAATCTGACGATATGATTACAAAAATGGCAATTGTAGAAAAAAGTGAAGGAATTTTAAAATTCCAAAGTGAAACTGAAATAGAAGGTATGTCTTCAATTTCACAAATATGGTACGATGAAAATACAATGGAATTAATAAAATATATTACAAAAACTGAAGGAATGGTAATATGTTTTGACGGACAAACAACTGAAGAATCTGTAAAATTAGAGACAGATGAAGCATATTCTGGACAAGTACCAAATATGGGATATGGAACATATACAACTCCAACTGGTAAAACAGTAAATGTTGCTAAATTTACAACAACAGATGGGGAATATTGGGTTTCAGATGAAGTTCCATTTGGAATGGTTAAAATATCATTTGGAGATATAGATCAAATGCTATTAAATGACTTTGGAACAATAGGTGCAGTAAATAAAATAACAAGCGAAGATATTGCAAACTGCCAAGATTTAGGTTCAATGTTCCCAACACAATAACTTTCTTCTTTTTTTTATTTTTTTAAAATTAGATATATATTAAAAATAAATGGGCCCGGTGAGATTTATTCAACTTATTTTCTCTTTTTAATGAAGGTTTTTCTCTTTTTCAAAAGAGAAAAAAGTTCTTGAACACACGGCCTCTCGATTATCAGTCGAGCGCTCCAACCATTTTAGGCTATTATTTAAAATATTTATTAAATAATACAGCTGACTAAGCTACGGGCCCTTTAAATTAGAAAATATTGAGTACAGAAGAGTATAAAAAGTTTTTGTTTTTTTTAATTTTCTAATTGCTCTGAAATTTTTGTTAAATCTGTTTGTTTTAATCTAGTTACCTCTATTTTTGTAACTTTAGAAGCATCTTCCCCTTGAATAAGCTTTTCTCTTTTTGCTAAACAAGTTAAATACTCTCTTTGTAATTCAATAAATCTATTCTCCTCTTCTGGATCAAAGGTTTTAACTTGTTTTTTTGCAGTCATTGCCTGGATTTCTCTTGTAACTTCAATTAATTTATCTTCATTATGATCAAATTGATTTATTAATAAATGTGAAACCCACACAGATTTATTTTTTACTGCTCGCTTCTCTTCTGGATTCCAATTAATAACTCTTTCTCCTTTATATTCCCCAGTAACCAATCTATTGTTTTTAATACAACATTTAAATCCTAACCTATTAAGAACTTGAATTAAGTTTTTTTGTTTTCCTAAAGATAAATGAGATAAATCTACTGCCCAATCACTAGGAGTTGAAAATGTTTCTATTGCTTCTTTTATTTCCTCAGCATCACTTTGGGGCATTGAATTAAGTATCAAAACAAGATCTGCTATTTCTTCTCTTTGTTCATAATTTTCTTTTGTTAATTTTCCTCTTTTTTTCATTTTTTCATAAAGTGTCCCCTGTTTAGACCTTGCAGCTTCCATCATTTCTCCAAGAGTATGAGAATTAATAGAATCATTTAATTCATCGATTACGTTTCTGTGAATCATTACTGTTAATATTCCTGCAGATTTAATTTTAGTTTCTAAAGGTATTAAATTAACTTTAGTTTCATCAATGAAACCATTAATTGCTTGAATATGAACATCTTTATGTTCTGCTCCATTTTGTAATAAATAATCTCTTTTAAATACTAACTCCCCCATTCTTCTTGAGAGAGAACTGTAATTTACCAAATCTGTATGTGTAATTGTCATTTCTACCAATTAAATCACCATTCCCTTTTGTAAATATAAAGGGGAAAAAGGCAGAACACAAAAAGAGAATAGTGTGTTGGTGTTGTGGGAGGTGAAAACTGCCTTTTATTTCCCCCTGCTCTTTTTTGCCACACGGCAAAAATAAAATTTGGAGAAAAATCTCCATTGTGGGTCGCCTTGCCAGCGTGTATAGCAAGTATAATATTTATTTCAATTTGAAATAAACCTTTCTTCCTACTTGTTGTTTAACAAGTAGTTCTTTTGAACAAAGCCTATTCAAACGAGCACTTGCTGCGTTTACTCCTTTGTATTTAAATTGTTTTTTAACTTCATTAGCACAAACTGCTTCTTTTTGTTTTATAAAATCAATGATTTTTTGATCAACATCTGGAAGTAATTCTTGTTTTAATTCACTTTCATTTGATAATTCCTTTTCAATCCTATCTAATCTTTCTATTATTGTCTTAAACATTCTATTTGAATTCTCTCTTTCTTCTGATAGTAAATGTAATAATCCAGCAAATACTATGGGGTCTTTAAATTTTGGCAGTTCTTTTTCAATATCTACCAAAATATCTTGCATTGCTGATTTTTCAGCGATAGGTTTATAAATTTCATTTTCCTTTACCATATCAAAACCTGTTATACGTATGGTTCACACACATCTGGTCTGTTTAATAAAACAGACTATTATAGTATCACAATAATACTATATAACTATCATGATATAATCATGATACATTTTTAAAGCTTATAGTTGATCCGTCGTGAATTTTTTTAAAAATTTATACTTATTTTATTATTATTAAACACAAAATTCAAAAACATAAGATATAAATATGTTTTCTGATTAGTTCTAACTATGTATACCCAATTTATTTTGGAAAAAACAAAAAAAATAAAGCAAGCCTTCAAAAATAAGAATGTAAATTTACTAAAAAAAGTACAATATGAATGTATAGAACATTTAGCAATCGAATTTAATAATACAGTATATACTCTAGCAGTACTGTGTTATATGCTTTCTAAAATGACCTCCAAACCGCGTTATTGGCAAAATAAAGGGATAATTAATTATTTAAAAAAAATAGAAAATTCTTTAGATAATGTAATACAAAATTACCAAAATGAAGAAAAAATAACAAAAGCTCTCCAAGATATAATAAAAACTATTCATACTCTTGATATACATGATAAAAAATATGTTTATAATTTAATAGAAGGTGCAAAAATAAAAATAGGATCTTCTTTATACGCAAAAGGAATGACCTTAGGTGTGGCATCAGATCTATCTGGGGCAGACAGAATAGAAATCATGCAATATGTAGGTAAAACTACAATTTATGAAAATATGAAAGAACCTATTGAAATTAAAGAAAGAATTGAAAGAGTAAGAAAAATATTTGGGTGAAAATATGGGACAACAAGCAATAATTTGTGATGCAAGTTCGTTAATCTCACTAACAGATTCAGGTTTTCTTTGGGTATTATATAATTTTAAAAAAAGAAATAATATATTTTTTATGGTTCCTCAAAAAGTAAAATATGAATGCATAACTAGACCATTAGGGATTAAAAAATATGCAATGCACGCAATACGATTACAAGATGCAGTTAATGATGAAATAATTAATGTTGCTGATTTAAATGTTGAAAAAGAAGGAATAGAAGTTATGGAAATAGCAAATAATATTTTCTTTTCAAAAGGAAAACCTATTCATTTAGTTGATGCTGGCGAGGCAGAAATGATTGCACTTACTAAAAAATTAGGTATTGAAAATTTATTAATAGACGAAAGAAATACTCGTATGTTAATTGAAAATCCAGAAGATCTTAAAAAACAGCAAGAAAGAGAACTAAAAGTTAGTATTACATACAACAAAAAAAATCTTGAAATTTTTAAAAACATAGTTAAAAACCTATTTGTCTTTAGAAGTTCGGAAGTTTTAGGAATAGCATATGAAAAAGGTATGTTTAATAAATTTCAAGGTATTGAAAAACAAGCATTAGAAGCGGGTTTAAATAGTTTAAAATTTAATGGGTGTTCGATTAGTTTTGAAGAAGTTGGAAAATTAATGTATAATCTTAAAAATCCCAAATAGGTGATTGTTTGCCAATCAAAATTCATATGGATAGAAGAGAGGATGAATTTATAAAAGAACTTTTACTAGATTTAGGTGCTGATGTTGAAGTATCTACTTTAACTATTGGGGATTTCATATGTTCTGAAAAAACTGTTGTTGAAAGAAAAACAAAACATGATTTAGAAGCTTCTATAATAGATGGTAGATTATTTGAACAATTAACTAGATTAAGAAAAACTTTTGAATGTGTTATATTATTAGTTGAAGGAACAAAAGAAGCTGAGCGCATCAATAAGAATGCTCTTAAAGGCGCCCATGCTTCAATAATGACTGACTATGGTGCATCATTAATATTTACAAGAGATAAACATGAAACAGCAGATATGATATTTTCTATTGCTAAACATGATCAAACAGCTAGAAAACAAAAGTTGCGTATTAAAGCAAATAAAAAGGCGCATTCATTAGGAGAACAACAGAGAGCAATTATTGAAGCGCTTCCTTTAGTTGGTCCTCAATTAGCTATAGATTTATTAAACCATTTTGGAACTATAGAAAATATCGCAAGCGCGAGAGAAGATGAATTAGCAGAAGTAGATAAAGTAGGCAAGAAAAAGGCGCATTTGATAAAAAAAGTTTTAAACGAAATTTATATTGAATAAAAAAGATAAAAAAAAGAGAAAAATAAATACTCAATTAGTTATTGAGTACTTTATATATCCCCTATCAGAATCATAATAATTTGTATATTCAAAATATAAATCTCCTGAATCTAATTCTAATGGAACTTTAATTGGAACCCACCCAGACATTTTTGTATTTGGAGACAACTGTTTAAACCAATCAAGAGTTTTTGAATATTTATCATCAAGTCCAATCGCAATAGTATCATCATATCTTTCACTATCCTGAGAAACAAGATATATATTTGGCGAAATATACTCATTTTTATCTCCTATATTTTTTATTTCAAAATTAGCCATTAAAAATTTTTCATCTGTATAATATTCGCTTTGAGCAAATGCAAGTTCTTTTAATGTTATCTCATATTCTGCTGAAACATAATTCACAGTATACGTTTTACCAACAATACCATTTTCCTCTACTAAAAGGCTTTTTTCTTTAATATCTGGAATTACATTTGTGGCTGATTGTTCTTTTTCATTATTTACTGCTTCAGTTTCAGGATGATATTTTATAGTCGTTTGATCCTCCTTACTATTCACACTTTTTTTCAGTGCTTGTACATCCAAAAAGCAGAAACACCATTAACACAAAAGAAGAAATTAAAAATATCTTTTTCAGTTTAATAAATGTATTTGGTTTTTTAATACTCATTATTCTCACCGCTTAAAATATTAAATACCCAAAGTTTATAAATAATATAGTAATTCATTTGGTAATACTTAGTAATATATACGGTTTTCGTTTGTATCATTATGAGTAACTTAAATACACTTTCATTCATAATGCGCTCTAAAAACAGGATAAAGGTATTAAATACATTAAATAAAGGAAAAATGATTTCAGCACAAATTGAAAAGCAAACAAAGATGTATAAATCACACACAAACAGAACATTAAAAGAGTTAAAAGATAAAAAATTAATTAAATGTATTAACCCAACAGATAGGGAGTATAAATTTTATATTATAACAAAAGAAGGTAAAAAAGCACTTTCTGAAGCTAATAAAATTATTGAAGAAGTAAAAAAAGATAAAAAATAAAGAAAAAAATTCAAAAATATTATATAAACAAATCCAAAATATCTTGAAATAATGACTATATGTTTTTTTTAAATACTATTAATAATTTCTTATGAAAAACCCTTTAAAAGGAAAATTTTTGTAGTCAATTTTATTGTTTTATTGTTTTAATGTTTTTAGAATTTCTTTTTTCCATTTTTTAAATTCCATAAAATCCATTCCTGTGTATGTATGATCATCAAAAGTATTAATTAATTTAATTAAATATTCAAAATAATCATTTAATTTATATTCTTTTAATAATTGTTTGTATTTTTTAAAGCCTATCCCACTGTATTTTAATAAAGTTATAATATCTATTGCATCTTTTTTTCCTTTTATTGAATCTTTTCTATCAATATACGCACATTGTTTTAATATTAACAGAACTTCTGGCTGAACAGTTTTTATTCCTTGTATTCTAGGATTTTTCATTTTAAGAATATCCTCTACTGGTATTGGTAGTTCAGAAAAATAAGGAACATAAATATCAATATCAAATCCCTGGTCTTCTAGTTCGTATTTTTTAAGATTAACATTCTTTTTTAAGTCATAATTATTTTTGATTGAATATAGAGTATCCATATCAATTAAAATATCTATATCTTTTGATTTATTGATCCGTGTATATAAAAATAAACTCCATCCTCCTATTAAAACAAAATCAAATTCATTTATTAATTGTGTTAATCGTTCCCAGCTTTGTTTTGTAATATTATCAGACCAAAATTCTTTTACCATTTAAATTTCACCTCTGTTCTTCTCCCGGAAATTTAAATAATTGAAAACTTATATTTTTCAATACCATTTAAATTTCACCTTTTTCTTTATATCTTCTAGAAAATCTTTTGCATACCATTCTGGAAGATTCCATAAATCAACAAATATTAATGGAAGGGGTACAATATTATTTTTTGAAAATTTCTTTAATAAATTTTCTTCTTTTAAAACGATAATATTTTTTGGACCTTCTCTTTTAGGAAATCTTTGTTTTATTTCTTTAAGATTATCTGAATAAAAATAAATTTCTCCATAATCAGCAGGAGCAATTTCTTCTAAAATCTTATAACCTGAATATCCAGTGAAATATACTTCATTTGGCATTAATGCTTCAATTTTTTCAGTTTTATCAGGATAAAAAGTTGAATATACAATATCTTTTTGTATATCTCTTAAAGTAGCCCAATATACAAGAATTTTTTCAAAATCTCTTAAAATAAATTCTCTTGATTTAATTTCAATTGCATGCATTTTTTCTAAAGGTTTTAATGCGTTGTTTACTGTACTTAAAGAAATATTTAAATATTCTGATATTTCCTTCTGAGTAAATCTAGTTCTTTTCTTGAAATAAGAGTCTAAAATAAATAAATACACAAATTCTTTTTTTAACATGTTTCTATTTATGTGTTCCTTCCTTTTTAAATCTTTCGATGTTTATCGAAACATATAAAGATGATTAGATTTTTAATAATTTTATAGTTCCTTCTCAAAAGGAAACTTTAAGAAAGATTTTTTAATAAAATCAAGTTGTCAGTGCTCCAGGTCATCTTCCGCGATGTGAGGAGTGCTAATTATATCAGCGATATATTTAAATTAATATAAGAACCAAAAAACATATGAAAACGGCTAATATCCTAATTTCAATTATCTTATTTAGTTTATTCTTTTTTGGTTGTATAGATAATATAGATAGAGAAACTTTGACTCCAGAACCTGAATCAAATAATGATTCTATTGAGAT
>Ga0334888_1004353_pt1 | contig 12903 bp, 4 predicted proteins | sample GraSluR1_MG_FD_207227 | JGI IMG/M metagenome (GOLD analysis project Ga0334888, IMG submission 207227) | Sludge microbial communities from methane-producing bioreactor in Wageningen University, Netherlands - Granular Sludge_3_08-R1 | ecosystem: Engineered > Bioreactor > Anaerobic > Unclassified ...
GTCTCCAATCTTTTCCTGCTTTGATAAACGCATCAATATTTTCAAGAGGAACATCCTGAGGAAGATCGCATCCAGTGCTGAGAACAAAGGGGGGATGATTTTTCGTATTCTCTAAAATTTCCATGGTTTGGATGTAAACTTCGTTGGGATTGGCAGTAAGCATTTCTACTGGGTTCAGATTACCCATTAACATCACTTGTGGTCCAACAATTTCTGCTGCTTTTTTAAGGTCAACCATACTGTCTAAACTCAAACCTGCTATACCAGTATCAGCCATTACTTTTAATAAATGGGTACTATCTCCACAGACATGGAGAATAATCTCAATATCATCGAAAATTCCAACCATTTCCCTATATAGACTGGTCAAATTGTGACGGAATTGTTCCGGTCCAAAAATGACTGCCGTTGGTTCTAATACCATAATCATATCGGCACCGGCATCCCGGAGAGCTTGTGCATAACGCATAACAACGCGGAAAGAAAATTCGACAGTTTCGCGAAACAATTCAGGTTCAATGAGGCTTTTAACCGCTAGTTCATTAGCTCCAATAAGTAAACCTGCTAGAGTAAGTGGCCCAATGACATAGGCTCCAACTGGGCAGGGGAATGCACTCCGCATATGGTGGAGCGTTTCAATAAACACTGATACTCGACCATCACCTAAAATATCTATTTTACGAAATCCTATTAAATCTTCATGGGTTTTTACTGGATGATGTTCAACCGATGGAGTTTCTTCCAGAGGAAAGCGGACGGCTAAACCTAGCGCACTCGCTTCAACGGAAAGATCCATCATAAAAAACATAGCATCTGGTTGAAAACGATCATAAAGTCGACTGAGCGACTGAAACTGGACGATATGATTAAACTGATTCTGTTTTATGGTGGTTTTAGTTAATTGAAGGCCCGGATAACCAATTAAAGGAACAATTGGCCGCCTTCCTTGGTCATAAAGGGTTTTAGCTAACGATGATAGAGAGAAACGCTCCTGCATTCTTTTTGACATCATCTTCACCTCATATATATAATTCAATAAACTATATTTATACTATATACTCGGCTAACGATTTTGTCAACAATTATATAAATTATTTATTTATTATTTAATTTGCTCTATAAAGGCATTTATTATTTTCTCTTTTTTGTTTGGATAAAATATGCCATTTTTCCTATTAGAATATATTTATTAAACATTTATATATATCAATTGAATCAAAAATTCTTTTCCATGTATTTCATAATTTCTGCCAAAACTTTAGCTCGGTTTTCACCGTTTCCCTTCGGGTTATCTTCGTCTAGACATTCCTCCAGGTATTTTTTTAAAATTTCAGTGTGAGAACGACGGAGCAGTGAAATAGTTGCCAATATTTGTTTTAAAATATCAACATGAGCTGCATCGTCATGAATAAGACGAACAACAGCATCGAGTTGCCCTCGCGCATTATTCAATAATTTTAAACTTTTATTAGGTGTGGCTCTTCGTCCTGTCATATTATTTTCACCCAAATTTTCCTTGAACGAGGACCATCAAATTCACAGAAAAATACTCCTTGCCAAGTTCCAAGCATTAAATCGCCCTCCTTTATAATAACCAGCGCTGAAGACCCCATTAAAGAGGCTTTTATGTGTGCTGGAGAATTTCCTTCTCGATGTAAATAATCGAAGCGATCGGGAACCATAACTTTTAGCGTTCTTGCAATATCATTCACTACATCAGGGTCGGCACTTTCATTAATGGTTATTCCCGCCGTTGTGTGGGGAATCTGAATAATTGCTATGCCCTCTTTAGTTTCCGAATTTTTTACTACTTCACGTAATAATCTTGTTATGGAAACAAATTCTTCTTGCCTCTGAGTTTGCAGTTGAATTTCGGTAAACACCCTGTTTCTCCTTTCTCTTGCTTTAACTTATTGATGTATCTGCTTTCCATTTAGATTTTTTTAAAATAGCTCATACACAAAATACTCAATAAATCAAGGAAAAAGATGAATTAACCAGTTCATTTTCTACTTATGGTTAATAACAAAATTCTTAACGATTTGATCCTTTAATAAGGAATTAAAAAGGAAGAAAAACGTCTCATGAATTTTTACTTAAAAAATCAGAGAGCCATCTAAAACCAGTATGGTTTAAGCTTAATAGCATGACTATTGCTTTAACAAATTTTTCTTATCTGACTAACTCTAAAGTATATATTTTGTGTTTTTTGGTAATTGGTTTCTTGGCTTGATTTTAAAAAAACCGAGTTTAAATGTTAAGCAACGGCAAACCAAAACCGACGGGTTCGTTCGGATCAATAAACCCCGGTTTTCATTCTATCATATCCCGAAATAAGTCAACATGAAATTAACGATGAAAATTGTTTTTTATTCATATCCCTTCTGTTATACTGAAAAAAGTGATGATTACTGTTCTATTGTCCTTGGAGGTGTTTCAATGTCGTCTCCCGTTCTGTTTGTTAGTTTAAGAGCTGATAACGAAAGAAATTCGGTTCTCCAGAAAGTCAAAAAAATGACCGGTCAGCTCCTTGATAAACGTTTAAATTCTGGTGATTTGGTTGCAGTTAAACTCCACTTTGGAGAAAGAGGAAACCATGGTTTTATCCAACCGGTATTTTTACGCTATATAGTTGAAGAAGTAAAAGAAAGGGGAGGGAAGCCTTTTCTCACCGATACCAATACTCTTTATACCGGTTTTCGTCATAATGCGGTTGACCATCTTGAAACTGCAACATTTCATGGATTCCATTATGCAACCGTTCCTGCTCCCCTTATCATCGCTGACGGTCTCCGCGGAAGCGATTATTCTGAAATTGAAATTAATCAAAAACTCTTTAAAAAAGTTAAGATTGCTTCGGCGGTCCATGAAGCTGATTTTTTGCTGGTTGTAACCCATGTAAAAGGACATGTTGAAGCCGGATTAGGTGGATCCATCAAGAACATCGGGATGGGTTGTGTTGCTCGTTCCGGAAAGCAGATGCAACATGGAGAAACTTTCATTCCTGATCCCGATCCGCAAAAATGCATTGGGTGTCGGCGCTGTATCGCTCATTGTCCAACCCAAGCTCTTTCCCTTGATAAAAATCATAAAGCAAAAGTTCAAAAAGACCTTTGTATTGGTTGTGCTGAATGTGTGGTTTATTGTCCAACTGGTGCCATCGCTATCTCCTGGACATCGTCAGCATCTCTTTTGCAAGAAAGAATGGTTGAGCATGCCTTTGGGGTCTTAAAAGATAAAATGACCAAGTGTCTCTTTATTAATTTTTTAACTGATATTAGCCCCGATTGTGATTGCTGTGATTGGCATGATGCTAGTTTGGTTCCCGATATCGGTATTTTAGGGAGTCATGATTTGGTGGCTATCGATCTGGCTTCAGCCGATCTCATTAACCGCTCGATAGGACTTCGAGATTCATCGCTTAGCCATGCATTTCAAGGTGGTCAGGATAAGTTCCTCGACGTCCACCCTATTGCGAATTGGCGGACTCAGATTGATTATGCTCAGTCTATTGGTTTAGGGAGCACCGATTATTCGTTGAAGGAAGTAAAATAGGGTGGGGGAGTCTCTATGAGATTCCTTTTCGACCTTTTCGAACTGCATAAAAGAATGGTATACCGTTTTATATCTGTAGATTTTCATTTTAGCCTGACGACATTAATCCGTATCTTAAGAAACCTGGTCGGGGCGAGAGGGTTTGAACCTCCGGCCCCCTGCGCCCAAGGCAGGTGCGCTAAACCAAACTGCGCTACGCCCCGACAATCATGGATTTCTTGAGTTTTATATAGAGAATTGTTCCCCTGTCTCTATAAATTATTTTCAGAATACCCGTTAAAAAATCACACTTAATAATAGCAAAACAAATAGTAATTTGAATATAAACGTAACCTGCTATTCATTTATTCTTCACGACTAATTTTCATCATGCTTATTGGATAGTGCAATCTTCTCTATCTTTTGATCCGGGAACCATTACCTCAACCGAATGCTCTTGGTGGTCGTCAATCAAGAGAATAAATTGGTCGGGCTGCTCAATACCGTCAACTATCACCCTCATTTCGCCTGAAGAACATATTATGGTGATATGATAAACCGTTTCTCGATACCTATAATGGACTATAAATTGTTTCCAATCTACCGGGAAACAGGGTACAAAGCGAAGTTTATCCGCATCAAGCCTCAACCCTAAGATTGACTCCACTATCAACTGATACATCCACCCTGCTGAACCCGTGTACCACGACCAACCCCCTCGGCCAGCATGGGGTGGGAGCGCATAAACGTCAGCAGCTACCGCATAAGGTTCTACTTTGTATATATTTATTTCATCCTGAGTTTTTCCGTGGTTTAAGGGATTGATGATAGAAAATAATTCCCAAGTATGTTGTTGGTCACCCATGGCAGCGAATGCCATAACCACCCAGATTGCTCCATGAGTGTATTGCCCGCCATTTTCCCTCACTCCCGGAACGTACCCTTTTATGTAACCAGGATTTAAATTCGATTTATCAAACGGGGGGTTCAAAAGTTGTATTAGAGCTTGGTCACGATGAACCAGACGCTGGTTTACCGATTTCATAGCAGTCTGTGACCGCTCAACATCACCCGCTCCAGAGAGAACAGACCAACTTTGTGCAATCGAATCAATCTGGCATTCAGGGCTGTTTGATGAACCAAGCACCGTTCCATCGTCAAAGAATGCACGACGGTACCATTGTCCATCCCAGCCATGTTGTTCGATATTCAAACGTACACGAATCGCCTCGCTCCTACAACGTTCGGCAAAGGAGATGTCGTTATGCCTACGGGCAACCTCGGCGAACTGAGTGAGCACATCATATAGAAAAAATCCGAGCCAGACACTTTCACCTTTCCCTTGAATACCTACTAGGTTCATGCCATCGTTCCAATCACCGGAACCCATCAGTGGTAATCCATGTTCACCAAAACGTAAACCTCTCAGGATAGCTCGCACACAATGTTCGTATAGGCTGGCGGTTTCCTCAGATCGTTCGGGCAGATCATAATAGGAATCTTCCTCATCTTTTACTGGGCGGCCTTCGATGAAGGGGAGAGATTCATCCAGCACGCCCATGTCTCCCGTGTTCAAAACATAACGGCTGGTTACCAGTGGTAACCAGAGATAATCGTCTGAACAATGGGTTCGAACACCTCGGCCTGAGGGGGGGTGCCACCAGTGCTGGACATCTCCCTCCCGGAATTGTCGAGCCGCACAGCGAAGCAAGTGTTCACGAACCAAACCTGGCTCGGCGTGAATGAGCGCCATCACATCCTGGAGTTGATCACGAAAGCCAAAGGCTCCCCCTGACTGATAATAACCGGTACGCGCCCATAACCGACAAGCTACGGTCTGGTATAAGAGCCAGCCATTAGTCAGGATATTGAGAGCTGGATCAGGCGTATTTACGTTAATTGCTCCCAGAGTGTGATTCCAATACTGCCATACTGATTCGAGTTCGCCTCGTGCAGCGTCAGATTCCCGAAAACGTTGTACTAATTGGCTGGCATCATTGGCATCCTGTCCCATTCCCAACGTGAAGACAAACTCACGCTCTTGTCCGTCTATCAGCTCGAAAGTCACCTGAATAGCAGCACATGGATCCAGTGCAGCTCCCACTTTTCCAGAAAGTCTTTTTCGGTTCATGGCTGCAGGATTTTGATAGGTACCATTCCGTCCCAGAAATTCATTACGATCACAGGTAAATGTCCGAGATGAATCGTCCACACTGAAAAAGGCAACTCGTTCAGCGAACTCGGTATGGTAAGGGTTACGGGCAAAGAGTGCTCCGCTACTGGGATCAACTTCAGTGATCAGATGCATGGTCGTTTTCGTCTTCAGATCTCCCAAAACCCATTCTACAAATCCGGTAGCAGAAAGACGCCGGTTTCGACCCGATTTGTTCCGAATTTTCAACACCGTGAACTTGATTGGTGCATTCAGCGCCACGTAAACCCACATCTCGGAGTGGATGCCTCTTTCAATATGTTCGAAGACACAGTAACCAAAACCATGACGGCTGATATACGGTCTAGTGCCCCGACTGGGAAGTGGTGTGGGTGACCAGAAGCGTCCGCTTTCTTCATCACGAATATACCAGGCTTCTCCACTTGCATCAACCACCGGATCGTTGTGCCAGGGACTGAGCCGAAATTCATGAGCGTTCTCGCCCCAGGTATAGGATGAACCACTTTCGGAAATAACAGTTCCAAAAGTGGGATTTGACAGTACATTCACCCAGGGTGCCGGTGTTAATCGTTTATGCTTGGTGGTAATAATATATTCGCGACCGTCGGGGGTGAACCCTCCAAACCCATTGAAAAAGATCAAGTCTCGGTGAGGCAATTCAGCCGATGGAGAGGATTTGACGGTAGGTCGTTTCACTCTCGAGAATGGAGGAATGATCGATTCTACAAATCGGTAACGGTTGATTTGCTCTGCCAGTGTCCCACGATCATCGGTGATAATAACGCGAGCAACCGTTTGGAACATGATACGATCTTCATTCGATAATTGGTCGGTGATTCTAACAAAAATACCACCCGGACGATCGGTTAAATTAGCTTCGAGACCGGCAGCAATCAGACCCATGATCTGATCATGAAGCAGTTGCCGGTAACCAGAGTGATCTTCATTCCAGATCACCAGATCCACTACTAATCCCTTTAATCGCCAATACGCATGGGCTTGGACAAGTTGACGTACCAGTTCAATATGTGCCGGATCTCCAATCCGTACTAGCACAATGGGTAAATCCCCGGATATGGAGTAACCCCACAAACCGGATTGCCCGCGGTGATTTTTGCTGAGAATGCTCGGATCAGCACGTAAGGAGGAATTCGCGTAGATTATGGAGCTGGCAAGGTGCCCATAAATTTGAGCGTCGGACTCAGTAGCATTGATTTGCCGCAGAACCACCTGACTATGGGTCCAGGCAAGGTCAAAAGCACGGTCGGCGAGAGACTGGTCCTGGTATTTTTCTACCAAGCTTAAAACTTCATCACGGGTTTCCCCGACTCCAGTTATAATATATATCATTACCGATTCTCCTGGATCGAGCATAATCCCATGCCGGATTGCGACAATCGGGTCGATGACAGAACCCTGGCTATTCGAAAGTGCCGATAAATCGTGCATCGCCGCTGGATCAACGATGGTGTTTCCACGTCCAATAAATCGCATACGATCGGTTTCATAGGATATATCTCCGACTTCTGCCCCATGTACGACCATCAGGTGAAACATCCAGGGAGGATGCTCGTCGGTTGAGCGAGGTCTCCGTGTACATAAAATAGCTTGCTGTGGGTGGTTAATCTCTGTCTGAACAAAAAGATTACTAAACGCCGGGTGCAACTCATCAGCTGCAGCCGACGCGAGAACAACCTCAGCATAACTGGTGACATCGATTGATTTTCGCATCCGGGAACGGTTGGTGATGCGGATTCGTCTCAGCTCGATATCATCCTCCGGTGAAACTGTGATTTCAGTATGGGTTTCGAAAATTCGATTAAGGCAGCGGAACTCTGCCCGGGCATCAGAAAAAATAACTTCATAATTCTTCGCTCGTTTCAGTGTCGGTTGAAAGGTAGCTGACCAGAAATCTCCACTGGCTACATCACGGATGTAGCAGAACGTACCCCAATTATCGCGGGTGACGTCTTCACGCCAGCGGGTGACGGTTATGTCATTCCAACGGCTGTAACCGCCACCGGCATTGGTAACCATCACATGGTATCTGCCGTTCGACAACAACTGCACTTCTGGAAATGGTGTATCGGGACTATCAAAAACACGTATCGGTGCTTCCATGCTACTGGAGGTTGCTAATAAATCGGATAAGCCGGTGGTATGGCTATAGACAGCTGAGGCCTTTGGAACACGTTCTTGGAGCAGAAGCATTGTGGCCTGGAACATTGGGTCCGACTCAAATCGCTTCTGCATCGGACGATCGAGGAGTGTATTGGACAGAGAGAGGATACTCATACCCAGATGATGGGTCATGAAGGAACGGACTGCGGTACTTGATTGACCGGGATGTTGACGAGAAGGTGTGTAGTCGATGGCTTCATAAAAACCGAATTTTCCTAAAAACCCTTTGGTAGCGAGTTGCTCGAGGTTCAGGCAGGCCTCCTCTGGTGCAACCATTAACGCAAGAATAGATGCATAGGGTGCAATAACCAAATCATCAACGAGTCCACGCTTGAGACCCAGACCGGGAACACCAAACGCACGGTACTGATAGTTGAGACGGGCATCAATTGAATTGTAGCATGACTCCGAAATACCCCATGGAACTCCCCGTTTTTTTCCATATTGAATTTGTCTTTCAACGGCTCCCCGGTAAGTTTGGTCGAGTAAGGTGTTTTCATAAGTCGGCATAACCAGGAGCGGCATGAGGTATTCGAACATTGAACCACTCCATGAAACGAGAACCGGTTCTCTTCCGGTGTTAGTAAGAAGGCGTCCCAGAGCGAACCAGCTCTCCTGTGGCAATTGTCCCTGGGCAATTGCCACGAAATTTCCCAATCTGGCTTCAGAAGCCAGCAGATCATAAAAACTCGAATCCTGTCGATGTTCGCTTACACTATACCCAATTGCTAATAAATGCCGGTCCTTGTCGTACAGGAAGTCATATTCCATGTGGGCGAGCTCACTGGATTGTCGAACCAGACGATCAATACTATTCATTCTTGCCCTAGCACGTTCGCTTGATTCTATTATGAGCCTTTGAAGCTCATCAAGCCATTGACGTTCCTCGAGAGTGTTAACCGAGAGGAATTGGTTTTCGATTGCTTTAGAATACTTCGCCGGGAAGCTGGTTAATTCACGAAGTGTTGGGATTTCATTCAAACCAGAAATGTTGCTAAACTTTTTGAATACTGACGGAATCAATATCCAGGGAACAAAATATGTCAACTCATCAAGGAGGTTTCGACATTGACGGACTAGAGCATTTGCCCACCACATTACCTCGTTTTCTGAGTCTATCTCCAAATGATTAATTGCCTCAGTCGCTGATTCCGCCAGTCGATCAATACAATGCCAAGCTGATGTGAGCGTCATGGTTGATAGATCAGACACTGAGGTTAAATTCCCCTTAAATTCTGTAAACTGATGGGAGACCAACTCACCCCCGATGTCCATTAAAACATTGAGCGTGTCATTGAGACCATCTAACCATTGGGTGCTTAGTATCTTATGATCGGGAAGAGTGGATAGACCTGAACGCAACGTCAATAGGTGACCAGCGAGGTTTCCACTATCAACGGTTGAAATATAGAGTGGAGGAAGCGGTTGAAGGGACAGGGTGTCATACCAGTTATAAAAGTGACCCCGGTAACGTTCCAGGGATTCCATGGTGATTAAAGTGCTTTCTATACATCCTATGAGTTGCCCAATCGGAAGATAACCAAAGTCATATGCGGCAAAATTCGCAAGAAGTGCGAGCCCTATGTTGGTTGGTGATGTGCGGTGTGCAACCGCCGCAGTGAGATGCTCCTGATAGTTATCTGGCGGTAGCCAATGATCTTCAATACCAACGTAATTTTCGAAAAACGCCCAGGTTTTTCTAGAAAGCTTTCGGAGAAATATGGTTTGTTTGGTTGTGAGCTGATGTGAGCGAGGAACAAGAGGTCGGCTGATCCACCAGGCAATAATCGGGGAAACAAACCAGAGTGTCAGTATGGGCCCGGCTACTAACAACATAGTCGGCTTAGAAAGCACTAGGTAGGTCGCAATGGCAAAGGCACTGATCGGAGCGACCCACATGTCCCGGTAATGGCTAGTTAGATTTGACGTATTGAGATGTGGATTGCTCGATGGATTCCATTCAAGGAGCTTTTGATGGGTGACCAGCAACCGCCAGGCAGTACGTAAAATCGCATCCAGACTGAAAAAAGCTTCGTATGGTAAAAAAATGAATGTAAATGCTGCCTGAGTGAAACGTTTAACAGTCAAATAGAAGGTGGAAATGAGATGTTGCAGAAAGAGTACATCCTTTGGTTTTCGGAATATTTCAAAAACCGATGAAACCAAAGACGGAATGAAAAAAATTCCGATAATTGCCAAAGACCAAAACCAGGATTGCGACAAGACCGTCCATCCAAGAAGGAATAACAGCATCATGGTTGAGGGGATGAGACTGCGACGAAGATTATCGAGGATTTTCCACCGGGAAAGTCTCGAGAGCGGATTTTTCTCTCGGTGGTTGCCGAAGCTGGGGACGTGTGGCAGCAGCCACGAGGCAATCTGCCAATCGCCACGAATCCAACGATGCCGCCGGCTCACGTCTGAGCTATAGCGTGATGGATATTCTTCATACAACTGCACATCACTTAATAAACCCGCCCGCGCGAAGCAACCTTCTAAGAGGTCGTGGCTCAGAATCCGGTTTTCAGGAAAGCGACCATCGAACACTTGATTGAACACATCGACATCATAAATCCCCTTGCCAATGAATGAGCCTTCACCGAACAAATCTTGGTAAATGTCGGAAACAACACGAGTATAGGGGTCAATACCCGGTTCGCTGGAGCAGAATCGCGCATACCATGACCGACTCGAACCAGGCAAACTTGGATCTACCCGCGGTTGAAGAACTCCGTACCCCCTGGTGATAAGCCGTTTTTCTTCATTGTATTGGGCACAATTCAGTGGATGTGTCATAGTACCTACATACTGTCGTGCCGAATCGCGAGGGAGTTGGGTATCAGTGTCAAGGGTAATGACATATTTTATTTTATGTAAGATTTCAATTCTACCGATAATCATTGAGAAATGGTCTTTTGCTCCACCTCGCAGAAACGAGTTCAATGCTATGAGCTTCCCCCGTTTCCGTTCGTAACCCATCCATATCTTTTCAGTAGGATTCCACCGTCGGGGGCGATGGAGAAGGAAAAAGTGACCGCCTTTTGTATCACGATATTTTTCAATCAATGCTTCGATTCCCTGCCGAGCTGCTTGCAGCAACGCTTTATCATCCGGCATGGTTTCCTCTTTTGCGTCAAGAAAATCGGTTAACAGACAAAAGTGAATATTTTGGTCAAAGTTGGCTAAATATCGGACCTCGAGTGCCTCGATGAGATCCTCGATATTGTGGACGCTAGTGAGCATGGTGGGAATAACCACCAGAGTACATGATTCCGGTGGGATTCCTTTCGAAAAATCCATTCGTGGTAATGAATGGGGCTTCACCAGCAAGGAAATTAACCAGTTCGTCAAGGCTATCCCGAGTTGACTGGTGCCCAAGAGAGAGAGAACTCCGGTCAACGAAAGGAGCCAGCCGGTTAGTACATTGGCATGTGTAAGATACAATAAGCACCAGGTAAAAATTCCTGTCATTAGGATGATGGTTCCAAGATAGAAGAATAATGAAAACCGACGGATTATCCGCCCAAAAACTACCGGGAGGGATAAGTGCACTCCCATTATCCGTTCGAGCTGCGGTAACCCCTTATCGATTAAGTAGTACCCAACATGAGCCGTTTGATCGTCTTTATCTTTCTTGGAAGCACCCTTTTGTGCCAGTTGTATTGTTTTGCGCGCCACCTCGCTCTCGGAGTAATGGCTGCTTTTAGCAATCTTCTCCACGACATGACGGTAATGATCGCGGGTGTTAAAGTCCATTTTTCCATAAACTCCGCTCGGATCCTCCCACAACACCCGATCTACTATACTCATAGTCTCGACGAACTCGCGCCAGTCCATTGCTCCTAACAATCGTAGAGAACCAATGCTGTTACTCATAGACACCTGGTCAGCGGCTTGTTGTTGATTTTCTGATCGCACTAACAGCTCTATAGTTAACCCAGATTCAGTAAGCCGTTGTTCAATCCAGGTGAGAGGCAATGCGAGAGCGGGGCTTTGGCCTTGCAATCGATGAGTGAATTCCGCGACAAAAGAGCTATCCATCGGTGGGTTCGACCGAGCCATATCTGCGATCACCAGAATTAGATTCTTCGGATCTTTCTCCGAAATCTCCATCATGCGGTCAGCCCAATAATTTGCCAGATCCAGGTTGATCCTACGAGCGCTGATTCGAGCCGCAACTCGTCGTAGATTCTCGATCAAGGTCAGACGAAGCATTATAGGAATTGCCCATAACTCGCCTAAATATAATTCATTAACGGTCTGGTAGGCAGTGACGAAATTAACGAGACTTTCCATGTCTACCCGTCCATCGCCATGTAGGATGATTTCCAAAGCAATATCGTACACCCGAGGAAGCCTAGCCGATGGACCATTGAGCAAGCGTGGTAATTCTTGGCTATATTTTTTGGGTAAATATTTTTTGGCGGTACGAATCTGTTCTTCAATGAGATAGAAATTATCGAGGAGCCATTCCTCGGCGGGAGCAATCCGGGGATTTTTCTTGACCGCTGCTACCAGCAGATTATATGTCTCAATCAGGACCCTTTCATTTTCGGCTAAGCGTTTCAGATGCTGGTCAGGAATTCGTTCTGGACTTATAGTGTGTGAGGCGGCGAGTCTTTTGCCATGCTGTTTCATTTGATCACTGCTGAGTAATTCAGATCGTAATGGCACTTCTTCGCCGATGGTTTTTCTCGTCAGACCTTTATCCAAAAAACGATCCCTTAGACGGCGAAAGGATGACCGGTTTGCTTTATTACCCACCTTCATTTTCAATCTCCTTTTTATAAGGTCATTTCGATTAGCCTGTTTTATTTATATATAAAAATGTCCGTTTATCTAAAAAGTAAACGCGTTGATTAAGGGCTCAAGCCAATCCTTTCTCTACAATAATCTCTAATATATTGCCATTACCCGCTGTTATGGAGTAGATTAACCGTTGGCAAAAGTGGCTGCTCATGAACTGCTTTTTATAAAAAGGTGTTGATACAATCTCTGTTCCCAACTTTGAAAAT
>Ga0334888_1004357_pt1 | contig 12888 bp, 11 predicted proteins | sample GraSluR1_MG_FD_207227 | JGI IMG/M metagenome (GOLD analysis project Ga0334888, IMG submission 207227) | Sludge microbial communities from methane-producing bioreactor in Wageningen University, Netherlands - Granular Sludge_3_08-R1 | ecosystem: Engineered > Bioreactor > Anaerobic > Unclassified ...
CCCGTCGAAAATGAAGCTGGAATTGCTACCGAACCTTTGTCAACCTATTTTGAAACCGGAATGCATGTTGGATTAGCAGAAAATCAAACGAAAGGAAGTTTGCGGATATCACCTAATCCGGTTCAAAACGAAACCACAATTCGTTTCAGTCTGACAGAAAAAGAAATGGTTAGCATTAAGCTTTATGATCTTAAAGGCCAGGTGATTGCAACTGTTTCTGAACGTGAGTTTAATGCCGGAGATAATACCATTCACTGGACTCCGGAAAGCACAATTCCTGTAGGCATGTATATGCTAAACCTGCAGACAAAAAATCATCACTACACTACAAAAATCGTTTTAAACCGCTAAATAACAGGATTTCAATACGAATAATTTTAAATTGGTTAATACTAAAGCCGGCTGTTTTACAATGGCCGGCTTTTATTTTTCTAAAACACTGCAAGATTTTTTTGCAAAAAACTGTGAGTTATTAGTAATTACAACAGAATCCGCTATCTTGCACCAAAAAACCAAAAAACATGACCCGAATAGTTATTAAAGGACTTTTTGTCCTGCTGCTGCTTTTTGCGTTCAATGCTGAATTAACAGCACAAACATTAAAAGAAAAATTAGAACAATTGGGTTTTGAAAAGATTGACACCCTGCAAATCCAAAACAACCGCTATGCTGAAGCCTTTGTTCTCTTTTTAAAACAGCCGATCGATCCTAGAGACCCTGAAAAAGGCAGCTTTCTGCAACGTGTGTTTTTGCGGCATTCCGATTTCAATAAACCCATGGTGTTGGTTACGGAAGGTTATAACGCTGATTATGCTTTGTATCCTTATTTGGAGGAAGAAATTGCAAAAAATCTGGACGCCAATCTTTTAGTAGTTGAACACCGTTTCTTTGGCGAAAGTATGCCAGAAAATCAAAACTGGAAATTCCTCAATTTGGAAAATGCCACACATGACTTGCATACAATCGTATCAAAACTTAAAACACTTTATCATTCACCCTGGCTGGCCACAGGAATCAGCAAAGGTGGTCAGACGAGCCTTTACTATCGCTATTTTTATCCCAACGATGTTGCTGCAACTGTTGCCTATGTTGCTCCACTCAATTTTTCAGAAGCCGACTCCAGGGTTCAGTATTTTCTGGACACTGTGGGAACTGCAGATTGCAGAAAGAAATTACTGGATTTGCAGTTTAAGTTGTTGAACAACCGCAATCATTTCCGAAATCAATTCGAAGATTCCACTTCAAAAAGTGGTTTTACTTTTGAGCGGGCTGGTGGTATTGATCGTGCTTTTGAATTGAATATTCTTGAAACTGGCTTTGCTTACTGGCAATGGTATCCATACACCTGCGAAAATTTTCCGGATACAACTGTTTCGAATGATGAAATTTTTCGAGCCTGGACAGCAGCTACCGGATATGATTTTTTTGCAGATCAAAGTCTCGAAGGTATGCAGGCATTTTTTTATCAGGCACTAACTGAAATGGGATTTTACACCTATGACACAAAACCTTTTGGCAAACTCATTCATTATCAAAAAAAACCTGATTTCAAACACGGACTTCCTGCTGGCACTAAAGCTCGGTTTAAAAAGGGATTAAATAAAAAAGTCAATCGTTTTCTGCAAAAATCTGGTAATCAGATTATCTATGTCTATGGTGGCTACGATGCCTGGTCGTCCACAGCTGTAATGCCTTCTGAGAAAACCGATGCGCTAAAAATAGTAAAGCAAGAAGGTTCACATGCCACCAGAATCAGGCATTTTGACGACACAACCCAACAAGAAGTTTACAATACCCTCCGGCAATGGCTCGGTATGAAAAACTAATAAACATCCAATAAAAATGAATCTGAACACACTCGACTGGACCATTGTAGGCGTTTTCTTCGTTTTGTTGATTAGCATCGGAATATGGGCTTCGCGTAATGCGGGCAAAGGATATAATGAGTTTTTTCTTTCCGGACGCAATATGCCCTGGTGGCTGCTGGGCGTGAGCATGGTAGCAACTACATTTTCGTGTGACACACCCAATCTTGTAACAGATATTGTCCGGCAAAACGGCGTGGCAGGCAACTGGCTTTGGTGGGCATTTCTATTCACGGGAATGTTAACTGTTTTTGTGTATGCAAAGCTCTGGAACAGATCGAAAGTATTGACCGACCTGGAGTTTTATGAAATTCGGTACAGCGGAAAAATGGCAGCCTTTCTGCGAGGTTTCAGGGCAATTTATTTGGGTGCATTCTTCAATATTATGGTGATTGCATCCGTTTCTATTGCCTTGATTAAAATAAGCGGAGTAATGCTGGGATGGTCAGCCAGCCAAACCCTGATTATTGCTGCCGTTATTGTTGTTTTTTATAGCGCACTGGGCGGGCTAAAAAGTATTTTATATACCGACTTTTTCCAGTTTAGCCTGGCAATGGCCGGAGCAATCGGAGCGGCTATCATCCTCGTAAATAAAGAGACTGGTGATCTGGCAACGCTTTTTGCTCATCCAGCGGTAGCACCACAATTAAATCTGATTCCCAAACTCAGCAATACGGATATGTTTGTATCATTATTGGTAATTCCTTTAGCAATTCAATGGTGGAGCGTTTGGTATCCGGGTGCTGAACCGGGCGGCGGTGGTTATATCGCTCAACGCATGTTATCGGCCAAAGACGAAAAGAATGCTATTGGTGCTACCATGCTCTTCAACTTTTTTCATTATGCCCTGAGACCCTGGCCATGGATTATTGTGGGCTTGCTTTCCCTCATTGTTTTCCCTGATCTGGCATCGCTTCAACAAGCCTTCCCCAATATGGATCCACAATATGTGCAACATGATCTGGCCTATCCTGCCATGCTTAAAATGCTGCCACATGGCTTTCTGGGTCTTGTAGTTGCATCGCTGATTGCTGCTTTTATGTCAACAACCGCATCACAGCTCAATTGGGGATCATCCTATATCGTAAATGATTTTTATGTTCGCTTTTTGAAACCGGAAGCCACACAACGACAACAGGTTATTGCCGGAAGAATTACTACAGCTGTTTTGATGTTTTTTGCTGTGTTACTGGCACTGATGCTTCAAAATGCTTTACAGGCTTTTCATATTTTGCTTCAGATTGGCGCCGGCACGGGTTTGATATACATTTTACGCTGGTTTTGGTGGCGAATAAATGCCTATACCGAACTCACCGGTATGATCGTCTCTTTTGTGGTGGCACTTGGGTTTTTGGCAGCAGAGCGTTTCTGGGGTTACAATCCCGGCGAAACCTTTAAAATCCTGGCAGCAGTGGGTATCACCACAATTAGCTGGTTAATTGTCACTTACCTCACTCCTCCGGCAGATCAGGAAACACTACGTTCTTTTTACAAACGCATCCGCCCTGGCGGCCCTGGCTGGAAAAAAATCGTCAATGACGCTGAAATTGAAGGCATAACGCTTGACAAATCCCAGGATCTAAAATGGGACGTTCCTACAGGAATATTAGCCATGATCTGGGGAGTTTTATTTGTTTATAGCACCTTATTTGCAATCGGAGAAATCCTTTATGCTAATTACAAAACAGCCATTTTCCTCATCATTATCGGTTTAACTTCCCTATGGCTTTTGACAAGAACCTGGAAAAAACTTCAACTGGAATGAACCGGCTACTCAATGCAGGACATTTAGGCTTGTTTGGTGCTTCGCTGATTTGGGGATTCGCCTTTGTTGCCCAGCGTCAGGGAATGGAGTATATGCAACCACTTACTTTCAACGGCATCCGGTTTTTATTGGGTACGCTGAGTTTATTACCACTGCTATGGTTAAAAAAAGGCATTTTTAAACCCTTAATAAATGTGAAGTCAGCACTTATCATGGGATTGTTTGCTGGTATTCCCTTGTTTTTTGCTGCTTTTTTTCAGCAACTTGGCTTAAAATACACAACAGCAGGCAATGCAGGATTTATAACCAGTCTTTACATCGTTTTTGTTCCATTATTGAGCATTCGATCCAAAAACCGATCAACGATGCAGACCTGGCTTGGTGTAATTCTGGCTTTGGGTGGCCTGTATTTTCTGTCTGTTTTCCCGGGCACTTCAATGCAGGCAGGTGATCTGTTGGTCTTAACAAGTGCTTTGTTTTGGGCATTACACCTGATTATTCTTTCCTATTTAAGCCCAAAGTACGATTTCAGGCTTTTGGCTATCTCACAATATTTATTTACTGGCGTGATAAGCTTATTGGCAGGTCTGGCTTTTGGAGAACCGTTAAACCCCACCGATGTAAGTGATGCCTGGATTCCAATACTTTATGCAGGAGTGGCATCCGTTGGGATTGGCTATACACTTCAAATCGTTGGACAGCGCAAGGTAAGAGCTGATCACGCCGCCTTGATTCTCAGCCTCGAAGCAGCCTTTGCAGCTTTTGGTGGCTGGCTGATCCTGGAAGAAACACTCAGCCTGGTTGCACTTTTCGGATGCCTGTTGATGCTGTCTGGTGTAATAATTTCTCAGCTGAGATTAAACTTTCCTGGAAGCAAAGCTTAACGAATAATATCAAAGCCTTTTCCGTAAACTCCCATCACCGTATTTAGCGAAACAAAAGCCTCCGGATCTTCCTCTCTGACAATTCTAAACAACTGATGTGATTCCATTTTCTTTACAATCACCATCAGGATATCGTGTTCGGCTTTGGTGTACCAACCTTTTCCTTTAATAAAAGTGACACCCCTGCCAGTTTCATTTCCAATTCGATCAGCTATTATGCTCGCATTCCGTGAGAAAATAAAAAGCTGAACAGATTGTTTATTTCCCGTAAGCACCAAATCAATTGTATAACTTGCAACACCCATAACAACGAAGCCATACACCAGTGTTTCAATGCTTTGAAGAATTAAATAAGAACTCGAAATGATAAAAACATCAATAAATAAAATGATTTTCCCCGGGCTGATATTCCGGTACTTATTCACAAGCATAGCAACGATATCCGTTCCACCGGTACTTCCACCCTGGGTGAAAATCAAACCCACACTTGCGCCACCCATGATGCCACCAACAATTGCCGACAAAAATTTATCCTTCACGAGTGGTTCCGGGAAATAGAGCTGCAGCATTGAAAAGAAAAACGACAAAACCAAAATAGAATAGATCGTTTTAATGCCAAAGCTAAAACCCAAAACCCGCAGTGCAATTAATACTAGCACTATGTTAACAGCAAGAATGGTAATACCCGTAGAAAGTCCGGTGGACCAATAAACCAATGTTGCAATACCACTTACGCCACCTCCGAGTAAATCATTTGGAATCAGAAATGCCGTCCAGCCAAATGCCATCACAAACAATCCTAAAGTAATGATCACATAAGATTTAACATGCTGAAATACAGTTTGTTTATTTGTCATTGAATGAATTTTTAAAGTGCGAAATTAGTTCAAATTTTAAGGCTGCGGTTTCAAACCTTAATTTACTAAGCACAAAAAAGCTGACGATCAAAAGAGATCATCAGCTTTTATTAAAAACCGTACCCGAGGCCGGGCTCGAACCGGCACGGCCGCAATGGCCAAAGGATTTTAAGTCCTTCGTGTCTACCAATTCCACCACTCGGGCGGGCATCGGTTTGATGTGTATGAACGTTTACAAAAAATCCCGAAACGAATCGGGATTTAACTCAGAGCGGAAAACGAGACTCGAACTCGCGACCCCGACCTTGGCAAGGTCGTGCTCTACCAACTGAGCTATTTCCGCGTTTCAAATTTGGAGTTGCAAATGTACAGCATTTTTCGAATAGAACACAAATTTTTTGAACTTTTTTGTTTTAAAAAGCAATTTTGACCTACGTAAAAATCTTTTGACCTAAAATTTCTTTTTTCATCAAAAATAGCTAATTTTGCCGCGCAAATCAGAATGATTTGTCTGCGTTGGCGTGGAAAGATTTGATTGATTGCAACCACAAAAAAAAATGCTAAAGCAATATTTAGCCCCCGCCAATCACACTTTCAGCTGATGTAGATTTACTTTTTCAAATAAAAGGAATAATGGGATATTTATTCACTTCTGAGTCCGTTTCTGAGGGCCATCCCGATAAAGTTTCGGATCAAATTTCTGATGCTATTCTAGACGAAATACTTCGCCATGATCCTGAATCGAAAGTAGCCTGCGAAACCATGGTAACAACCGGACTGGCTGTTGTGGCAGGCGAAATCAAAACAAATGCTTATGTTGATGTACAACAGACGGTGCGTCAAACGATTGAAAAAATCGGTTACACCAAAGCCGAGTATCAGTTCGATTCCAAGTCCTGCGGAGTATTATCAGCCATTCACGAACAATCCCCCGACATTAATCAGGGTGTTGTACGTGCCAGTGCCGAAGAACAAGGTGCCGGTGATCAGGGTATGATGTTTGGCTTTGCCTGCAAAGAAACAGACGACTTGATGCCAGTTACTATGGATCTATCACATATTTTGCTCCAGGAACTGGCTGCTATCCGCCGTGAAGGAAAGAAAATGAAATACCTCCGTCCTGATTCAAAATCCCAGGTGACGATTGAATACACTAATGATTGGGAACCTATTCGCATTGACACCATTGTTGTTTCTACCCAGCATGACGATTTTGATGAAGAAAAAGCCATGCTCAAACAAATCGAAGCCGATGTACGCGATATACTCATCCCACGCGTAAAAAAGAAATTACCTAATCGTGTAAAGCGTTTATTTAAAGACGATTATAAATTATTCGTTAACCCGACCGGAAAATTTGTGATCGGAGGCCCTCATGGTGACAGCGGACTCACTGGCAGAAAAATTATTGTGGATACCTATGGTGGTCGGGGTGCGCATGGCGGAGGCGCATTTTCGGGTAAAGATGCTTCCAAGGTAGATCGTTCGGCTGCTTACGCCACACGGCATATCGCAAAAAATCTGGTTGCAGCTGGTGTTGCAGATGAGGTTCTTGTTCAAGTTGCCTATGCCATCGGAGTGGCACAACCGGTTGGCTTTTATATCAATACCAGAAATACAGCCAAAGTTAAAGATACCAGTGGAAAACAGCTCACCGATGAACAAATTGCTGCTAAAGTGCAGGAACTTTTTGATATGCGTCCGTTTGCTATCGTAAAACGTTTCGGACTCAAAAACCCCGTATTCAGCCCAACAGCTGCTTATGGCCATTTTGGCCGTACCCCATATACACAAGAAATCGAAGTATATTACGAAGATGAGCATACCCGCCAGGAATCTAAAAACGGTCAAAACCATTTCTATAAGGAAGTGGAATTCTTTGCCTGGGAAAAACTCGACTATGTCGATCAGATCAAAAATGTTTTTGGAATTTAACAGGGTGCTTAATAAGCAACATTCAAAAGGAGTTTTCGGATAGCCGGAAACTCCTTTTAATTTTCAAAACGAAAAAGTTGTTCCAGTTCTCCTGGAATTTAAATTCGAAAACCAAGTAATTTTGAACCTATTAATCTCCGAAAATAACAATCATGCACATCGAAGCGATCAGAGAATATTGTTTATCAAAACCTTATACTACAGAAAGTTTGCCATTTGGTGACGATACGCTGGTTTTTAAAGCCGCCGACAAGATATTTTTGCTGGCTAATCTGGAAGGTCCTTTGCGTATCAGCATCAAAGCTTCACCTGAAGATGTTATTGACAGATTGGAAAAATATCCGGAAGTAATCCCGGCATACCATTTGAACAAACAACACTGGATCGCAGTTGAAATGGAACATGTTACAGATTCAGCACTGATCAAGAACTGGATAGATAATTCTTATGGTCTCATCCTTCTGAGCTTGCCAAAAAGAAAACGACAAGAATTAGAACTTCCATTTTAAGACAAGTGAGCTTCAATTGCTTTTGCAAAGACAGATTTAGGTTTTACGCCAACAAATTGTTTCACAGGCTCTCCGTCTTTGAATAGGATGAGTGTTGGAATACTTCTTACACCATATTCTGCAGCCGTAACTTTGTTTTCATCGACATTTAACTTTCCGATCCTGGCCTTTCCCTCAAACTGATCAGCCAATTCGCTCACCACCGGAGCAATCATTTTACATGGACCGCACCAGGGGGCCCAAAAATCAACCAGAACAACTCCTCTATGAATCTGCTTATTGAAGTTTTTATCGTTTAGCAAAACCAATTTATCACTCTCATTTTCAGGTGAGTAATTCTTTACAAGTTTATAACGCTTGTAGGTTGAATAAATTAAATAAAGGGTAAAAATCCCCAAAAGTACCCAGATCAATGTTGACATAAATAATATTTTAGTGTGCAAAAGTATCATTAATCCCAGACTACAGAACTCACAACCATTTGTTTTTTTTGAATAAAACCAACATCCAGCCTGCAATAAAAAGCATTATAAACCAAACCACAAAATAACCATATTTAAAAGACAATTCAGGCATGTACTCGAAATTCATCCCATAAATACCTGCGATAAAAGTGAGCGGGATAAATATTGTAGCTATAATGGTAAGCACCTGCATCACTTTATTCATGCGGTGGCTGAGTTCAGAAAGGTACATGTCCTTGAGGTTTGTATTAAGCTCGCGGTAAGTCTCGATGGTTTCAAAAACCTGCATCACATGATCGTTCACATCGTTAAAGTACTTCATGTTTCGTCTGTTAAGCAAATCGGATTCAGTTTTTAGAATAGCACTAAGTGCCTCACGCAGAGGAAACACAGCCTTTTTCATAAAAATTAACTCCTTCCGGTTGTGTTGTATCTGATCAAGAACTTGCTCATTAATTTCTGTTATCAGCTTCTCTTCGATCTGATCGAGGGCATTAGCCACAATTTCGACTACCTGAAAATAGTGATCGACTATGATATCTGTAAGGGCATACATCAAATAGTCAGGTCCGTAAGTACGCAATTTACCAGCGGGCACCTCAAAGCGTTTAAAGATAGTATCAAAAATGCTCAATTCGCTTTCGTGAAAAGAAATCAAAAGATTCTCTTTCAACACAAAACTAACCTGATCGGCTATCATGGCATTTTCTTTGTCAACAGCCAGTGTTTTAAGTGTAAAGAAAAGCGCATCCTCTTCTATAATTGATTTTGGTCTCTGGCCGGTGTTAAGTATGTCCTCCAAAAATAAGGAGTGCAGCTTAAACTTTTCACCAAACTCACCAATTAATGCGGCATTCTGCAAACCAATCACCCTGATCCAGCTTGTTTTTGTTGTATCAAGTTGATTTAGGATCTGCTCTAAAGTAATGTCTTTCAACATTTCAAATGAATTGGCATCCGCTGTTATCAAATCGAAGGATGTTTTTTCGGTCTTAACCTGGCCAATATGAATCAAACTGCCGGGAGGTAAACCTGCCTTATTGGGTGCTCCTGCCTTGCCTAGTTTTCTAGCAGATTTTTTCTTTCTGGGTGTTTTCATAGTAAACTAAATTTAACAAAGTTATTAAATTACATCAAGCCTGCAAACGAGATATACAAAGCAAAAAAACCGGCCAGCAAAACTGACCGGTTTTCAAACATCCTATTAAATGATAATTACTGAACGATATTCCTGAAATCCGGCTCACTATAATACTTCATGAACTCACGATCCCATTTAGCAGTATTTTTATAATTTTCGTCCTTTTGAATGGCTTTCATCAGGTTGGTGTACACACCACTTGCATCATCGGTACGGGCACTGGCAACTGCCATCAGGTAGAAGCCTTCAGCAGTTTCAGGGGCACAACCAAGAGTGTTTTTCGCTGCACTGTAGTCTTTGTTCAACAGTTGTGCAAGACCGAGGTTGTAATCGCATTTTTCGCTCTGCATAAGTGAAACAGCTTTTGCATAGTCACCTTTGTAGATATTTACAATACCCATATTGTAATTTACGTCTCCACCAAGTGCTTTTGCTTTGTTCAGATGCATTTCTGCTGCAGCAAAATCGCGTTCCATCACAGCAACAACAGCAAGGTTGTTGTGTACTTCAGCTGATTTATCTGACATCTCTGCTGCTTTCTGCAAGAGGCGTTTGGCTTCAGCCACATTACCCATTTGCAACTCAACTTCTGAAGCATTTACAACAGCACGCAAACATTTTGGATGTAAATCCATCGCAGTTGCATAGATAGCTTTGCGTGTATTCAGGTCTTCGGTGAGTGTAGCAGCATAAAGCAGTTCATTCAATTTGAGTGAAGCAGGATCTGAGATTGCCAATTCAGCTAATTCTGCGTCTGAATGTTTAGGCTCAAAAGTGTTTACATTAATGATTGCACGACGGAGCGGAGGAAGAATATCATTTTCAATTTCAGGATAGATCAAAATCATATTCCTGATTTCCTGTTCACGCTGATCAGCACTAGCTGAACGCACAACATTAAGGATAGAGTTTTTATCTTTTATGGCAGAAGCTTCAACAGCACTCATAAAACCATTCCAGTCGGGGCCGTTAGCTGATTCAACAAAAGTGATTTCATTCACTTTATTGAAAGCTAAATCACTTTTGTGCTTTTTAGCCAGTTTGTCAAGTTCTCTTTTAACGAAATCAACAGTGGTTTTAGCACGACGGCCTGATAATCCCTGGTTAAATGTCTCTTCACCTTCGGGAGATGCCCAGCCATCGATAGTGATATCTTTCAGTTCCCAGCCTTTTAAAACATCGGTTGTTATGCCGGCAAGTGCATCTTTGCTTTCCTGTTTTTTATTCATTGGAAGGTTCCAATTCAGGTTAGCCAGATTCACCTGGAAATACAGATCTGCTGATTGAGTGACAATGGTAACTTTTTCGTAACCATGAGCCATCACACTGTTGTTCAAGTTGTCTTCAATACGTTTTGAAGTGTAGATAACACCATCAGCAAGCTTGCGTTCGTCGGCCATGTAATAGTTAGCGTTTTCCATCACCTGTTCGCGTGTTGGGTAAACGGTTCCCTTGTGCGAATAAATCAGGGGAGCAACCACTAATTCACTTACATTCATATCAGGAGTGTAAGGAATCTTACCGGTGTAAGTGAAACTCCCGCCATTCTGATAGCTGATCAAAGTACCATCACCACTAACTGATTCTCCCTTAAAGGTAAGGGGTTCAAATGCTGTAGCACCACCTTCATAAGTGAGCACAGGTGTAAAGTTCATCACTGCGTCTTTCTTGAAGTATTTCGGCGGGAAGTTTCCTTTGATGGTAACCGTTACGCTATCACCCTTTTCTTCAAGTACTTCAGGAATAACCTGCAACTCAACTTTTCCAAAATCGGAGGCCATGCCTTTGACATTAGACTTGCCAAATTTGTAACGGGCACCAACATTGAAATAGGAATATACATCGTTCTTCACTTCCATCGCACCTCCATAAACATTATCAGCATAATCGGTACTCATCCAGTTGTAAGAATAATCGCCATAAATATCCCATCTATCACTTACTTTGAAAGTCACATCAAAACCCACTGGAACAGTAAGGTCAACATTTCTTTCGCTGATACCATTTCCAGAACCACCAGATTTATTGTCTTTATAGCCACTACGAGCCAATTCAGCGTCAGTATTCATATCGTATGTGATGGCTTTCCATTGAGCTTGACCTACACCAAGGTGAAGCCCAAAATCAACCAAACGATCATTGTAGCCGGCAAATAAATTGGAGAGATTTATACCAAAATTTAATGATCCGGCAAAGTAATCGTTATTAAAATACATATCTCGTCCAAACGGTTCGTTAATAATGCCACTGGAGGATGCGTTTTCTTTCTCTCCCTGAAAAAATCCTCTTTCCAGTTTGGCATAGGCATCAAATACAGGAGAAAACTGACGACCAACTGCCAAGGCACCATTAATGTTTGTTTGACTAAAGTCCGGCGTAAAGCCGTATTTTGATAAATCAGCATGTGACCAGCTTGGTCCTATTTCGCCCTGAAGGAACCAATAAGGTGAAAAAGACGAGCTGCGTTTAGTCTCTTTTTCATCCTCGGTTTCCTGGGCAATCATAAAGATTGGAAAAGCTACCAAAAGTGCTAATAACAGCAGTTTGGTTCGAAGTAGAAGGTTTTTCATAATGCAATTTTTTAAGTAGTTAATCAATTTAATAGGATTGTCTTTAATTGCTTTTAGTGTGCAAGATACGATTTTTGTTTTTAGTGTTGCTTTTTTTCAAAAATATTTTTGTGCAAAATTAGCAATAAATCACCAAAATGCAAGTCATTACAAAAATTTGAGTTATAAAATTAACAGTTCATTAAGTCTTTATACGGCACCAAACATTAAAGGTTACCAAATTGCTCCCATTTTGTAAAATAATGCCATAATACTATGCCTGCACACACTGAAATATTCAAGGAATGTTTGGTTCCTGCCTGTGGAATTTCTATTGCTCCATTACACTGACACAGTACTGCATCTCCCACTCCTTCCACCTCATTTCCAAATACTAAGGCTATTTTCTCGTTTGATAATTTCATCTCGTTCAATGGAATACTCTCATCTGTCTGTTCCACGGCAAACACTGTATATTCTTCCGAATTTAAATAACGAATAGCTTCCTCTGTTGTCTTAAAATATCTCCAATCAACTGATTCGGTTGCGCCCAGTGCTGTTTTATGTATCTCACGGTGTGGCGGGCAAGCTGATATTCCACATAAAAAAACAGCAGAAACACGAAAAGCATCAGCTGTTCGAAACACAGAGCCAATGTTGTGAAGCGATCTAATATTATCCAACACTACTATCAGCGGCATTTTTTCTGCCCTTTTGTAGTGCTCCTGGTCTATCCGACCCAGCTGATCCAAACTCAGTTGCTTCATACTTTTTATGCAAAAATACGATAGAATCCTGAAAACAATCCTGCCAACACTGTCCAATTAAATACTCTGTTCTATCTTTGTTGGTTCAATCCGATGGAAAAACGATGAGCAAATCAGCCAAATCTGTTGTAGAAACCCCTTTAATGAAGCAA
>Ga0334888_1004370_pt1 | contig 12859 bp, 12 predicted proteins | sample GraSluR1_MG_FD_207227 | JGI IMG/M metagenome (GOLD analysis project Ga0334888, IMG submission 207227) | Sludge microbial communities from methane-producing bioreactor in Wageningen University, Netherlands - Granular Sludge_3_08-R1 | ecosystem: Engineered > Bioreactor > Anaerobic > Unclassified ...
AAGGTCAGCAGAACGGCTTCAAGATCATGCTTGACGACGGCAGCAATATCACCCATCTTGATCAAAGCACGCTGCCCTTCATCGCCAACACCGGAGATATTCTTGGCAACATCACCGGTCCGCTTGCCTATAGCTTCGGCAATTACAAAATCGCTCTCACTACCACCCCCGCCGTCCGCCCACAGCAGATAACCCCTGCGGCACTCCCTCAAATCCAGCCAGGTCAATTCAGCGTAATGACCTGGAATGTTGAGAATCTCTTCGACTATCTGGAACCGCACCCCTCCAGCCCTGCCCTGCCCAATATCCGCCAATACAAGGTAGATATTGCCCGCACCGCCAACACCATCCTGACTGCTGGCGCTCCTTCCGTTGTTGCCTTGCAGGAAGTGGAGAATATCAAAGTCCTCGAAGACATTGCCGATTCCGACATCCTCAGCGGCTACCCCTACCAACCCATCCTGATTGAAGGGACAGACAGCCGCGGGATTGACGTCGGCTACCTTGTGCGCACAGACCATGCAAAAATCCTGGAAACCACACAGCACGAAGCACCCGAAGGCATCACCAGCCGCCCGCCGCTTGAGATTAGGCTCGAAGTCATCGGCAGCAGCCCGCCAACCACCCTGCACATTCTCAACAACCACTTCACCAGCATGTCCGGCGGAGAAAAAGCCACCGAACCGCGCAGAAATTCTCAAGCTGCCTGGAATGTAACGGTTATGCAACAAATCCTCAGCGCCGATCCCGACAGCCATATCATCATCACCGGCGATCTGAACTCCTATTACGATTCTCCTCCTGTCCAGATTTTCCGTGACGCCGGCCTCTCGCACGCTTTTGACCTCCTCCAACCGGAAGAACGCTACACTTACATCTACGAAGGCGCCTCCCAAACCCTGGACCATGTGCTGATGACGGAATGGCTATACGAAAATATCGATTCGGTTATCCCTCTGCACATCAACGCCGACTACACCATCCCCCTCGCCGGCGACGAATCCCCCATCCACAAATCCGATCATGACCCCGTCATCGTCATCTTTAATTTTACGGAGGAGTGAGTTACAATCAGTTAATTGATATATTGTCCAGGAATATAAAATGAGATTGCTTCAGGAGGTGGAACATGAAAAGGAAAATGTTGCATCCCAGCCTGCTGCTTGTACTGACACTGCTGATTGCTTCTTGCAAAACGGGCTCTCCGGATTGTAAGGAGCTGCTCTTTACACATCACTTCGTATCCAGGAAAGGCTTTGAATCGAACATCGTTGCCATCTATCCTGAAGAAACGTCTCCGCGACGGGTGACAACCGACGGTCTTTACAATACCATGCCCCACTGGTCTCCTGACGGGTCCCGGATTGCTTATCTGTCTGCACGCTCAGGGACGCTGCAGCTGCACCTGATGGATCCTGACGGTGGCAATGACCGCCAACTTACCTCCGGTTTCGGTCTTGATGTTTCACAGTTGGTGTGGTTGCCCGATGGAAATCGAATCGCGATGTGGGCAGCAGGGACTGGAGAATGGCAATGGCAAGCTGTAGATGTGGTCACAGGAGAAATCACCTCCCTTGACGAGTGGGCTCTTCCGTCCGACAGTTTCTTGTCAATGAGCTTGTCCCATGATGGCACACGCCTTGCCTACGTAGAACAAACAACACCAAAACAACAGAACACCCCGTACCAGCTCTACATTCAGGATATTGATGGTTCCAACAGATATGCGCTCACAAATACCAGTGGAATAATCCACAATCCGATATGGTCCCCTGACGACAGCCAGATTGCTTTCCTTTCATGTGATGAAAGCGCTGCTTGTAAAGAAAATGTCATCTATATGATTAATCTGGATGGCAGCAACCTCCATGAACTCACTACAACAGATCTCTATCCGTCGATGATCGCCTGGTCACCTGACGGAGAATCGCTGGCGGTTATCGCTGATGATGAGCTTTACACCGGGGGAGTCCTCTATCAATTGGATCTCAAGACTGGGAAAAGAACAGCCCTGTTCAAACTTGAGCAGCCGAGTCACCTCTCGCATCTTTCCTGGTCCCATTAGATATTGTCAAATTGAGACTCAAGGCTTGGCTTGATGACACCCAACCCGAAAGAGGCTGGCGAAACGAAACACTCAATATCATCGGCGTTAATTGTCATTCATACTCATTGGTGGACTAATCTATCCCTCCCCCGCGTGGCGGGGGAGGGATAGATTTTCTGCTGCCCAGAAAATCAGGGTGCTGTCAGCCCTTCAACACCGCCAACGCCCGCTCATGCAGCAACCCATTCGAACACAATACCCCGCGGTTATTCTCCAGTTTCCTGCCCGCGCTGAAATCAAGTGTCCTCCCGTCCAGATCCGTCACCCGTCCCCCAGCCTCTTCGATCACAATCATCCCGGCAGCCTGATCCCAAATTTTCTCTTTGTATTCGGGCGCTTCCGCAGGTGGAACCCGCAGCAAAAACTCCCCATCCCCCGCAGCCAGTACGCCCTGCTTCGCCTGACTGTCCATCCGTACAGGGTCTTTTTTAATGCCCATTTCCTGAATAAAGCTGGCAATCACCTCTTCGTTCGTATGCCCCGACTCAAACGAAAATAACATGCGCGCTTCTGCGTGGCTGGCACACGCTGAAACACACAGTTTCACCGCCTCCCGTGGTTCATCCAGCGACAAAGCCCACGTTCCCTTCCCTGCCGACGCGTATATGATCACGCCTGGCTTTTCAAAACAACTCAATTGCAAATTCGGACAGCCCAATAACCCGACCACCACACGGTAGTCGACCAGCAGGGACAGCGCTACCGCAAACTGACCGCCGCGCAAAAATCCTTTTGTGCCGTCAATCGGATCCACCAGCCAAAACCGCTCACTCGGCGCAGCATTTCCCCAACTGATCCACTTCGTGACAGACTGTTGGTCTGCTTCAGCAATGCAAGACTTCACATAATTAGTAACCCCGCCCTGCAAATCTGCATCCTGCTTTTGCAAAAATCCCCCGTCTTCTTCCCCCACTAGCACATCCTGAGGAAAACGTTCCCCCAGCCGCCGCGCAATCAAGGCCTGAACGCTGAAATCAGCCACCGTTACCGGCGACCGGTCTTCCTTTACCATCGCCGTTGAGGTCAATTCTCGCTGGATGCGCCGGGAAAGCAAACTCGCTTCCCGCACCACTTCAATTCCCGCGAGCAATTCAAATCTCATGTCTTTCTGCATCCATGCTCCTCGCTTTTATCCCAACGAAACAACACGATTGTCCTGTGCCGATTTCAACAAACCCTGAATCGTATGGACATGATTCCAGCTGTCCTGCAAAGAAATCAGTGGAGCCTTTCCATCCAGAATAGCAGCATGCAGATTCTCCACTTCATAGCGGTACAAATCTGCTTGCGCAGACTCGTATTCCGTCATTGAGCCATATTCATTAAACAGCTGAATCTTTTCACCCTGCCCCATATTGACAAAAGGCCGGATGAGCAGGATCCGCCCCAGCGTCCCCATGATTTCCACGGAAGTATGGGTTGGCGATTCAAATGAGCAGGAGATCTGCGCGAACCGCTCCCTGGAAAACATCAACTCTCCCTGAAACACCATATCCACACCTGTCTTCCCCATTCGCTGCACGCCAAATACCCGTTCGGCAGGCTCTTTCATCAACCATTGCGCATAACTGAGTGGATAAATCCCAATATCCCACAATGCGCCGCCGCCCATCTCAGGCTGATAACGATAATCACCCGGATGATCCAGCACAAAATTGAACACCCCGCGGACGCTTTGCAACGCCCCGATCCGCCCTTCCTCAATCCACTTCTCTATCATCAAGGTTTGTGGATGATGGCGGTACATCAAAGCCTCCATTGCGCACTTCCCGGTTTCTTTGCTGGCGGCGATGATTGCGTCCACCTCATCTACAGATAACGCCAGCGGTTTTTCACATAATACATGTTTGCCGGCGCGCAGCGCACGTATCGTCCATTCGGCGTGCAAATGATTTGGTAAACTCACATATACCGCATCCACTTCTGGCGATACCAGCATCTCCTCATAACTGCCAAACGCCATCGGAATCTGCTTCTGCCGCGCATATCTCCTTGCCCTCATCTTCCTGCGGCTTGCTACAGCAGTCAGTTCTCCGCGTGCAGAGCTGCGAATAGCGGGAATGATTTGATTATTGATCCTCGCCGTTGATACCAATCCCCATCGAATTTTATCCATCATTTTCCTCCAGACAGATTTTCATAATATTTGTACCGCCCCTTGACATAGGAACGCAGCCTACCCTTGCGCTCCAATTCCTTAAGCTGCGCTCTCACCGCTGCCTCGCCATACCGCCGGAATTTCCCCAGTATCTTGCCTTCACTCTTGCCGCTGGCACAAAACGCAGCAATCTCCCCCGCCAGCCCCTCTTCTTCCGATGGCAGCGCTTTTTTTGGCGCAACCAGTGTGATCCCCGGATTGCCAGAATACTGCCCTCCCGGCACAAATTCCACACACTCAGGATATTGGCTCAAATACTTTCGCAATCGCCTGCGTATCTGCCCGCCATCTCCGCCAGAACCATAGCCATGGATCACCATAAAATGGGTTGTATTACCTCTCGCCACCCTGGCATTATAAAAAGCAACAAAAGCAGATAAAGCTTCCGTTATCGTATAACCATGCAAATCAATCTCATCAACCGTACGCACGTTGTTCCCGTTTCTTTTCCACACCATTTTCGTTACAAATCGCTGTCCAGAATAAAGCCCTCGAGATGATCCATATCAATCTCGGTTTCTAAAATTGCAAAAGACAAGATCGCTATCCCCGCTTTCCGCGCGGATAGTCTTGACCCGGATACCAGTGGGTGCCACGCTGGCAGCGGCTTGCCTTCCTGCAGCAGCCGGTAAGCGCAGGTCTTTGGCATGAAGTTCAATTCTGCTACATTTTCTACAGACAGCACCACACATGTTGGTACAAATACGGAACGATGCGCATACGCCCTGCAGCCTCCGTTTTTCAGGTCATACAGCTTGCACACAATACTGGTGAAATAAACCCCGCCGCCTTCCTCATCCTCCACCTTGTGCAAACAGCATCGCCCGCAATGATCACAGAGCAGCTCCCATTCCGCCACGCTCATCTCTTCCAATTGTTTTGCTTCCCAAAAAGGCTGCGTCATATCCTCTATCCTTTATCACTTTCGTAAATCTTCAAGTATAATTGTAATCCGTAATGACAAACACTATCCTGCATCGGAAGGTATAAAAATGTCCAATGTTGCTGAAAAATTTTTGGCCTATGTCAAAATCGATACACAATCCGATCGTTACAGCGAAACAACTCCCTCTACCAGAAAACAATTAGACCTTGCAAAATTACTGGTCAAAGAACTGAAAGCTCTCAAACTGGAAAATGTGACCCTTTCGGAGCATGGGTATGTCATGGCAACTTTACCCGCCAACATACCCAACTTCACCGGCCCCACCATTGGCTTCATTGCCCACATGGACACCAGCCCCGATTTCACTGCCGAGAATGTCTCCCCAAAACTCGTAGAGAATTATCATGGCGGCGACCTTCCCCTTGACGATGCCGGAGAGATTGTCCTCTCGCCCAAAGAATTTCCCGAACTTGCCAATTACAAAGGCAAAACGCTCATCACCACGGACGGCTCAACCCTCCTCGGCGCAGATGACAAAGCCGGCATTGCCGAGATCATGACCGCCATCGAGCATCTCGTTCAGCACCCCGAGATTCCCCATGGCCCAATCCGCATCGGCTTCACTCCCGATGAAGAGGTTGGCCGCGGCGCAGATTATTTTGACGTCGAAGCCTTCAACGCTGACTTCGCCTATACCCTGGACGGCGGCGAAATTGGCGACCTGAACTACGAAAACTTCAACGCCGCTGGCGCCGAGATCATCATCCATGGTCGCAGTGTCCACCCCGGTTCCGCCAAGGATAAAATGGTCAACGCGATCATGATCGCCATAGAACTGGCACAAATGCTGCCCGACCGGGAACGACCGGAACATACCGAAGAATACGAAGGCTTCTTTCACCTCTTTGAGTTGGAAGGCGACGTAGAACGCGCCCGCATGGTTTACATCCTCCGCGATCATGACCGCGAGAAATACAACGCCCGCATAGAACTGCTGGAACGCAGCGCATCCACCCTCAACGCCCGCTATGGTGTCGGTACCGTTGAACTGACAATCAAAGAGCAGTACCGCAACATGAAAGAAAAGCTGCTCCCGCACATGCACATCGTGGACACCGCCAAAGAAGCCATGCAATCCCTGGGCATTGAACCACTCATCACCCCCATCCGCGGCGGTACCGACGGCTCCCGTCTGTCCTACATGGGTCTTCTCACCCCGAATATCTTCACCGGCGGGCACAATTTCCACGGCAACTACGAATATATCTGCCTTGAATCCATGGAAAGTGCTGTTCAGGTGATTCTTAAAATCATCGAATTATATGCAGCCAAATGAAATAAAAAGCGCCCGGACGGGCGCTTTTTATTCGCATCGTGCCAAAAGTCAATGGATTAAAAACTACAGCGACTTCATTATTGCTTTCAATACTTCCGAAGCTTTCCCTTCCAGAAAAATATCCGTAACAGTGTCCGTGTAATTGGATGGGCAAACATTCACTTCAATGATCGTCTTTCCATTTCGCTTTGCGTCCACTGGCAAAGATGCCGCGGGCATCACTTCCCCCGTTGTACCAATCACCAGCCACACATCTGCCATCAGGGTTTCTGCAGATGCCTGTTTATGCGCCTGCATAGGAATTGCCTCGCCAAAGAACACAAAATCAGGCTTCAAGACCATATTGCAGTCCTCGCATCGTGGCGGAAGTTTTACCCAATTCACTTCATCTGCTTGCCTGATCTCGCCACAAGTCTGGCAAACTAACCGCTGGCTGCTGCCATGAAATTCAACCACGTTTTTGCTGCCTGCTTTCTGGTGCAGATTATCAATATTCTGGGTGATTATACCTTGCAGATACCCGGCCTTTTCCATCTCAGCCAGGGCCAGATGCGCCGCATTTGGCCTGGCAGCCAAAAAATGATCGTAAAAAATAGCACGGATTTCTTTCCATGCCTCATCAGGATTTGCATTAAAATTTTTCACATCCAGACAACTGGGGTCGTGATTAGCCCAAATCCCGTTCTCGCCACGAAAAGGCGGCACGCCGCTTTCAACACTGATCCCTGCCCCGGTAAACGCAACCACCCGCTTCGCGCCTCGTATTTTTTCAACAGCCTGTTCCAATAAAAGCGAATCCATCCCGTTGACCTTTCCTGTTTAATAAAAATTATTTAAATAATCCAGATTATAAATACCCTAATCGCTTCACAGCCTCTAGCAAAGTTGCCTCCTTCTTCGCAAAATTGAACCGTACCAAATGCGCCCCATCCTCCGCCCGATGATAAAAACTGCTGCCGGGTACGACCGCAACCCCGATATCTCTGGCAAGGAACTCGGCAAAAGCACGATCTTTCGTCCATGCTAAATTTTGATACTTCTCTTCCGGCCAATCAATTCCTGAATAATCCGCCATGACGTAATATGCGCCCTCCGGCACATAGATCTCAAAACCGGCACCCCGCAAGCCAGGTAAAAACATCTCTTTTGTCTGCGTGTATTGCCGAATCACATGTTCAAAATAATCATTGCCCAGATTCAAAGCTGTAATACCAGCTTTCTGGAATGGAGCTGGCGCGCACACCGTTAAATAATCATGTACTTTTCGGATCAACACGGACAGCGGCCCACAAGCCGCTGCCCATCCAATCCGCCATCCCGTCACCGAGAACGTCTTACCCAATCCACTGATCGTTACACTTCTTTCTCTCATCCCTTCCAGGCTGGCAATGCTAATATGCTGCACACCATCATATAAAATATACTCATAGATTTCATCCGTCACCGCAATCACATCATACTGCTTACAAAGTCCCGCAATGAATGCCAAATCTTCCTTGCTAAAAACTCTTCCTGTTGGATTATGCGGTGTATTGATCAGAATCAATCGCGTTTTATCATTGAATGCCTTTGCCAATTCCGCTCGATCCAGCGCATAATCTGGCAATTGTAATGCCACAAATCGCGGCGTTACCCCTGCCAGCGCACAATCCGGAAGATAATTCTCATACCATGGTTCCAGGATAATTACCTCATCTCCCGGATCTGTTAAGGCCAATATCGTCGCGATCATCGCTTCACTGACACCGCAGGTCACCGTAATCTCAGACTCCGGATTAAATACCACCCCATTGTCGCGCTGGTATTTAGCGGCAATCGCATCCCGAAATGCCAGGTCGCCAAACGGAAACGTATACTGGTTCTCCCCCTGCCGGATCGCTTCCACAGCAGCATCCAGCACAGCAGCCGGCGCCAAAAAGTCCGGCAAACCCTGTGACAGATTGACCGCTCCGGTACTATCCCCCAATCGGGTCATTTCACGAATAACAGATTCCTGAAAACCGGCTGTTCGTTTTGCAACCCCTCTTTTAAAATCTTGAATATCCCGCATACGCTCCATTCCGTCAACCATTTCCTGTTTTCAACCAGGTACTGTCCAGTTTATCACAAAACCCATTGCGCTTCCGACTGCATGCCGCATAATCCTGCCGAGTTGCTAAATTTTCCTCATCAGGATAAAATCATAGCCAGGAAGTTGTGCAAGGCATGGTCTTTTCTCGCAAATTTTTGGAGATCTTGTCCCCCACTCTGGATGTACAATGACAGCGCTTAATAGTTACACATCGTGATATCAACCAGTTTTACCAGAAACATGCACCAAGGAATGCTCTCATGGCTCCTCCACAAACCATTCTCATCGTTGATGATACACCTGTTGGCCGCGATACCCTTGAAGCCCTCCTCTACAAACAGGGCTACAACCTTGCATTTGCGTCCAGCGGGCCGGAAACCCTTACCAAAGCCGAAGAACTGATGCCCGATCTCATCTTGCTGGATGTGATGATGCCCGGCATGAATGGTTTTGAAGTTTGCCGCCGCCTGCGCGAAAACCCCATCCTGGCCGAAGTCCCTGTCATCATGGTCACCGCCCTGGATGACCAATCCTCCCGTGTCAAAGGCATTGAAGCTGGCGCAGACGATTTTATTACCAAGCCATTCAACCGGGTCGAATTGCGCGCAAGGGTTAATACCATCCTGCGCCTCAATCGCTATCGTACCCTGCAGGATGAAAGGTCCCGGTTAATCTCTGCCCTGGAAAATTTACAAGCAGCCTACGATGAAACCATCCGTGGGTGGGGCTACGCGCTTGATCTTCGCGATGATGAAACCCAGGGTCACTCCACCCGTGTCACCCAACTCACCGAACAAATCGCGATCAAAATCGGCGTTCCTCCCGAAGAGATCCTCCACATTAAACGCGGCGCTATCCTCCACGACATTGGAAAAATTGGCATTCCCGACAGCATTTTACTGAAGAACGGGCCGCTTTCTGATGAAGAGTGGGAGGTGATGAAACAACACCCGCGTCACGGATTTGACATGCTTTCCCGCATTGAATACCTCAAATCATCGCTGGATATTCCCTATTGCCACCATGAAAGATGGGACGGTTCTGGATATCCCCGCGGTTTAAAGGGGGAAGAAATCCCCTTGAGCGCCCGCATCTTCGCCATTGTTGATGTATGGGATGCCCTCAACTCCGACCGGCCATATCGCCGCAAATGGCCTCACGAAAAAATCATCCATCATATCCGTGAACAGTCGGGAAAACATTTTGATCCCGCCATTGTTCCCGCATTCCTTGAGTTGGCTGAAAATTTCGAGGACTGATCGTCGCCGCCAACAACACAGTATTCCCGCAGCTTCTTCACCGGGATTTCTGCACAAAAACCTCAACCTGCATTCCCCCATATTTTCATATTTTGCTTTTTACATTTTCAAAAGGCTCATTGGGGATTTCCAGTTTATCACCTATAATACTATTTTACCAATCATCGATTATTCTCATTAACGTCTGGAAAGTTCCGCATGGCCTTATTAAGTCTGCCAGCCTTCATCTTCGTTCTCATCTTTGTCTGCTCATTGGCCTACCTCTCCTGGCAGGCCAATATCGATATCCCTGAAAAAGACACCCTCTTCAAGGTCAAGACAGACGATCCAATAGTGGCTACGCGAAATTCAATCACGAAAATTACAATCAACTGGGATACATCCATCACCCCCTCTGCTATCGCTGTCACCCCCAACCCACAGGATGAGCACTTCTCTGCCGCCAATCTTCCCGCCGGCAGCACTTCAGTATCCCTGACTGGCGTGCCGCCATTGCCGCGCCCTTATTTCACTGTGCAGCAAAACGGACACACACCCATCAATATAGCCGAGCGCATTCTCCCTTTTGAAGGTATCAACAACTTCCGCGACCTGGGCGGGTACTGTGCCGCTGATGGCCGTGTGCTCAAATGGGGGCAGCTCTTTCGTTCCGGTCATCTCGGCACACCCAGCCAGTTTGACCATGACCTCCTGCAAAACCTCGGCATCAAAACCATCATCGACCTGCGCAGCCCGCAAGAACGCCGCAAAATGCCGGACACCCCTTTCCGCGGCGTCACCAACCTGCACATCCCCCTTTTCCGTTCAGACCCCTTCATGTACCGCCACATCATATTCCAGCGCCATAAACTCGGCCAGCGGCTTGAACACATCTATACTTCCTGGGTCATTGATGGCAGTGCCAAAGAACTTGGTCACATCCTCCACATCGTCAGCAACCCGGAAAACCTTCCCCTTCTTTTCCACTGCACCGCTGGCAAGGACCGAACCGGTATTACTGCCGCCATCCTTCTGCTTGCATTGGGTGTATCCGAAAACACCGCCATCGCCGACTACACCCTCAGCAATGCCGCCGCCGACCGTTTCATGGCTGACTATCAACAGCCCCTCTCACTCGTCCGTTTCCTCGGCATCAAACAGGAACATTTTTATCCCATCATCGCCACCCCGCCACAAATGATGATCTTTACGATCAATCACATCAAACGGAAGTATGGTTCAATCATCAACTATCTCACCCTCACGACAGGCGTCTCCCAGAAAACCCTTGTGCAGCTCCGAAACACTCTGTTGGAGGATGGATCATGAAAGCCAAACCTGCCCTGCTCATTGCCCGCATTTTTATCGGCATTGTCACTTTCTTTAATCTGCAATGCGCAGTCGTTTTCCTCATTTCGCCGGCACGCTACGCATCGGCATTTGAAATTTCCGGCATTCCCGGCTCCGCTTTCGTCAGCGCGCTGGGGATCCTCTTTCTGATGTGGAATGTTCCCTACCTGTTCGCCCTCTCTCACCCCGTCCGGTACCGCATTTCGCTCATTCAGGCCGTCATCATGCAAACCATCGGCCTTATCGGCGAAACCCTCCTCTACCGCAATATTCCCCTCTCCCACACCGTCCTCCGTCAATCCACCTTGCGCTTCATCATCTTTGACGGCGGCGGCTTGCTCCTTTTGCTTGCTGCCCTGTGGCTTGTCCACAGATTGCCCAAAGATTTACCCGCCATATTGCACCGCGGGGACGACGGGACTTGAATCCCATACCCTCAATGGGTACGCGCGATCTTACAAAAAAAAGACCCTCATCTTGAGGATCTTCTTTGTTCGAGCGGGGACGACGGGACTTGAATCCCATACCCTCAATGGGTACGCGCGATCTTACAAAAAAAAGACCCTCATCTTGAGGATCTTCTTTGTTCGAGCGGGGACGACGGGACTTGAACCCGCGATCTCGGCCTTGACAGGGCCGCATGTTAGACCAACTACACCACGCCCCCGAGCCCAAATATCTTATCACAATCCAACACCTTCGTCAAGTTTTCAAAATCAAGCGAATTCAGGAATTACACCTGCTATTTTTCAAAATGCGTATTAATTTGTACAGAAAGCCGGTCTGAAAGTGATGTATACTTTCAGGAACATTCCTGGCATGCACGGAAACTTTCCGCTGCCATGAGAGGTCAATTATGAATACATACAAGAATAAACGCATCCTGATCACTGGCGGCTCCAGCGGCATTGGCCTGGCCCTTGCCCGCCAGCTTTCCTCCCTGGGAGCATCCGTACACCTCCTGGCACGCTCCCCTGAACGCCTGCAATCCAGTCTGAAAACCATCAAAGAAATGCGAATTTCCCCTGAACAGAATTTTTCCGCCATCCAGGCTGATGTGACCGATCTGGAGACCCTTGCCCCTGCTCTGGATCAATTCGAGCAAGCATTTGGAGCGCCAGATATCGTCATCAATGCTGCCGGGGTCGCCCACCCGGGAGAATTTGCCGAACTGGAAATAGAAACCTTCCACTGGGTAATGGAGATCAACTATTTCGGCACAGTTAACGTCATCAAACTCCTTCTGCCTGCTATGCGAAAACGCGGCAGCGGTCACATCATCAACTTCTCCTCGATTGCCGGCTACATGGGCGTTTACGGCTACACCGCCTACGGCGCTTCCAAATACGCCGTGCGCGGCTTCTCGGACGCGCTGCGGGCCGAATTAAAACCCAAAGGGATTGCCGTCTCGGTTATTTTCCCGCCAGATACCGACACCCCGCAACTGGCGTATGAAGGTCCGTTCAAACCGCCCATCACCAAAATCCTCTCCGGTAATGCCAAAACCATGACCGCCGACGAAGTCGCCGCCATCACACTGCGCCAGGCAGCAAAGCAACGCTACATCATCACCCCCGGCTTTGAAAGCTCCCTTTTCTTTACACTCAGCAGCCTCCTCGGACGCCTGATCTATCCCATCATGGACATGCAAATCACCCAGGCCATTAAAAAGCTAAAACATCCGTGAACTTACCCGGTCAACGACTCTGGCAC
>Ga0334888_1004383_pt1 | contig 12838 bp, 11 predicted proteins | sample GraSluR1_MG_FD_207227 | JGI IMG/M metagenome (GOLD analysis project Ga0334888, IMG submission 207227) | Sludge microbial communities from methane-producing bioreactor in Wageningen University, Netherlands - Granular Sludge_3_08-R1 | ecosystem: Engineered > Bioreactor > Anaerobic > Unclassified ...
GCGCCATGCCCCGCCTGAGGTCCTGCGGGCTCATCCCAGTCTTGCTGCCCGCCATGTTGCTGACCTTCGCCGACCCGGCCGGGGCGACGTCCGGCCGCCTGCGCAGCCTCGGCGGCCAGGCCGACTTCCTCGAAGACGACGCTAACGTGCTGCGCTGGTACGGCAGCCTGATCGACTACCCGCAGCAAGTGGTGCTGGAACTCGGCGACTTGAATCACGACACCGGCGGTTCGTTGACCAGCCGGCTCAACCGCCAGGGCGGCGGTTTGCATGCGCAGTTCGACCCCGCCGGCCGCTGGGGCACCGGCGCGGCCTACTTTGGCGAAGATCTCCCGCTGCCCGAACGCGGCGGCTGGATCAATCTCGCCTGGGCTCGCCGCTTCGGCCGCATTGGCATGGGTGCCGCTTTTCGCGGCACGTCATTCAGCGAGGCCGGCAACCGCAACGACGAAGACCTCGACGGCCAGAGCTGCTTCACGCACAGTCTGGGCCTGGGCTTGCGCTGGGACTTGGCCAGCGGCCTCTACGCCGACCTCGCCCTGGAGGCCAATCAGGTCGAGATCGACTACTTCCACAACCAGCGCGGCATCATGATCAGCGAGAACGGCGGCTGGGATAGCTTCGCCGCGCGCGGCCGCGTCTTCCACGAACTCACCGAACGGCTAGCCGCCGTGTACCGCCTCGATTGGTCGCGCCAGGAGCGGCCGCTGGTCGACAATGCGTTCGACGATCTCGTCGACCTCGACGCCGACATCTTCCGCGGCGGCGCGGGCATAAACTACCTGCCCGATGCGGACCGTCTATTGATCGTCTCGGTCGATTTCGACCGGCGCGAAGAAGACCGCCGCGCGCGCCACCCGATCTTCGCCCGCTACGAGCGCGGCCGGCGCGATTGGTGGCGCCTGGACGTGCGCTGCGGCGTGGAAGCGCGGCTGCTGCCATGGCTCAGCGTCCGCGCGGCGTCGCGCTATCGGCGCACGGTCGACGAGTCGCTGGTCAGCTACGACTGGTCCGGCGGCTACCGGGAGAGTACCTACAGCTACGCCATCCGTGTCGAGACGCCGGTCACGGTGGGCGTCGGCTTGCACGTCGGACCGTTCGACGGCGACGTGGTCTTCAACGACATCGCGCCGCTTGATCGCGGTTACCTGTTGACGGCCGCCGACAGCGGCGGCCGCGCCCCGCGTTACTCCGCCGCCACGCTGGTCTACCGGTTCTGACATGGAATCCGGCGGCGGACTCTACCAAGCGCCCCTCTACTACGACGTGGTCAACACGCCGGGGACGGCCCCAGAGACTGCGGCGCTGATACGCCTGGCCCGCCGCTTCGCCGCCCGCAGTGGTCCGGGCAGCGTCTGGCTCGAGCCAGCGTGCGGCACCGGCCGCTACCTGCGCCATTTGCAGCGCCGCGGCCGCCGGGTCCGCGGCTACGACGCCCAGCCTGCGATGCTGGAGTTCGCCGCCGCGCGGCTGGACAGCGACGCCCGATTGGCGATCGCCGCGTTGACGACGCCGGCGAAGTCGCTGCGCCACCTCGGTCACGCGGACGTCGCGTTCTGCCCCGTTAACTCCCTGCGCCACCTGCACACCGATCGCGACGTGATCACCCACTTCGAACAGATCGCCGCGCTGCTGGCCGACGGCGGCGTATACATCGTGGGGCTGGATCTGCACGTTGCCGAGCGACAACCCGATGAAGACGTCTGGCACGCCCGCCGCGGCGGGCTCGCGATCACCCAAGTGGTGCAGTACCTGCCGCCCGACCCCGGCTCGCGGCGAGAACACGTGGTCGTGGAGTTGCTCGCGACCCGCCCCCGCGGCCAGGAACATCTCAGCTTCGCCTACGACCTGCGCACGTACACCGAGCGGCAATGGACCGCACTCTTGGCGCGTTCGCCGCTGCGGCGCCTGGCCACCGCCGACGCCGAAGGGCGGCCCGTCAACGGCGCCGCCCGCCTGCCTTATCAGCTCGAGGTGCTGGCGCGTCGCTAGCGGCGCGCCTAGCGGCCGGTGATCGTCACCCCGCCGCTGCCCGTGTCGACCTTGAACTTGGCATCGCCGCTGCCGACCCGCAGCCGCATTTCACCGCGCCCCTGGTGCAGGATCTCCGCGTCGGGCAGATCGGCGCGGATGCCGCCGCTGCCGGTGTCGACCGTGATCATGGCCGACGCGTCGGCCGGCAGCACCAGGCGCACGCCGCCGCTGCCGGTATCTACGACGAAAGGCCCCGCGCCGAGGCGGTCCAGCTCGAGGGCCACCGCCCCGCTGCCGGTGTCGATATGGGCGCGCTCGGCGCGGACCGCCACGGCTTTCACGCTGCCGCTGCCGGTATCGACGTGGAGACGCTCGGTGTCGGTGCGTTCGATCTCGACCCCGCCGCTGCCGGTGTCCACATGCAGCGAACCGCCGCGGTGGTCAAGGACGGCGACGGCGCCGCTGCCGGTGTCGATCGAAAGCTCGCCGTCGACTCCGCGCGCGGTCACGCCGCCGCTGCCGGTGTCGGCCACCAGGCGCCCGCGGTGATCCTCGGCGCGGACCGAGCCGCTGCGCACGTCGAGCTTCAGGTCGCCGTGGACCCCGGCCGATTCGATCGCGCCGGCGCCGAGCTTCACCTCGGCTAGCCGCCCGCGCGGCACTAATACGGCGACGTCCGCCCACACTTCCAAACCGGAGCCCGAGCCGCGCACGCTGATGCCCGAGCCGCCGAAACCACCCAGCAGAATCTTCCACCACCGGTCGCCTTCGTCGTCGCCGGGCTCGCGTATCTTTGTGCGGCTACCGCTACCCAGGCGCGGGTAGACATAGTCACGGCGCGACCCGACCGGGAACTTGACCTCGAGCCTCGCCTGCCGGCCCTCGTCCAGGCGGATCGCGATCAGGTCCGGATCGGCGTCCTTGCCCTGCACCGCGACGCGAACCTCGAAGCGGTCGCCGGGCGCGGGGGCAACGCGGATCTCGCCGATCAAGTTGAGCAGCACGAGTTCGTCGGCGTCGAAGGCGAAGTCGCGCGTGAATTCGACCGCCGGCGCCGCTGCCGCCAGAACGGCAACGACAGCCGGTACAAGCAGCGACGACCAGCGCAGCGAACGGAGTCTCATGGTCGCTCTCCCTTGTTGACTCAGTGCGGGAATCGTTCATGCGAGAAACACATACAACAACGTACGCGGCGAAGCCGCGACTGGTTGCGTCGGAAAAGACGACCGGCACCGCTCTGGCTGGAAGCGGTGCCGGCAATCGCGATGTTCGGCGGGGATGCTAGTGCTCGGCGAAGGCGACCTCGAACTCCAGGTTCAGTTCCTCCAGGCGGCGGCGAGCGTGCAGGCGGGCTTGTTCGGCCTCTTCCGGCGACCGCGCGGCGTTGATCGCCCGCAGGCCGTCTTCCAAGGCTTGCTGTAGGCGGTCGAAGTGTTGAGCTCTGTTCCTGGACGCTGCGTCGTGATGAATCGCCATCGCTCCCTGCCTCCTGCGGATCCGGCACCGCCGGGGGGAATGGCGGCGCTTGCCAGTGTGAACGGTCGCCTGTCACGGGCGCAGTTTGCAGGCGGCATGCCTGTCCATGCCGTCCACGTCAAATAACGTATCTCAATGATTTTCAACAACTCGCAAGAAGTCTGCCAACCTCCGACCGTCCCGCGGCCCGCCGTAGCGATGATCGGATTCCGGGCGCCTGGCCGGCGCCGCTGGTCAATGGTTGGACCGGCGGCCTCGCACCGGTCTCGCCGGTGCGGGATCCGTCGCCGTGGCCGCAACCCCCGGCCGCAGTTGCGACAGGATCATCCCGCCCAGCATCAAGCCGCAGCCCGCCCACCCGCGCGTGGTGAGCCGCTCGCCGAGCACCGTCGCGCCGCCGAGGACGGCGAACACGGCTTCCAGCGAGAGGATGATCGCCGCGTGCGCCGGCGGCGCGTGCCGCTGAGCGACAACCTGCAGCGTATAGGCGACACCGGTGGACAGCAGTCCGGCGTAGAGGATGGGCCACAGAGCGCCGCGTAGTTGGCTCCAGGCCGGGTCCTCCAGCAGAAAAGCCCCGACAAGGCTCGCCGCCGCGCAAACCGCGAACTGCAGGCTCGCCAGCCGAATTGGGTCGGTCGACGGCGCCCAACGGCCGATCAACAGGACGTGCACCGCCCAGAAGACCGCCCCGCCAAGCACGAGCAGATCGCCTGGTTCCATGCGCAGACGGCCGGTGATCGTGAGCAGGTAGAGCCCCGCGGCGGCCAGGCCGGCGGCCAGCCAAGTGGCGTTGCGGGTGCGGGCGCCGAACCCGAGACCGAGCAGCGGCACCAGCACCACGTAGAGCCCGGTGATGAAGCCGGCCTTGCCGGCGGTGGTATAGACCAGACCGGCTTGTTGCAGCGTGGCGCCGCCGAAAAGGACGAGGCCGAGGGCCACGCCGCGGCGAACGGTGCGGCGCCGCGTGGCGGCATGCGTCCCGCCGTCGATCGGCCCTTCTGCGATCGAGCGATCGACGGCTCCCCGACGCCAGGCCAACGGCCAGAGCGCGGCGGCCCCCAGGGCGAAGCGGACCCCGTTGAAGGTCAGCGGACCGGTGTGTTCCATGCCGAGGCGCTGAGCGACGAACGCCAAGCCCCAGATGGCGGCAGCCAGAACCAGGAGCAGGTCGCTGCGCAGCTTGAGGCTCAGAACCGGCACCGCCTTGTCAACTGGAAGTCGCCGCAAGCAACGGCGTCGCGCCGGAGCCTGACAAACAGGCCGGCGGGCGTCAAGGCTGAGCACAATATCACTAGACGACCGTGATCCGGATCCGCGCCGGCCGACCGATCAGCCCGGCGGCGTCACTCCGGCTGCCCGACAGGAATCCGCGGCGTTTCCGCGCGTTCCTTCAGCGCCTGGTTCATCGCCTCGAAACCGCGCCGAGTGTCGCCGCTCAGGCTGCGTCTGAGCAGCGGCACCAGCACGCCGCGGAACGACTCCTCGTGCAGAAAGACCGTCTTGCCCTGTGGGCCGGGTTCGACGCGAAGACGGTGCTCGCCGTCCGCCAACCCGGGCACGAGCAGCCGACCGAGCCAACGCAGCTCGCGGCCGGGGTCCACGCACTGCACCAAAGGCCTGAAATCCATAGCCCGGCGGCCCGGCGGCTGGATTCGCACCTTTAGCCGCGCGCCCGACTCCGCCCGTCCCTCGATCGCGCGAATGAATGGATTCCACGCGGGATACGCGGCGAAATCCAGCAGGAGCGACCAGACCTGCTCCGGCGTCGCGTCGATCTCGATGCGCGTCTGCAGATTGTGCCGAAACATCGGCTTCCTCTTTCGGCCCGACCGATTCAAGAACTGTCCGGTCTACGGTTCGCACAGACAGGACGACGTGGGGCGAATCGTCGCGTCGGTCAGCGCCACTTCGAGGCGTCGACCCGCGCGCTCGGCGTCGCCGGTCTTGCCCTGCGCCGCGAGAGCCAGGCGCAGACCCGTGAGCGCCCACATGTTCTCGCGATTGCGGGCCAGATCCTCGCGATATACCGCTTCGCACTCGGCATACCGCCCGTCCGCCATCATCAGCGCGCCCAGCGCGTGGCGCACCGGTAGCATCCAACCGGGCGGCTCGTCGTAGACGAGGTTGTCCTCCAGCGCGACGCCTTCCCGCAGTATCGCGTAAGCCTCGTCGCGACGCCCTTCGCGAAACAGCAACTCGCCCTGGACCATGGCCCGTGCAATGGGCAGCAGATCGAACGCCTTGTTATTCATCACCAGCCAGTCCGCCGGAACCGCCGCCGCGCGGCGCTCGAATTCGGCCATTTCCTGCCGCGCCTGCGCGGTCTTGCCGAGCGCCGAACACGCGATCGACCGCGCGTACGCCCACACCGCGCGCGACATGAGGCGCCACTCGGGATAATCGGGTTCCTCCAGAATCTGTTCCCAGCGCCCGAAGCGGATGAGCACGTGAAGATTCGTAGGCATGATCCCGTCGATCAGCCCGGCGTATTCGCGCAACGGCTCCTCGGGCATCTCGGCCTCCAGATCGCGCGCCGCCTGCAACGCGTCTTGTTCGTTGCCCGACATCATGGCGGCGAAGGCCAGGAAATGCAGGTTGTGCCCGAAGTACATCGCGTAGATGCCGGGCGGCGGCGCTTTGGCGAAGTAGGCGCGGTCGATCGCCACGGCCTGCACGTTCGAGCGTTTCGCGTCGGTGTACCGCCCCACGCGCACATAGATGTGCGACGGCATGTGCACGAGGTGGCCCGAGCCGGGAACCAGGCTGGTCAGACGGTCGGCCGCGGCGACGGCCCGGTCGGGATCGCTCGACGCCTCGACGGCGTGAATGTAGAAGTGGTTCGCGCCCGGGTGGACCGGATTGACCCGCAACGCCCCCTCGAGCACGGCGACGATTTCCTCGGCGCGGCCCTTGGGCTCGCCCGCGAGCGTCCAGTAATCCCAAGGTTGCAGGTTCAGCAACGACTCGGCATAGAACGCCGCGATATCGGCGTCGCCGGGGAATTGTTCGTAGACGGTCTGCATGGCGTCCGCGTAGGCGCGGTCCAGTTCGGCGCGGTCCTCGGGCGCGGGCCAGGCGTAGCGCGTGGCCAATGCGTTGATCAAAGCCCGTTCCGCCGCCGATGCGCGGTCCGACCTTGTTTGCGCCGCCTGGACCGCATCCCAGGCGTCCCGCGACCGTTGCTCGTTCATCGCGGGGTCGTTGATGTTGATGCCGTTGCAGTACGCGATCCCCCACCATGGCATGGGCGCGGACGGATCCAGTTCCGCGGCGCGGCGAAACGACCGGATCGCTTCGTCGTGGTTGAAGCCGAACGTCAACTGCAACCCCTGGTTGAAGTAGGCCTGGGCCTCGGGCGAGTTCGTGCTGATGGTTCGGGTGTGATCACCCATGCCCTCGTAAAGCAGGGCTTGCGCGCTGCCGGGGGCTCGATTGGCCGCCAGGACGGCGATCAGCATCGCGGCGGTCAGCAGAAGCAAGATTCTATTGAGCATGGCGCTGCTCCTTGCAAAGTCGGTCCTCAACGGAGAATCCCGCGTGGGCGCCCCGGTTGTCGCCTGTTGGCGTTCAAACGGGATTAAATGAATCTGCAATATATTGATATTGAGTATCTTTGTAAACTGCCCGATGTTTAATCGAAGAAGATAGTCGGATGTGCGTCCGTGAGGAGATTCTTCGCCCCGACGATGAATCGCCGTTGGGAAGGGACGACCCTACCGCTCGGCCTTGAACCTGGTCTTGCCCCCTTTGACCTCGAGCCGGCCGAATCGCGTCCAGATCTGGGGCTGCTCGCGGAAGCAGTCGATCACCGCTTCGCTCGGAGACTCGATCGTGCTGGTCAGCGTCATTCCCCCACCCTGGTCGGACACCTCGACCCGCGTCTTGGCGGCCGGGACAGCCGCGATGTCGGCGGCGGCCCAGACCTCTCCCGCGGGCGTGATGCAGTAGATCAACGGCGCCGGTGTGACGGTCTTGCCCGCGGCGATGTAGGGGCGCATGGTCACGAAGCCGCGATAGGGCTCGCTGTCGGGATGCAACTCGTCCTGCGGTCCCGCCTCGGTGACGATGAGGTATTCGCCCCAATCGTGCACCACGTTGTAGCTGGCCGCCCCGCTCGTCGGGAAATAGAACTCGAGATACTTCTTCATGTCGCCGCCTCCCGAATTGCCGACACCGCACGCGGTCAGCAGGACCGCCGGTAACACCAGCGTCCCGATCAGTGCACGTTTGCGATGAACCATGGCATCCTGCTTTCGACAGGCCGGGCGAGTCCGGCTCGTGAACGATCGGCGCGTGAACAACCGGCGCCATACTCTACCGCGGCGGTCCCCTGGATTCCAGCAACTCCAGATTCCGCTCGATCGCCGGTTCATGGGGATTGAGCGAGCGGGCGGCCTCGAGGTGGCGGCGCGCCGCCGTGATGTCGCCGATCTGCGCGTGGAGAATCCCAAGCCGCATGTGAGCCAGCGCGAGGCGCGGATCCAGCGCAAGCGCCTGTTCCAGGCGGGCTTTGGCAACGTCCCGGTCGCCTTCCGCCAGATCGAAGTCGGCCGCCCGCAGCAGAATCGGAATCAGCACCGCGCGCGGCGCCTTGGCATCCGAGACGAACGGGAGCATCCGGGTAATCGCCGCTGCAGCCTGGATCACGTCCGACGCCGCGGCGCGTTCGAGCCAGGCGACCAGCGACGCGGGCGTGCGCAGGCTCGGATCGAAAGGACAGCCGAAGCGGTCCAGGAGATCGACGTTGGCCGGCGCTCGCCGCGCATAGACCACCAGATTATCGGCGAAACAGACAACAACCCACTCGGGGTCGCTCCGCAGGCGCGCGCGCAGCCCGGTATCCCGCAGCGGATCGGCGGCATAATTGACGACCGCAAAGGCGATGTCATACTGCGCCACCGCGCGGTCCCACCCTTCGCCGGTGCGCATCAGCGTTTGGTACGCCGCCAAAAAACCGGGCGGAAAAACATCGAGGCGGCCGTCGATGTAAACTCGGCGATCCGGCCACAGTTCATGGATGAACCAGCCGCCGAACGCCAGGATATTGAACACGCGGCCGGGCGGCGCCGCGTCGCGCAGAAAGCGCGTCGCCGCATCCGGCAGGTTGTCGCGCTCGTGCCCCAAGGCGATCCGGCGCGGTGGATCCGCCCCCATCGGCACGCCCCAACGCAGCGCGGCCGCGCCGCCTACCGCCGCCAACAGGATCACGGCGAGCGAGACGGCCCGCGACCATGCAGGTCGGCGCGCGAACACGCCGCCGTGCACCGCCATGAACGCGGGCACCATGACCGCAAACTCCGACACGCCGCGCAGGTTGTTGATCGCCAGTCCGGCGAACAGAGCCCCCGGCAACACCATCGACCAATGCACGCGGCGGCGTTCGCTCCACACCAGCGCGAGCATGATCACCGCCGCCGCAGCCAGCGCCTTCAAGAACAGAGCGTCCGCGTAGGCGGGATGGAAGATCGACCGCAGCTCCACGATCGCCTCGCGCACCTCGCGCCGGGCCATGAGGTCGAACGGATAGAGAAATGCGCGGTGCAGGTGCGGATTCGCGAGACCGACCGCCAGCAAGGCCGCGAACCAGGGACCGCGCGAACGCAGCCGCAGCCAGGCGGCCGCGTTCCGTGCGCGGCGGTCAACCGGTCTGCCGCCGCCGCCGCGTCGAACGCGGCCTCCGCTTTCCCATGCTTCGCCGATCCAGAACAGAGCGACGAGCCCCAAGCCCAGCACGAAACCGCTGTGCAGGTTGGCCCAGAGCAGAAAGATCGGCAACAGCGCCGCCCGCCAGACACGCGGTCGGGTGACGGCCTCGCGCCTCAGACACAGCAGAACCGCGCCCAACAGCAGCGCCGTCAGCATATGCGGGCGTACGAAGGCCCGCGGCTGTAGAAGCGGCGCCGCCGCGAGTACGCCGACCGCCGCGGCGGCCAGACGGGAACGTCCGTCGCCGCTCAAACCGGCCGCCGCACTCAACAACAACGCCAGGGCGGCGATCACTGCTTTCGCGAGCACGAGCGTGTCGATGCCGCCCAGCTCGTGAACACCATAGAAGAGCACTTCGGCCAGCCACTCGTGGGTCACCCACGGTCGACCTTCAGCGGTGAATGTAAACGGATCGGCGGTCGGGATACTCCGCTCCTCGACGATGAGCCGGCCAGTGCGCAAGTGCCACCACAGATCGAAGTCCAGTTCCGGGAACACGCACAGTAGACCGGACAGCACCGTGGCGATGAACAGCGCCGCGAGCGCGAGCCACTCTGTGGCGCCGCCTGGCGCGGGATTTGCATCTGGCGTTGAATCGCAATTGCGGAATCGCCGGGCGCTCATGCGGAGAGCATAGCGCACGCGGGCGGCGCGCCGCACGAACTATCGCGCGAGGACGCCGGGTGTTTCCCCGTATCCGGAACCTGAGGGCGGGATCGGGCGTTCTGACTCGCCGCTTGCCGGTCGCGCCGGGAAGCGTCATGCTTCGCGTCGGCGGTTCGCAGGAGGACGGAGCCCAGCCCGGATTGTTCATGAAGGAGCATGCTGCGTGAGTGACGAGCAACATTTCGGCCTGGAACGCCGCCGATTCCTGAGCCTCTTTAGCCGCGCCGCCTTGCTCGCGCTCGCGCCTTTGCCGTGGCCGGCGGCCGTCGCCGCGCGGGTTCCCCGAGATCCCCGCCTCGCCCTCTATAACACGCACACCGGCGAGTCTTTGTCCTGTGTCTATCGGCGAGACGGAATGATATTACCCGACGCCGTGGCGGCTCTGAGCCGCATCCTGCGCGACCATCGCACCGATGAGGTCAAGACCATCGACGCACGGCTGCTCGACCTGCTCGCCGAACTCGCCCGGCGCCTTGATTGTCGCGAGCCCTTCCACGTCATCTCCGGCTACCGCTCGCCGGCCACCAACGCGGCGCTGCGGAGGCAGAGCCGCGGCGTGGCGCACCGCAGTTACCATCTGCAAGGCAAGGCTATCGACGTGCGCCTGCCGGGTGTCGACACTGCGGTGTTGTGGCGAGCGGCGTTACGGGAGCAGGGCGGCGGTGTCGGCCACTATCCGCGATCCGACTTCATCCATCTCGACACAGGTCCCGTCCGCCAGTGGTGATTCCGGCGCCGGCGGCGGCATGAACAGCGCTGCGGCGAGCTCGGCGTCGTGTCCATACACGTCATCGCGGAACTGAACGACGCCGTCCGGATCGACCCAGGCGGTCCAGTAGACCAGGTAGACCGGCACAGGCCGCGGCAGGTTGATCCGCAGCGAATCCGGGTCCGCCAGCGCCGCCGCAACACGCGCGTGCAGCCGCTGGTCGGCGCCCTGCAGCAGGAAGCCAGCAAGCGTCTCGGGATCCTCGATGCGCACACAACCTGAACTGTAGAATCGCGCCGGCGTGTTGAATCGGTCGCGGCTGGGCGTGTCGTGGATGAATACCGCATACGGGTTGTCGAACAGGAACTTCACCCGCCCGAGCGGGTTGAGCGGTCCCGGCTCCTGCTGCAGCTTGTAGGCGAGTTCCGCGGGCTTGATGGCCGCCCAATCGATATCCGCGGGGTCGAGTTCGCGCGCGCCTGGTTGCCAGGTATCGAAGACGCGGATGCGGTTCGCGCGCCAGTATTCCGGATCCTTGCGCAGATGCGGCAGCACGTCCAGGCGCGCGAGGCGCTGGGGGATATTCCAGGCGGGGTTCAGCTCGAGTTGGGTGATACGGCTTTCAAGGGTCGGTGTCGGCCGATCGGGACGGCCGACCACCACCCGCATGATACCGAAGATAGAGTCGCCGGCCACCATGGTGAGTGTCCCGGCCGGCACGTTCACCAGAACATGGCGCGACCCGCGGCTGGGCGGCAGCCAGCGCAACCGCTCGAGGTTGAGCGCGACCTGTCGCGCGCGGTCGGCCGCCGGGACATCGAGGGCGGCCACCGTCAGCGGGCCCACGATCCCGTCGGGCTGCAAGCCGTGCCGCACCTGGAAACTCCGCACGGCCCGGACCAGTGCCGTATCGTAACAACTCGAATCGGCGCCAGCGGCCTGCGGCTCGGCCAGACGCCGGCGCAGGTCCGGCACCCTGGCGTCGCGCTCCCCCCCGCGCAGCAAGGGCCCCGACCCGATCTGCGGCCAGCCGCCTGCTGCCGCGATCCGGTCGAGGTCCGCTAACGCAGCTTGGAGGCGAAGGAACGCCGGACTCGTATCCCCCGACGATTCGCCGGCCGTGCCAGCGCCGGCGACCCCCAGGGCCACTCCAAAGCAGAGTGCGGCGAAAAGACGGGTGTCCATGACCGGTATCCCGAGCCTGTTTCGAAGCGGTTGTCATCCCTGGAACGCAACCGAGCGATCCCTCGCGTCGGCGCCGTAAGGCGGTGCAAGGCAACTAGCTTATTATACAATAATTCGCACGGAAAAGAAAAGGATATTGTCCTTTTCATCCCGTTCGATCCACCCACCGGACGATCCGGTAGCCCAGCCTTGTTTCGCCGCCCGCGTCCTCGAACTCGTCGGCGTGCACGTGGAAGATCGACGTGCCCTGGACGTCAATCACGCTCTCGTCCGTTCGGTGGAAGCGCACATGCACGTTGTAGGTACGTACCAGGGTCACCGCCCCGCCGTTCTCGGGCGCGACCACCCAGGGGCCCACACCTTCGAAGCAAACGAACTCGATGCGCGCGATGCCGGCGATCACGCGATCCGGCTTGACGTAGTCTTCGCGGCTGAACATCCGCGCGGCGATGGCGAGTTCCTGGTCGCGTCCCCACGACTGCGGCGTGAAACCGCGCGCGAGTTCGAACTGGAAGTCCGGGTGCAGGAGCGAAGCATAGCCGGCGAGGTCTTGCGTGCCGTAAGCCTCGTAGAAGTTGCCCATCAGGATCTCGGGCGTGGCGGGAAACGGCAGGTGGGATTTCGCAAGATCAGGCGCGAGCGGCGCCGGTTCGTCCGTGCAACCGACGAGCGCGACCGCGAGGACGATCAACACCAGCGCCATCGTGGCGCTCATCGCAGTGCTCAGGAAGGTTCTCATGGCGGGCCTCCTTCGCTGTGGGGTTTCCACGACTATGGACCGGGCATGGGGAACTCCTCGTTTACTGTTGCTGGGTGCACCTCACCCTTGCGCGCACGGTCTCTTCCGGCGCAAGCCGCTATATTGCAACGACTTGCGGGCACCGATCCCCTGGTGTCAAATTACGAAGATGGCCTGCCGCCGTCAACACTCTCGGCGTAACGACCCGCGGACGGCGGCCCACGGTTCGCGGTCGCCGCCTCGTGTCGCCGCGACGCCGGGCATATCATCGCACCAGCGAGAGTTTGGTTGTCAGCCGTTGCCGGTCCGCCTCCAGCACCAACAGGTACGCGCCCGACGCGAATGCCCGGCCCATCTCGTCGCGCGCCTCCCAGCGCACG
>Ga0334888_1004390_pt1 | contig 12822 bp, 12 predicted proteins | sample GraSluR1_MG_FD_207227 | JGI IMG/M metagenome (GOLD analysis project Ga0334888, IMG submission 207227) | Sludge microbial communities from methane-producing bioreactor in Wageningen University, Netherlands - Granular Sludge_3_08-R1 | ecosystem: Engineered > Bioreactor > Anaerobic > Unclassified ...
TGATTATCTCAAAAGTGATAATTTTTCCAAGTTCAAAGCGCTGCAAAAAACGAACACCGTCAGTTGACAGTACCCGCTAGATCTCGCTTATTAAACTTGCTAATTGATTTTCCAGTACCTCTATTGTATCATAATTTTCGATAACTCGGGTCGCTAAACTACGTTTCTCATCAATAGGCATTTGTGCTTTGATGCGTAACAGAGCCTCTGATTCAGACAAATCATTCCGTTCCATGAGGCGTTTAAGTTGGACATTTTGGGGTGCATAGACAAGCCAAATCTCATCAAATCCTGTATATGCTTTTTCAAATAACAGTGGAATATCCATAAAAACGAGATCAGACTGACTGCTCGCACAACGTTTGAAAAGTTCTGTACGAATAATCTCATCCTGTACAGTTGATAATTTAGCACGCGCTTGTGAATCAGAGAATATCAAAGCGCCAAACTTGGCACGATCCAAATCACCATTTTCCAAAAAATAAGCCTCTCCAAACGTGTCACGAATGGCAATATATAAGGCTCCGCCTACTTCTTGTAACTCTCTTACAACAGCATCCGCATCAATCACCTCATAACCATGTGCCCGCAAATATGAGGTAACAACCGACTTGCCGGTAGCTATGCCACCTGTTATCCCGATTACTTTTTTCATGTTACTATTATAACATTTTCTATTCCTATATTTTTAATTTTCAAACTAAAAGTGCTATAATGTAATTGAAGAACAATATGGAGGAAAGCTATGAAAATCATCAATGTCACTAACAACTACCCTGATCTTGTCCGAGAGCAACTTAGAAACACCGATGCTTTGACGGTTGAGGTTTACTCTGCTGGCAACACGACTGTTATCTTTACGAGAGCTGCTAAGCATTATGAACTCATCGTAACGAATAAACACCGTGCAATTCGACCTGATGAACGTGAAGATATTCAAAAGTTTTTCCTCAAAAAAAGGTTGGACCAATCGATTATTGACCATGATCAGATTTCAATCATTGATGAGCCACGACTGCTAGAAATTTCCTATCCGATTATCACAAAATAAAAAACTGCTGATGAGTTAGCAGTTTTTTATTTGGCTTAAAATCTATTGTCTTTTTATTTTAGTGTGTAAACCCTTGAACGCCCTTATCCTTGTCTTTTTGTCGCAAAAATCGTGAGTGATCTAATTTAGCAATGGCCCATTTGAAATCTTCTGCAAATTCTTCTGCTATATTCATGCTTAAATCCGCACGAACAACATAGCGTTGAATCACTATATCTGATAAATGATCTGGAAGGGGATAGGCTGGGACTTGCCACCCTTTCATTTGTAGCATATCAGCTAATTCGTATAGGGTCCATTCTTGCTCAGATTCATCTTTTAACTTGTAGCAAACAATCGGTAGCTGCTCGCCTGAATTGTAAAGAGTGAACCGACCGGTAGATGCGACAGTCTTTGCTAAGAAACGGGCAACATCATGCGTACGTTGATGAATGGCTTGATATCCGTTGAAACCAAAGCGCATGAAATTATAGAATTGTCCGATGATTGGACTGGCACTCCGAGAAAAATTAATTGCCATGGTCGGCATATCACCTCCCAAGTAGGACACGCTGAAAATCAATTCCTCAGGTAAATATGTTTTATCGCGCCAAACTACCCAACCGATGCCTGGATAGACTAGCCCATACTTATGACCAGACGTATTAATCGAAACGACATTATCGAGCTGGAAATCCCACTTGAGCTCTGGTGACATGAAAGGGGTATACATGCCACCAGATGCGGCATCGACATGAATCGGGATGCTGATTTTTACGTTTCTATTGTAGTCGTTTATTATAGCATCTAGGCCTGCGATGTCGTCATAGCAACCAGTATAGGTGATGCCAAGAATACCTACGACGCCAATTGTATAATCATCAAAGTAGCTAGTAATATTAGAAATGTCGAGGCTCATGTTGTCAGCTGTCATCGGTACTTCACGCAGCTCAACGTCGAAATAAACGGCAAACTTTTCCCAGCAAACTTGATAACCAGAAGAAATGACCAGGTTAGGTCGTTTACCTAAGATATCAATACCTGCTGCTTTAGCGCGTGCTCTCCAGCGAAACTTCATGGCCATGCCACCTAGCATACATGCTTCCGAGCTACCTATGGTTGAGGTGCCCATATAAGTTTCTTGCTCAGGCGCGTGCCAGAGGTCTGCAATCATGTTGACGCAACGGTTTTCAAGTTCTGCTGTTCGGGGGTATTCGCTTTTATCAATGGCATTTTTCTCCAAGGTTTCACCCATGAGCTTGGTCGCTTCAGGTTCCATATAAGTTTGACAAAAAGTCGCTAAATTTTGTCGTGCTGCGCCTTCATCTAAAAGCTCATCTTTAACCAATTGATAAGCAATTCGTGGTTCAATCGGGTGTGTGCCTAATTTGTACTTAGGAACATCACGATCTGATGCGGTTGATCCGAAAATCGGTTGCAAATAAGTAGAGTTTTTGGTTTGATCTTTTTTTCCGTATAACATACCTTACCTCAATTTCTTATATTTTGATAGACTTCAGCAAACGCTTCAAAATCAATTTGTGCTGTTTTTTTCAAATTTTTTAGTTTTTCAGTTGCTGAGATTTTTCTTTGTACTGCTTCTTTTGGCACTTTTGGATAGGGCAAATCATTCAATCCCTTAAAAAGCGCATGTAGTACAAAGCGATATTTTTCCTCTGATGCCCAACCCCAGTTTAGAGAAAAAGGGTAAGAAAAAGCATTGCCTTGATTAATACTTGCAAATAAGTTAGCCTCTATTTCACTTGTGCCATAGCCACAAATGAGATTAGGCACATAGTTACAAGCAAGTTGCATACCTAAACCTGAGCTGCAACCCGTTAAAATAAAATCAACTTCTTTTTCATTTAAAGCATAACCACATCTTATAGCAACATCAATATAATCTACTGTTTGCTCTGTCATTGTCAACGCAATAGCAGTGTGATCATGTGCAATTGCAACATCTTGAATGATATTAAATAACATTTCACGCTTGTCGGATAAAGAACTCGCAACAGCAAAACCGATTTTCATCCTATGCTCCCTTCATCAATCAACTCATCCTTGATCAGCTGATAAGCAATCTGAGGTTCAATCGGATTAGTCCCTGATCTGTATTTTAGAATATCACGCTCTGATGCGCTTGACCCCAAAATTGGTTGTAAACAAAGGGAGTGTTTCGATTGGTCTTTTTTTCCGTATAGCATGATGTCCTCCATTTTTGGAATACTTAAAATTATATCAGAAAATCACCTTTCTGAATGCTGTCACCTATTTTCTGCCAAATTTCCTAGCAAACTGTCGCATCAACTGATAGATAATCCCAGTATAAAGGAGCCCCGTCACCAGAGGTATCCCGATAACTGGCAAGAGACTTAGGTGCTCTAGCTCATAAAATGTCATGATACGCCCTAGGACAAGCGTTTCTAAGCCAAGGGATAGCAAATAATTAAGTGGTGCCCCGACTAGCAAGATGAAAAAAGCGCTCAAGAAAAATTCCCGATAGACCGCCTTTTCATCCAAAACAAGCTGGTATCTGGCTTGTAGGGAGGATTGCTCAAGCAAAGTCAACTGCCTCATAACCGTTCTCGTATGCGCCCAAAGGAAAATAAGCGTTGTCAAGACAAGTCCAAGACAAACCATGAACAAAACAAGATTGAAATAGCGAAGCATCTGAACTGTTTGAACTCCCTGAAAAAAAGAATTGCTCGCCTGTTCTTCTTGTTCAAAAATCGTCAATTGACCAAAGATTCTTGGAAAGTTGGCAAGCATTGACAAGAAAAGATTCAGCAGGATAAGCGCCAAAAACATGGGCAGAAGACTCATGAAAAGGAGTTTGAAATGCCTAAGCGTATAGTGCCAAGCGATTCTCAACTCACGGTACTGAAAATGGCTTGATAGTTCTGTATCCTTTGATACACGTGCACACATGGGGTCACTGACAAACTTTTTGGCTAATAAGTTAGCTTGACTTTCACTGCCAGATTGCTCATATAATTTTCCCTCGCGCACGACCACTTGCCGATGTGGAAATTTCTTTAGAATATGTGCATCATGCGTTGCTAAAATGATGGTAACACCTCGGGCATTCATCTGTTCTAGCAAGTCCAGCACCTGATCACTCATTTTCGGGTCAAGATTTGCTGTCGGTTCATCTAAAAGCAAGATGCTCGGTTCCGTTGTCAGCATCATCGCTAGTGCCAAACGTGCCTGCTCACCACCTGAAAGTTCGTCTGGAAAATGCCGGGCAACATGAGACAGAGAGAAATCCCTGAGCAAGTATGCTACCTTATCGGCAGACACCTCTGAGGGCAAACTTTTAAAGTTATCATAAATGGCTAGATTTTCAAATACCGTTTTAGAGGCATCAAAAAGTAAGTCCTGCGAGACGTATTTGACCTGCTGTTGAAAGGCTCGTAGGTAAGCCAGATGTTCAAACTGAACTTCTTGACCTTGAAAGCTAAAGTCGCCAGTAAAAGCTAAGTCGCCATGCAAAAGTTTAAGCAGGCTAATTTACCAGCACCACTCCGCCCTGTCACATAGACAAACTCACCTGACTGAATGTCAAGTTGCACATCACATAACATTCTATCACTATTTTTAAGGCTAAGATTAAGCGCATTCAAAGTTATCATAGCTTGATTATATCATAATGACAAGCTCATACAAAAAATCCCGCCAGATGACGGGATTTTAGGAGAATATATATCTAAAATTTTAAACGTCCATTGACAAAACTTCGTGGAAGACACGGTGTGTTAATTCATGTTTTTGTTCTTTTGTCAGGTATTTAGTGTTAACGCAGTAGCCAGAGATACGAACGATAACATCTTCACCGTTAAGGATTTTATCTTTAACGTCAGCCAGATCCATAACATTCAAGTTAACATGTTGACCACCATCTTCAAAGTAGCCGTCAAGGACATCGACCAAGTTAGCCACTTGTTCATCACGTGTTTTACCAAGTGCTTTTGGTGAAACCTGTGTTGTCAAAGAGATACCATCATTGGCATGTTTGAACTCAAGTTTTTCAAGTGTACGAAGGTTTTGCAACCAACCACCCTTAGCTTTGTTAGAAGGGTTAGCACCTGGAGAGAAGAATTCAACTTTGCTTGTGTTTGATGTGCCATCTTCGTTCAAGAAAACACCACGGTGAACTGGTGAGTTACCAGTTTGTTTAGAATAAGCCACGTTAGATGTGATGGTCAACAATGACACAGTAGCTTCTGCATCTTTGTGCAATTGATGGCTAGCCAAACGATTATGATATTCTGCCATCAACCATTTTGCAATGTCATCAGCACGGTCATCATCTTCACCATAACGTGGGAAATCACCGATTGTTTCGTAATCGTAGATATAACCATTTTCGTCGCGGATTGGTTTAACAGTTGCGTACTTGATAGCTGACAAAGTATCAACAGTGTTTGCGAAACCACAAATACCAAATCCCATGTTAGCACGTTGGTGACTTGGCAAGAATGCCATTTGAACTGCTTCATAGTTATATTTGTCAGTCATGTAGTGAATGATATTCAAAGCATCCACATACGTGTCTGTCAACCAGTCCAATGATTTTTCAAAGTTAGCCTTAACTTCATCAAATTTCAAAACATCAGATTTGATTGGGTCAATGTCGAATACCTTGTAGTCTCGATGCACATCATCATAACCACCATTAATACCCGTCAAGAGAGCTTTCAGTACGTTAACGCGTGCACCAAAGTACTGGATGTTGTGACGCCCTTCTTCATTTTCAGGATCAAGTGGTGACACACAACAAGAGATACATGACATTTCGCCATAACCATCTTCAGCCATTGTTTTAACACCTTCATATTGGATTGAAGAATGTTTGTGGCTCATACTCATACAGTAGCGTTTGAACGCATATGGCAATTCTTTAGCCCAAAGTACAGTCAAGTTTGGTTCAGGAGAGTTACCAACGTTATCTAAAGTGTTCAAGAAACGGTAATCCATTTTTGTCACACGGTGTTGGCCATCGTTACCCACACCAGCCATTGACGTTGTGATGAAAGTTGGGTCACCTGAGTAAAGCGCATCGTATTCTTTCGTCCGTGCAAACTTAACCGTACGCAATTTCAAAACGAAATCATCCACAAATTCTTGGATTTCTGACTCAGTAAATGTCCCACGAGCCAAGTCACGTTCAGCAAAGATATCCAAAACGATTGGCACACGACCAAGAGATGTTGCTGCACCATTAATCACACGACAAGCTGCCATGAAAGCAATGTTAGTCCATTGAATTGCTTCTTTAACGTTTTTAGCAGGTTTGCGAACATCTACCCCGTACAAATCACCAAGTTTCGCCACTTCACCAAGCGCTTGATATTGCATATTGATTTCTTCACGGAGGCGGATTGTTTCTTCATTGATCTCTTTAATCGCATTCCAGTCAGCGAATTTTTCTTTCATCAAGAAATCCGCACCATAAACCGCTAGACGCGTATAAACTCCAATAATACGACCACGTGAGTAAGCATCGGGCAAGCCAGTTACCGTGTGAGCATGGCGCGCACGACGAATATTAGACGTATACGCACGGAAAATTCCGTCATTAACAGTCGTGACATGCTTAGTATAAATCTCATGCATGAGCGGATCAGGCGTGTAACCATGCTCTTTGAGTGCAGTTTCAGCCATCCGAACACCACCTTTAGGCATGAATGACAAGCGGAAAAGCTCAGAATTTTGAAGCCCATAGATTAGTTCATTTTCTTGATCAATGTAACCCGCAGGGATATCAGCAATTGATGCTACACGATCAGTATCCATAGGGAACTGAGACGCTTCATAACGGTCTTTTGTTGACTCGATAATCTCTTTGATTTTTAAAGAACGCTCTGTTGGCCCTGCAAGAAAAGATTCATCCCCATCATAATTTTTGTGGTTAGCTTTTACGAAACGAGAAATACTAACTTTCTCTTTCCAGTCCGTTCCCTTAAATCCTGCCCATGCTTCTTCAAAAACGTTTTCAGTCACTTCTGTTTTCATGTTTTATTATCTCCTGTTATTTGACGAGAAAGGCAACATTCCCTTGTTACCTGTTTTATACTACACTACTATTCTATCATACAGAAAACGGTTACACAAGTTAAAAATGAAGGTTTTATAACTTTCTCTTATGTAACAGATTAATAAATTATTAAATCTGTACCACTTTAAGACAATAAGTGTATTAGTTCACAAAGTGATGTTAAAACATCCGTTTTCGCCACATGATTCGGAAAACAAGCCACGAAATCAATGTCGCTCCCACCACAATCAACCAAAAAGCATAGGAGATATTCTGAAAAGGTAGTTTAACATTCATACCATATAAACCCGCAATAATTGCAGGAATTGTCATGATAAATGTTGCACTTGTCATAATCTTCATAATGATATTCAAGTTATTGGAAACAATATTCGAAAAGAGTTCGCTCAAATTCTCTAGCAATTTCAACTGTATCTCAGTCGTCGTCAAAGCCTGATCCGCCTCAACATAGATATCAAAGATCCGATCCGAGAAACCATTATCTCCACGTTCTCGTAAATATGCCATCAGTTTTTGATAGACTTCAATATTATCCTCAAGCGCGGCCTCAAAGTAGATTAAACTTTTTTGAGCTCGAATAATTTCCATAATTTGTGCATTTTCCTGAGAAAGTGCCAGTTCTTTCTCAATGACTTTCATCCGCTTCTTATACTGAGCCAGATAATTATTAAAAGAGCGCCCAAGTGTTGACATGATCTGAAAAATTAGATCATGTTGGTAGTGTGCCGTATCATACTGATGCGCAAAAATAGACGTCAAATCATAATCGCGGTTCAAGGATAGAATTACGATATTTTTCTCTGGATTAACGATTAAAGAAAAAGGGTAAACATCCGCAGCGTCATCCTCAATACAAGGATACTGCAGTAAAAATAAAAGATTATGGTGATCATCCAGCTCAAACCTGGCATTCTCATCATCATCCAGAATCCCCGCAATATAGTCAAATGGAAAGTCATAAGTAGTCACGAGATGCCCAATCTCTTCTTTCGTCGGCTTGATCACTAGCTTCAAATCAATCGTGTCAGACGACTGAACCAGCATATTTTTTTCTAGTTTATAGTTTGTAATCATAGGACAATTATAACACGTTTCTGTCCTCTTATATACCCCTTATACGCTTTAAAGGTAGTAATTACAAGGGTCTCAACTATTTGAAAAACTCTTACTGATACTTCCCTTGAGAATCAGAGTAATTATATGTCATTGCCCAATAATGATACCTCTTAAGTCAATCGTTTGTTCCTGTGTCTCCTGCATATCTTCTCCTATATTTTATTATTGCGTATTAAAATTTAATTAAACAGCCGTAAAAATAGTTAGTGATTTAATCTCCTCATATCTTAGCACCAGAATTATTCAATATACTTATATATACGCCATCTTTAACTCAATTATTTATTCATATTTTTGTAATTTTATAATTTGGCAGAATTTTGAGTTTTTTAATTTTTCATTTTAATTATATCTAAAAAAATCTATTAATGCAAGTAGTAATTTATTACTCCAAAACCTAACATGGAGGCATTTTTTCACTTCCATCACCGTTCTATCATCAGGAATGTCCAAGTAAAAAGGATAGATATTCCTATCCTGAAGTTAAACTTGTCATTTTGTATTCAACCTATCACCTTACTTTACTTGATTATTTTTATGGTCAGTTTTGTAAAATTTGAATATCATGTAACCACCATGACTTATGTATAACACTTTTAAAAAACAAAATGCTATAATTAAATTAATTCAAAATCTTTTTTTGAGAAAAGAATATCACCAGAAATACTTGAAATACCTAGGTTAGAAATCTTAATCCAACAAGCATAAAAGATACTCAATTATTTTTCAGTGTATCAACGGACTATCTATTAATAAAAACAATCGTTACATTTATATCAATGATGTGTTCAAAAAAATCACTAGGAAGTTACTCAATATATAAATTCAATTTGCATGATTATACTGATGTCTTAAGGAGGAGATGTGAAATTTTTTTTGATTAAATCTTGGTCAATTACCCGACAGATAACTTTCAGTTTTGCTTTAGTCATCCTGGTTGGAAGCGTTCTTTTATCTTTGCCCATTTCCCAATATCAAAATAACTATCATACTACCTATCTTGATAATCTTTTTAATGTCATTTCTATGGTTTGTGTAACAGGGCTTTCAATTGCACCAATTTCAGAAATTTACAACGGCATCGGTCAAACTATTTCAATTATTTTGATGCAGATAGGTGGTCTAGGATTAATTACTTTGATTGCCTTTGGTGTATTTGCTCTTCAAAAAAAAATGAGTTTCGCAGGTCATACCCTCTTACAATCTGCACTTAATCGAAAAGATAGTAAAAATCTCAAAGAATATCTATTTTTTGCATATAAAACAACGATAATCATTGAGTCTCTATTTGGGATTATTATCATGACTGATTTTATTCCACGGTTTGGAATAAAACATGGCATTTTTAACAGTATATTTTTAACTGTTTCTGCTTTTTGTAATGCTGGATTTGATAATTTTGGCTCATCAAGTTTAAATGCTTTTGTTTTAAACCCCACCATTAATTTTTCAGTCTCAGCATTAATAATATTTGGCGGGATTGGTTTTGCAGTTTGGGACGATGTCATTGCAAATCTAAAACGACTCTTTTTTTCTAAACCAGTAGGTCATGGTGTTTTTTATAAAAAATTATCCAACCAAACTCGTTTGATACTGCAAACAACAGTTATTATTTTATTTTTAGGTACACTATTAACATGGTACTTAGAGAAAGATAACCCCAAAACAATTAGTAATTATACCTTTCCTCAACAAATAATGGTCAGCTTTTTTCAGACTGTAACTATGCGTACTGCAGGATTTTCAACTATTTCATTTAAAGACACATTCGCACCTACAAATTTCATTTATATGTTTCAAATGATTATTGGTGGGGGACCTGGTGGAACTGCTGGCGGAATTAAAGTAACGACCTTTGCAATTGCTTTTCTTCTTATAAAATCGGAACTCGTTGGGCAATCATTGGTAACTTTTAGTCACCGTGTTATTGCAAGTAAAACAGTTAAACAAACCATATCGGTCTTGCTTTTCTTCTTTACTATTCTTGTTATTGGTTATACCTTATTGTTAAGCTTTGAACCTAACTTAGATCCCTTTTCTTTGCTTTTCGAAACTATTTCGGCTATGAATACTGTTGGCGTTACAATGGATTTGACTTCAAAATTGTCGACACAGGGAAGGATAATCATTATGCTACTGATGTTTATTGGTCGTGTAGGCCCTATAACATTCCTGTTCAGTTTGATTCAAAAGAAGGAAAAGAACATTAATTATGCTGAAACTGATATTTTAGTCGGATAAGGAGATTTTAATATGAAAAAAAAATTGGTGGGAGTTTTAGGTCTAGGAATTTTTGGACGTGCTGTCGCTAGACAGCTTAGTCAATTTGATCAAGATGTCATTGCCATTGACATGAAAGAAAATATTGTTAATGAATTTGGAAATATTGTCACCAAGGCTGTACTCGGAGATATAACTGATAAAAATTTTCTGTTAGCTGTCGGACTTGACCATTGTGAAACAGTAGTTGTTGCAACTGGGAATAACTTGGAGTCTTCTGTTCTTGCGATTCTTAATTGTAAAAAAATTGGAATTCCTATAATTATAGCCAAAGCCAAGAACAAAATTTATGAAGAAGTATTGTATGGCATTGGTGCAACGGATGTCATTTCTCCTGAAAGAGATTCTGGAAAAAAAGTTGCATCAAATATACTTAAACATCATATCGAAAATATCATCTATTTAGAAAATCATGTTTCTATCATTAATTTTAAGATCCCCGAATCTTGGGTAGGGAAAAATTTAGCAGAATTGAGTATCCGTCAAAAATATGAACTAAATATTATCGGCACAAGACTCCATAAAGGAGGTCATTTAAAACTTAATGTTGACCCTGATACCCCTCTACCTCCTAATATCATTTTAGTTGGTATTGCTAATGACCATACTTTCGAAAAATTTGATTACCTTGGTTATCTCAAATAAATATTTGAAACAATATTTTCATCTAATCTAACATAAAAAGACAAGAAATTATCTTGTCTTAGTAGCACTCCCCATAACTTGGACTAAATATCCAAAATATGGGGAGTTTTATTAAAATATGGCATACATAAAAAAGAATTTCGAGCATAGTTTATCCCGAAATTCTTTTTTATCATCTTATATGAAATATTGGTTCTAATACTATATTTTATGTGTATTAGTCATAGCATTGTTCAAATTAATCTATCACCTATAGATCATTTCTTGATAATCATTTTAATTGCTTGTTCTATTTTAATGTCCTTATCAGACGAGTCATCAAGTAAACAAGACTTAAGATTCTCTGCAACAATGACTCCAATCAAACTATCAAGACTTGAACGAACAGCAGAAAGCTGTGTAATAACATCAACACACTCCCTATCTTCTTCCATCATCCGCAAGATACCTTGAAGTTGACCTGTAGCACGTTTAATTCGATTTTCCATTTTGTTATTATAACTATTCATATAAAAATTATACACTCTTCTTAACTTCCAAACTCAACAATAATCTCTTGAATTGAGCATTTGATTACAATTCTTCTATTTTTCACTTCTTTTCCAATTTCTTGACTCGTCAGGTTGACATACCTTCAATATTAATAGCAAATGGTGTATTGAAATTTTCATCTACGGTTAGTTTGCAATTTAACCGTAGATTCAGACAACTCCCCAACAAGTCCTTGCAAGATGTGAAAGTATTATCGCCAATATACAATTATTTATATAAATAATTGCATGTTAGCTTCTTCACTGTCTCCAATAAATGTTGCAACACCGCCATACTCTACCCAATCAAAAAGTTCTACTTTATCAATTCCCATAATGTCCATGCTCATAGTACAAGCAACAAATTTTACTCCCAATTGATGAGCTTTTTCAATCATGATAGGTAAAGCATCAACATTTTTTTGTTTCATCACTTCTTTAATCATCGCAGAGCCCATGCCTGCCATGTTCATTTTAGAAATCGGCATTTGATTAGCTTGGCTCGGCAACATTATATCAAAAAGCTTTGCTATACCTTTTTTCTTAATTTTGACATTCTTTTTAAGCAAATTTAAGCCCCAGAAGGTGCAAAAAATGGTTACCTCTTTACCAAATGAAGCTGCACCTGTTGCAATAATCATACTAGCAAGTGCCTTATCGAGATCACCAGAAAAAAGAACAATTGTTGCTCCTTTTGGAGTCGTGGTCATTGTACCTTCAGATATCTTTGATAATGCCTTTAAGACTTCATCGGGATTTTCTTTTCCCTTTAAAACAGTTGCAACAATTTTATTGCCTTCAATTTCGTTTTTGATAACTGTATTACCTGTTGCTTTTGCCCAATTTTCAATATCCGCAGCGAAACCAAAGTCACTCGCCTTAATATTCAAACGTTGACCTAATTCCATTTTGTCGATATTTTCTTTGACCTTTAATATTGGGCCTGGACACTGGAGACCGCAAGCATCAAGTTCTATATCTTCACCATTAAAAGTTTGCGAAGTTTTTGGCTTATCAAGATTTTCAGACTTGAATGTAATATTCCGAAGTTGATATTTACTATTTTTATAAGTTTTATATCCACCATCAAGATTTTTCACTTCAAATCCTTCTTGCATAAGAATTCTTGCTGCATTGTAGCCACGTGCCCCGACTTGACA